>Ga0307423_1002352_pt1 | contig 10652 bp, 8 predicted proteins | sample SalMarWE160310MG_FD_202154 | JGI IMG/M metagenome (GOLD analysis project Ga0307423, IMG submission 202154) | Salt marsh sediment microbial communities from the Plum Island Ecosystem LTER, Massachusetts, United States - WE1603-10 | ecosystem: Environmental > Aquatic > Marine > Intertidal zone >... | reverse complement strand
GGACAAGCTGGCTCAGGCCGAGGGGAAAATCGCGGAATTGGATAAGCAGGTGGCCGGCGACCAGGCCCAAAAGCAGCAAGCCGCGGCCAGCGCCAAGGACGCCAAGGCCCTGAGCCAGGAATGGGCGACCAAGCTAAAGCCTTTTATTACCTCCTCCAGCGGCAAGGAACTGGTCACTTATTCCACCAAGGACCAGAAGCTCTGGCAAAAGTGGGAGCCCATCTACGCCGAGTTGTCTCCGCTGTGGGAGCAGTACCAAAAGATCGATTTCGGCGGCAAAAAGTCCATGGAACTGAATATGATCGACCAGCAGCTGGGCCGCGCTGTGGAGAGATACAAGGAAAACCACGCCAAATACGAGAAGACCCGGGCCGCGGCCGCGGCCCTTTTAGGTCAAATAGTTTTCTCCAAGGATCCGCTTGATCCGGCCAAGCCCAGCGGCACCACCAGGAATTTCAAGGCCGGCGACCACATCTACGGCCTGGTGCAAGCCACCAAACCCTGGAGCGAAATCTACCGCAACAAGAACAAAGCCCTGGTCAGGATCGACGTCGACATTGACGGCAAGAAGATCCACGCCCAATTCGTGGAGCTCAGAAAGCCGGAGTATACAGCCCGCAAATACCTGATTTTCGAGGTGGCGCCCAAGAATATGACCGCCTACTCGGACCCGGATATCGTCTATGGCAAAACCACCGCCACCCTGCGCCAGGGGCCCATGGAGATGCTGGACCGCTTGAGCAAGCTTAGCCCGGGCAAGCACAGGGTGGATTTCAAGGTGGCCTATTACGGCAAGACTTATGCCCAGGGCGGGTTCGAGATCGAGGGTAGCGATTTCAAGGTCTACCAGGCCATGGCCAAGGAAGCGGCCGGCGCCGCGGCCAAGTCGGTTACCCTGCCTAAGGCCAAGATGACCAACAAGTCCATGGAAGCCAAGATGCGTGAACTGGCGGTCAATGCCGGTTGGCCGGAGATCTACCGCCTTAACATCATCGACAAGGACTGGTGGATCGACCGCATGAGCGGCGGCAACAGCCCGGTTAAATCGCGCCACTTGGCCGCCGCCATCATGGCCAAGGATAAAGATGGCTACTTCTATAAAGTGTGCACCTTCCACCAGCCCAAGCTCATCACCGGAGCCTGGGGCAGCTTGGAGTTGAGCCACAGCGGGGCCCGGGTGCCGGTGTCCGAGGCAAACAAGGATAAGTAATCGTATCCCCCGGGCGGCGGCCGCCGCTCGGGGGTTCCAATCATCCGGGCTGGGAAACCGATAAGCCACGGCAGGCCGGCCCAAACAGCAGAACTCTCTGCATACTTCGGCCCTGCGCATGCGCAGCATTGCCGGAACTGATCCCAGCGCCCGGAGTAGCTCCCTCCAGGACATCACCAAGACACTCCCACCGTGGCTTGGTTTAGGGTAGAATTAGGCCCGCTAAGTCAAATTACACGGCGCTTGCAGGCCGCGCCATTTTCAGGGGTATACACGTGATGGCCATAGCCAGAGTTGGGAAATGGGCCGGCATGCTCCTGGCAGCGGTGACGCTGACCTGGTCCGGCATGGCGGGCGCCGCGCCCGAAAAAGGCACGGCCGAAGAAACGCCGGTGGTCACCGTGCTCAAGGTGCGCACCGTGGAGGTCAATCCGGCGGCCGAGTTCGTGGGCCGGGTGGAGGCCATCCAAGCCGTGGACCTCAGGGCGCGGGTGGAGGGCTACATACAAAAGCTTTACTTCACCGAAGGCGGCGAAGTAAAGGCCGGCGCGATGCTCATCCAGTTGGAGCAGACCCCCTACCGGGCCAAGCAGCACGAGGCCAAGGCCAAGGTGGACCTGGCCCAGGCCGCCATGGACCGGTCGGTACGCTACCTGGAACGCCTGCGCACGGTACGGGCCGGCGGAGTGGCCGCCACCGACATGGACAACGCCCTCTCCGCCGAGCAGATCGCCAGGGCCCAACTGGAAGAGGCCCGGGCCGTACTGGAGCTGGCCGAGATCAACCTGGGTTACACCACCATAGTCGCTCCCATCTCCGGCCGCATAGGCCGGGCCGCCTACACCCTGGGCAACCTGGTGGGCCCCAGTTCCGGCGCCCTAGCCCGCATCGTGCAAATTGACCCTATCCGGGTGGTCTACTCGGTGAGTGAAAACGAGTTCGTGGAGGTCAAGCTAAAGGCCGCACGCGACCCCCAGAGCATCCCGGCCCAGTTCGTGCCCCGCCTCAAGCTGCCCAACGGCCAAATCTACGCCCTCGCAGGCCGCATGGACTTCTCCGACCCCCAGGTTGATCCGGGCACCGGCACCATCGCGGTGCGGGCCGTGTTCTCCAACCCGGATGGGGTGCTTTTGCCCGGGCAATATGTGGAGGTGCTGATCAGCCGGAAAGAGGCCCGGGCCCTGCCGGTGGTGCCGCAAGCGGCCGTGCTGGAAGACCGCGAGGGGCTCTATGTGCTGTTGGTGGACGGCGGCGGCAAGGTGCAGCGCCGGGGCATCACCCGGGGCGCGCCCATAGGCGCCGGCTGGGCGGTGGAGTCCGGCCTCAAGCCCGGTGAGACCATCATCGTACACGGCCTGCAGAAAGTGCGGCCCGGCCAAACCGTGCGCACCGTGCCAGCCAATGGCACCGAATAGGAAAAGGGCCGCATGATCAGCCGGATCTTTATTGAGAGGCCGCGCCTGGCCATCGTTATTTCGGTGGTTATCACCATGGCCGGAATCCTGGCGCTTTTCCGCATCCCGGTGGCCCATTATCCACGCATCACCCCGCCGGAAATCAGGGTGCAGGCCACCTATCCCGGCGCCAACGCCGAGGTGTTGGCCGCCAGCGTGGCCGCGCCCATCGAGGCCGCGGTCAATGGGGTGGAGGATATGATCTACATGTCCTCCACCTGCTCCAACAACGGCCAGTATGCCTTGTCGGTCTATTTCGAGGTCGGCACCGATCCGGCCATCGCCCAGGTCAACGTGCAAAACCGGGTGCAGCAAGCAGCGCCGCTGGTGCCCAGCGAGGTGGTTAACCAGGGCCTCGAGGTTCGCGCCCGCACCTCGGACATCCTGGCGGTGATCAACTTCTTTTCGCCCAAGCAAAGCCTTGACGCGCTTTACTTAAGCAACTTCGTCAGCATCAACGTCAAAGACGCCCTGGCCCGGGTGAAGGGCGTGAGCGAGGCCCGCATCTTCGGAGCCCTGGACTACAGCATGCGCATTTGGCTGGACCCGCGCAGGCTAACCGCGCTTGGCATCACCGCCGACGACGTGATAAGCGCCATCCGCAAGCAGAACGTGCAGGCGGTGGCCGGGTCCATCGGCACCGCCCCGGCCGGCCCGGCCCAGCAGGTGCAGTACACCCTGCGTTCGCGGGGCCGCCTGAAAAGCGTGGAGGAGTTCAACAACATCATCGTGCGCAGCAATCCATCCGGAGGCCTGGTGCGGGTCAAGGACATCGCCCGGGTGGAACTGGGCGCCCAGTCCTATACCCGCACCTCCACCCTGAACGGCTCGCCGGCCCTGGCCATGGGCGTTTTTCAGACCACCGGGGCCAACGCCCTGCAAACCATCGAAGCGGTGAAGGGCGAGATGGCGCGCTTGGCCAAGCGCTTCCCGCCGGACATAGCCTACGATCTCACCTACGACACCACCCGCTATGTGAGCGCGGCCATAGATGAGATCGTCTTCACCCTGATCGTCACCTTCTTGATGGTGGTGCTGGTTACCTTTGCCTTTCTGCAGGACTGGCGGGCCACCCTGATCCCCTCGCTCACCATCCCGGTTTCCTTGGTGGGCACCATTGGCGTACTTTTGGCCCTGGGCGCCACGGTCAACACCCTGACCCTGTTCGCCCTGGTCTTGGCCATAGGCCTGGTGGTGGACGACGCCATCGTGGTGGTGGAGAACGTGCAGCGGGTGATGAACGAGGAGGGCCTGCCCGCGCCGGCGGCCACCCTCAAGGCCATGGAGCAGGTCACCGGCCCGGTTATCGCCACCACCCTGGTGCTCTTGGCGGTGTTCGTGCCGGTGGGCTTCTTGCCCGGCATCACCGGCAAGCTCTACCAGGAGTTCGCGGTTACCATCTCCACCGCGGTGGTGCTCTCCACCATAAGCGCGCTAACCTTAAGCCCGGCGCTGTGCGCCACCATCCTGCGGCCGGGGCGGGTTATCGAGCGCGGCCCCCTGGCCTGGTTCGGGCGCATACTCCTTATCTCCCGCGAGCGCTACGTGACCGCCGCCGCTTGGCTGGTGCGCCGTCTGGCCGTGGCCGGAATCATTTTGGCGGCGGTGTCGGTGGCGGGCTATCTGCTTTTCATAACCCGGCCCACCAGCTTTCTGCCCAAGGAAGACCAGGGCATGTTCTACGTAAACGCCCAACTGCCTGAATCCGCCTCCCTGGCCCGCACCCGCCAGGTAATGAACGAGGTGAGTCGGCTGGTGGGCTCCACCCCCGGGGTGCAGAACGTGATCGCCATCAGCGGCCTCTCCTTTATCAGCGGCAACAACGAAAACGTGGGCATCGCCATCTGCGTGCTCAAGGACTGGGACCAGCGCAGCAACCGCGAGACCAAGCTGAATGGACTCATGGAACAGGTGCGCAAGCGGCTGACCGCCATACCCTCGGCCGAACTCTTCGTATTCTCGCCGCCGGCCATCAGGGGCCTGGGCCGCACCGGCGGCTTTGATTTCCGTCTGCAAACGCTGGGCAATCAGACTCCGGGCCAATTGGGCGCGGCCACCCGGGCCCTGGTGGTGGCCGCCAATCAGGACCCGCGCCTCAAGTCGGTCTTCACCACCTACTCGGCCGACGTGCCCCAGATCTTTGTTGACTTGGACCGCACCAAGGCCGAAGCCCTCAAGGTGCCGGTGGGCGAGGTCTTCTCCACCCTGCAGGCGCAGCTGGGCTCACGCTACGTCAACGACTTCAACCTGCTCAACCGGGTGTTCCAGGTCAAGGTCCAGGCCGATATTCAGTTCCGCGATGCGGCCGAGGACATCTACCGCCTTTATGTACGCAGCGAGGCCGGCAAAATGGTGCCCATGCGCAGCCTGATCACACTGTCAAAGTTCCTGGGACCCCAGGTCATCACCCGCTATAATCAATTCCCCACCTCCCAGGTGGACGGCGAGGCGGCCGAGGGTTTCAGCTCCGGCGAGGCCATGGACGCCATGGAGGAAGTGGCCAAAAAGACCCTGCCCGAGGATTTCGCCTATGAGTGGTCGGGGCTATCCTACCAAGAGCGGCAGACCGTCGGCCAAGCCCCCATTCTCCTGGGGCTGGCCTTTTTATTCGGCTACCTGTTTTTGGTGGCCCAATACGAGAGCTGGACCATACCTTTGGCCGTGATCCTCTCCATTCCGGTGGCCGCCGTTGGAGCCCTGCTGGGCCTGATGCTGGGCGGGCTCAGCCTTTCCATCTACGCCCAGATCGGCCTGGTGCTGTTGGTGGGCCTGGCCAGCAAGAACGCCATCCTGATCGTGGAGTTTGCCAAGAAGCAGCGCGAAGAGGGCCTTGCCATCGACGAAGCCGCCGCCGCCGGCGCCAAGCTCAGGTTCCGGGCGGTGATGATGACCGCCTTTTCCTTCATCCTGGGAGTGCTGCCCCTGGTGCTGGCCAGCGGTGCGGGTGCCAACAGCCGCCAGGCCATCGGCGCCACCGTGTTCAGCGGCATGCTGGCCGCCACCGTGGTCGGCATCTTCTTGATTCCAGCCCTGTTCGCCGTCTGTCAGAAGCTGCGCGAGCGTCTCAAGGGCGCCAGAGGGAACCACCGTGGCTAGAAAACGCTTTCAGCGGGCCTGGACCGGGCTTTTCGCCTTGGCCCTGGTTTTCCTGACGGCCTGCGCGCCGGTGGGACCGGACTATGTGAAGCCGGAGCCCGAGGCGCCCCAAGCCTGGAACAGCGGCATGGATAAGGGCCTTAGCGCGCAGAGGGCCACGCCCGAAGAGCTGGCCCGCTGGTGGGATCTTTTAAAGGACCCCGAGCTGAGCAAGCTCGTCGCCCAAGCGGTGAAAAGCAACCTGGATCTCAAACAGGCCAAGGCGCGGGTGCGCCAGGCCCGGGCCCAGCGCGGGATAAGCCGGGCCGGGCTCTTCCCCACGGTGGACGCCGGCGCCCAGTTCGAGGCCAACGATTCTAGCGAAAACACCGCCCGCAACCCGCCGGACAGGCTCTACCAGGCCGGCTTTGACGCCGGTTGGGAGTTGGATGTGTTCGGCGGAGTACGCCGCTCGGTGGAGGCGGCCCAGGCTAACCTGGAGGCTGCCGAGGCCGATCTAGAGGATGTGCTGGTGAGCTTGGCAGCCGAAGTGGCGCTGAGCTACGTGGAGGTGCGCACCTTCCAGGCCCGCCTTACGGTGGCCCGGGCCAACCTGGCCTCCCAGGAGAACACCTACGGTTTCATTCAATCCCGTCATGAGGCGGGGCTTACCACCAAGCTGGCCTTGGAGCAGGCGCGCTACAACCTGGAGCGCACCAGGGCCCTTATCCCGGCCTTGGAGATCGGGCGTGAGGCCAGCCTGAACCGGCTGGCGGTGCTGTTGGGCCAGGCGCCGGGCGCGGTGCACGGACGGCTCAAGGCGGCAAAGCCGCTGCCGGTGCCGCCGTTAGCGGTGGCGGTGGGGGTGCCGGCCGAGGCCCTGCGCCGCAGGCCGGACCTGCGACGGGCCGAACGCACTCTAGCCGCCCAAAGCGCCCGGATCGGTGTGGCCACCGCCGATCTCTACCCGCGCTTCAGGCTGGGCGGATCCATCGGCCTGGAAGCGGTGCAGGCAGGCGATCTCCTGCGCTCCTCCAGCTTTTTCGCCGGTTTCCTGCCTTCCATATCCTGGAAGCTCTTCGACGCCGGCGCCATCCGCCAAAACATCGAGGCCCAGTACGCCGTGCAGGAGCAATATCTTTTGGCCTACCAGGCCACGGTGCTGTCGGCCCTGGAAGAGGTTGAGAACGCGCTTTCCGGCTACGCCCTGGAGCAGAACCGACGCGCCAACCTGCGCTATGCGGTGGACGCCGCCAAGGAAGCGGAGATGCTTTCCCAGGATCTCTATAAGGCCGGGCTGGTGAACTTCGACAGCGTGCTGGACGCCCAGCGCTCTCTGCTGGAGTTCCAGGACCAGTTGGCGCTCAGCAGGGGCGCCGTGGTGGGTAGGCTCATTTCCTTGTACAAGGCCATGGGCGGGGGTTGGGCCGCCATGACGCCGGAGCCGGAAAAGCCGGCGCAACCGGAGGCGAACCGCGCCAAAGGCTTGTAGCCGTGGTTGGTGCCTATCGCATGAATGAGCTTCTGCTTTGCGCGGTTCCCGCCTGAACAGGAGGATCACCCATGTTTAAAGACCTTCTCGCCTATTTCATTCTTGGGACTTGCCTGTTGGCCTGGCCGTTTATGCTTACGGCGGCAGCGGACGACCATTCCCACGACAAGAAAAGAAAACACGCCAAGCGTGGGTTGGCCGCCCCGCAGAATCAGCTTTACAAGGATAGCTGCGGCGGTTGCCACCTGGCTTATCCGCCGGCATTGCTCCCCAGCGGTTCTTGGCGCAGGATCATCCAAGGCCAAGCCAGTCATTATGGCGAGGACCTTGGGTTGGAGCAGGCCGTGCAGAGCGCTTTGACACGGTTTCTGGGGGCCAACGCCGCTGATCGTTCATCGGCAAAATTGGCCCGCAAGATCATGAAAAGCCTGGGCGCGCTCACTCCCCTCAGAATCACCGAAGTGCCCTATATCACCCACAAGCACGAGGAGGACGATATCCCGCGGGGAGCTTTCAAGAGGAAGTCCATAGGCTCTCTGGCCAACTGCGGGGCCTGCCATCCCGGCGCCGCGGCTGGCGACTTTGATGATGACGCGGTGCGCATCCCGGCCCAATGAAGCAGGGGAATAACCCCGAGACCTATGGCGGGAAATCAGAGCTTTTGCCGCGCTTGGGTCCCGCTTAAGGCTGCTTGGCCCGGCGCCAGGGCTTGAGCACCATCCACTCGCCGCTCTCCGCCAGCTTGCGCGCCTGGTCCGGGGTGAGGAGCCCGCGGATCTGCTCGGCGGTCTCCCGCATGATCTGGTCCTGGCGGGGCCGCACCTCCTCCCGCACCTTCAGGGAGCGGCGGAAGCCCTCCATCAAAAGCGGCTGGATGCCGGCTTTCTGCGCCGGGCTCAAAGCCAGGTTCTCCTGCAGGCGGTGCAGGACCAGAGCGGTAAGGAACGCGCCTTTATCACTCCGGATCTTGCTGTAGCGCTCGGCCGCTTGGTTGCGCTCGTAGAGACTGCCGCTTAATGCGCCGATGGCCAGACCGCAGGCGAATACCGCCAGCAACCCAACCCACATGCGTCCCCGATTCATCGCAGGCCTCCTATATTCATGACCATAGCAGCCTTTCCAGTGCCACCGGCGAGGCGGGCTGCTCCAAGACTATCCCCGCTGCCTGCCGGTCCAGGTCGGGGCCGTAGAGATGGGTGTAGATCAAAAGCCCGGCCGCCACCACCGCACCGGCTCCGGCGAATCGGAACAGCAACTTGGCGAATACGGCCGCGGGTTCCTCCGGCAGGAACCTCCGGCGGGGTTTGCGGGCAAGCTGGTCGATCTCCCGCATAAGTCCGGCCTGCCACTCATCGGAAAGCTCCAACTCGGGCCTTGCATCATGAGCCCTGCGTAGGAACGCATCCAAGCGCTCAGGCTTTTGCTTGATCCGATTCATCATCCACCTCCCCGGAAAGCGAACCGGTAATAACCTTGCGAAGCTTGCGGCGGGCCCGGAAGGTCCGCAGTTTAACCATCGCCTGGCTCCAGCCCAGCGCCTCGGCCGCCTCGGCCTGGGTCCAGCCCTCCAGATGAACCAAGGTGAGCGCCATGCGGTCGGCTGGCGAGAGATGACCCAGGGCCCAGTCCAGGAGCTGCCAGGCCTCGAAGGCTTCATAAGCATCGGGCGCGCGCTCGGCTTGGGCGGCTTCGGCCTTACGCTCCCGCCGGCTGCCCGGCTCCGGAGCCAGCCCCGAGAGCGGGGTTTCCCTGCTGCGATAGCGCTCCCGCCAGAAATCATGGCATGCGCGCACCGCCAAGGTGGAGAGCCAATGGGAAAAAGGCTTCAGCGGCCGGTAGCCGGGCAAGGAAACAAAAGCCTTGATGAACACCTGGTGCACCACTTCCGCAGCCTCCTGCCGGGGAACCTTGCGCACCACGATCCCGGCCACCTGTGCTTTATAGCGCTCCACTAGCTTTTCAAAAGCCTGGCCATCGCCGGATAAAACCCGGGCGATAACCTCTTCGTCAGTGAGCGAGTTGGGCTCCGGTGCCAATGATTATTCCCTAAAAGGTGATCCCCGGCCGCAGCAACCGCCGCCCTAGTTGTTGCCCGGGTGGCGGCTGCCGGCCAGTTCATTATAACCGCATCGTAGCCTATCTCCACCCAGGTTTCCACGCCTCGCTCCTTGCCTAAGGCCTGCCGCCAGATGCCGCCGCTAGCCGCTGGCCCCCGGCGCCAAGGTACTGGTGAAGCGTTGGTCCACCCACCCCTGTTGGCCCGTGGGAGACTGCACATAGAGCCAGCCCGGCGCGGTGGCGAGCACATTCAGGGTATCGCCCAAATGAACCACATAGACCACGGCATAGTTGGATCCCGGTCCCTGCCGCATGTTCAGCGCGGACGCGATCACGGTGACGCCGGGGTAGGCCGTGCTGACCGCTGGAGGGGCTGGCGCCACTCCCACCGGCGGGTCCACGACCATATAGCCTGTGGGCACCCGCTGGTAATAGGTCCCCAGGTAGGAGTAGTAGGTGATGCCAGCGAGCAACAGGGTGGCAAAGCCCAAGGGCAGCCAAGGCACCACCATGCGCCGCGGAGGCGTCACCCACACGTATCCGCGGCCATAAGGCCGGTAATAACGGCCGCCATGATAGTAGTAGGGGCGGCCCCTGTATTCCACTCTAGCGTGACCCGCTGGCAGATGGTTTAAAATCCCCGGCGCGGGGCGGCCCTGCCCCGGGCGGCTGGGCGCGACATGTACCGGTGCGGTACGACCCGGCGCGGGGCGGCTCGGCGCCATGCGTTCCGACCACTGGTGGCCCTGCGACTGGCCTGACTGACGGCCCGGAGACGGGCCGGACTGGCGGCCCGATTGATGGCCCCTTTCCTGGTACTGCTCGTGATCCCTGGCCAGAGCCTGACCGGCCGGCCCCCACACCGGAGTCACGCAGACTCCCAAGACCAGGAAACCCACCAGGGCGGGAAGCGCTCTCCTGCCCCGCTTATTGATTATGCGACCGATCATGGCGAAACCTCCGTATTGGCATCGTATATTGCCGGGCGCCCCCCAGTAGCCTCCTTTGCCTGGCCCCTGGCCTATTAGCTGCCGCGGCTCCTATATGGTTAATCGCTCACCACGGCGGTTGGGTTTCAGTGCAGAAGCATTTTTTCGGGCCGGCCCATCCGCTTCTGAATCACCGGCCTTGGGCCGCATTACTAGAGAACCCACTTGGCATTAAGCAATATGGGCTTGGGAGGCGCTGCTCCGCTTGCCTGCCAAAGCCCTCTAATCAGCTGCGCCCGGGAAAGGCTTGGCTGTTCCTGCCTGTTGCAGGGCGGCCACCGGCACGGCATGGGCGCCGCCGTCCGGCTCGGGCTGCCAGCCTCCTCCCAAGGCCTTGTATAGTGCTATCAAGTTGGTGGAGACCGCGCCAACGC
>Ga0307423_1002350_pt1 | contig 10654 bp, 9 predicted proteins | sample SalMarWE160310MG_FD_202154 | JGI IMG/M metagenome (GOLD analysis project Ga0307423, IMG submission 202154) | Salt marsh sediment microbial communities from the Plum Island Ecosystem LTER, Massachusetts, United States - WE1603-10 | ecosystem: Environmental > Aquatic > Marine > Intertidal zone >... | reverse complement strand
GAGAAGCACGACCAGGTGCGTAACCGTGTCGATGCCATCGTCACCCGGCTGAAGTCCCTGGAGACCGGCATATGAGCCGCGAAGCCGTCAAGATCACCATACTGGACAAGGAGTACATCATTGCCTGTCCGGAAGGCGAAGAGGACGCACTCAGGGCCTCCGCCAGGCACCTGAGCGAAAAAATGAGGGAAATCCGCTCGGGCGGCAAGGTGGTCGGCATTGACCGCATCGCAGTCATGGCCGGACTGAATATCGCGCACGATGCTATCGAGCTCGGTATAGGCGGTACCGACCTGTCGCGCTCGGCGGGCGCGCGACTCAACAAGCTGAATTCGAGAATTGCAGAAACTCTGGCAAGATACCGCCAGTCAGAGCTGAACTGAACTAACGTGGCGGTTGACCGATTTGATTCGGGCATCCCCTGCTGTGTTCGATAGTCGCTGAGATCTCCTTGAGCCTAATCTCCATTTAAGGGGACTCATGCTGGTGCCGGTGTGCACATCCGCCATTGGCGGATAGCCTGAGGTACCACTGCCGTCCCCCTCTTGAACCACTGGTTCAAGGGCAACAGCGACACCGGCACAAGCGGAGGATGCCCTCCTATATATAGAAAGCATCCACAGCCGGCCAGCGGATAGCTCAAGAACGCCATGCCCGATCACCGCGCGTTACGCCAGTCCATTCGCGACCTACGCAGGTCCATAGCGCCGGCAGAGGCCGGAAACTGCGCCTTGCAACTCGCCCGATTCGCCCGGCGCGACCGCCTGATTCTCAACAGCCAGCGTATTGCCGCCTACCTTGCCGCCGACGGCGAAATGGATCCTGCCCCGCTCATCGAGTGCCTGTGGTCGCTGGGGAAAACCATCTACCTGCCGGTACTCGTGCCCTTTGCCCGCAACCGGCTCTGGTTCGCACGCTTTGAGCCGGATGCCAGGCTGGAGACCAATCGCTATGGCATACCGGAACCGCAGCAGCGGGAGTTGATCAAGCCCGGCGCACTGGATCTGGTACTGACGCCGCTGGTTGCATACGACCATGCCGGGCACCGCATCGGTATGGGCGGCGGTTTCTATGACCGCAGTTTTGCTTTCCTCCACGGGCGCCAACACTGGCGAAAACCGGCCCTGCTTGGTATCGCCTATGCGTTTCAACAACAGCCTGCCATCACACCGAACAGCTGGGATGTTCCGCTGGATGGAATTGCCACGGAAGCCGGCTTGCATCACGTGAGTACGTGAAACGACCTGCCTTGCGCGCACATTGCGGCATTCTGTATCTTTTTAACAACAAATCAGGGAGCCCCCCATGAATTACTGGCTGATGAAATCCGAGCCGGATGTTTTTGGCATCGACGACCTGAAAAACATGCCGAACAAAACTGACACGTGGGAGGGTGTACGCAATTACCAGGTACGCAACATGATGCGCGATGACATGCAGCCGGGTGATCTCGCCTTCTTCTATCACTCGAACTGCAAGCAGCCGGGTATCGTCGGCATCATGAAAATTGTTCGCGGCGGCCACCCGGACGACACCGCGTTCGATCCCGGGGCAAAATATTTCGATCCGAAAAGCGACCCGGACAACCCGCGCTGGTACATGGTCGAGGTGCGCTTCGTACGCAAACTGAAACGCGTGATCACGCTCGCCGAACTGAAAACGCACGCTGCATTGTCCGAACTGCCGCTGCTCAGACGCGGCAATCGTTTGTCTGTCATGCCGGTTGATGCCGCGCAATGGGACTACATCATCGACCTCGAATAACAGCTTTCGGGCGCACACCGGAACCAGCAATTGCCGCGTTTGGGCACCACAGCAGGACTGTCGGAATTCTTCACAAAACGAGCGTGTCCCGGCAGGCCATATATTAACAACTATATGTTTTATCTGATTTTTATATATGAATAAGCTCCTGCATAAAGCAGATCCAAAAACCCGTGATCCCTCTAAAGTGTTAACTATCCCGAACAGTGGTGACGCATTACGTCACCTTGATCTGCACTAACCCACTCATCGCGCACGCACTTCAAACCAGTGCGCATGCTCATCACATCGCACGTTGCACAGTGAACATCTTCATCACGCAATGCACTTCAACATCGTGCAGTGCACTTCATTATCACGCAGTGCAGTTCATCATCAACACGACCCAATGCAACGCATGCGTTGATGCGAAGACAAATGCATTCACACATGCATACAAGTAAAAAACTCAAGCATGTCGTTAACATGCCGAAACACTTGCACGGTTGTGTTGCTTTTTGAAATGCAGTTGCACTGCACGATGAAACAGACAACAACTGATGTTGAATATCCAATAACAAAAAACTGGTATTTTGTAATTGTTTGTTTATACTCGGCTTGGGCATTTAATGTAATGGAGGTTTGTTATGGCTACAAAGAAGAAGGTCGCAACCAAGCGTAAGGTTGCAACGAAGCGTAAGGTTGCAACGAAGCGCAAGGTTGCAACCAAGAGGAAGGCTGCACCGAAGCGGAAGAAGGCCGCTCCGAAGCGCAAGAAGGCAGCACCGAAGCGGAAGAAGGCCGCTCCGAAGCGCAAGAAAGCTGCACCGAAGCGGAAGAAGGCCGCTCCGAAGCGCAGGAAGGCAGCACCGAAGCGGAAGAAGGCCGCTCCGAAGCGCAAGAAAGCTGCACCGAAGCGCAAGAAGGCAGCACCGAAGCGGAAGAAAGCCGCTCCGAAGCGCAAGACAGCGACACGCAAGAAACGCTAAATGCAGTCCATTTGAATGGAGCCCGTTAACCGGGTCCATTCAAACATCGAAAGCCCGGGATTCCCGGGCTTTTTTTTGCCTGCACGGACGCAGGTACGTCGCGTAGCGCAGGGAGAAGGTGAGACCGGGAACCGGTCGAGAGGCTGGCCTGTACTCCACACGAAGGACAATGGCCACGGAATCCACGGAAGGACACGGAAATATAAATGCAGGTTGCGGAATGCACTCCGGCCACCGGCAACGGTGCGTAGAACACACCTTGCTGCGGCTTGCTGCCCTGCTGTCCGGGTTGCGTAGGGTGCACTCCGTGCACCTGGCAACGGTGCGTAAAATGCACCCTACGAATTCCGGCGCGAATCCGCACCTGCGACTGCAGGGGTAACGATTTGAGGTGGGTGCGCGGGAACGCGCGATCAGGCCCGCTGCCGATTCATGGCCGGCGCATCCGCAAGCGATTCAGTCATTACCCAGGAAGAGTTTATAGGCCATGCAATCGGTCTCTTCACGGTAGACGTACCCGAGTTTCTCGAGTGACTCCCGGAACGCCTTGCGACTCTCCCTGGGCACCTGGATACCCACCAGCACGCGCCCGTAGTCCGCACCGTGATTGCGATAATGAAACAGGCTGATGTTCCAGCGCTTGCCCATCGAGGACAGGAATTGCAGCAAGGCACCCGGCCGCTCCGGGAACTGGAAGCGGAACAGGAGCTCGTCCCTGAGCCCCGGCACACGTCCGCCCACCATGTGGCGTACGTGCAGCTTGGCGATCTCGCTCTCGGTCAGGTCCTCGACCGGGTAACCCTGCCCGCGCAGTTCCTCGACCAGTGCATGCCGCTCTTTATCACCGTCCTGCAACTGGACACCGGCGAACACATGCGCCTGCCGGGCATCGGCATAACGATAGTTGAACTCGGTGATACCACGCTTGCCGATGGCCCGGCAGAAACGCCCGAAACTGCCCGGCTGCTCCGGAATGGTTACCGCCAGGAGGGCCTCGCGCTGCTCGCCGATCTGCGCCCGCTCCGCGACATGCCGCAGCCGGTCAAAGTTGATATTCGAGCCGCTGTTAATGGCTACCAGGCTGCAGCCACGGATGCCGGTGGTCTCGACGTATTTCTTGATACCGGCAATCGCCAGCGCACCGGCCGGCTCGAGCACCGCGCGACAGTCATCGAAGACATCCTTCATGGCGGCACAGATCTCGTCCGTGTTGACGGTCATGACCTCGTCGACATGCTGGCGCGCGATCCGGAAAGGTTCCTTGCCGGCCTGGCGCACGGCGACGCCGTCCGCGAAGATGCCGACCTGGGGCAGCCTGATACGCCGGCCATGGCGCAGCGCCTCGTACATGCAGGGCGCCTCGTCCGGCTCGACACCGATCACCCGGGTCGCGGGACGCAAGGCCTTCACGGCAACGGCAATCCCGGCAATCAGGCCACCGCCGCCCACGGGTACGAAGATGGCGTGTATCTCATCCGGGTGCTGGTCCAGGATTTCCGTGCCTATCGTACCCTGTCCGGCGATCACCTCCGGGTCATCATAGGGATGAATAAACGTCATACCCTTATCCTGCGCGTGCTGCGCGGCGAACTGGTAGGCGTCATCGTAGGTGTCACCCACCAGCTTGATATGCGCGCCGTAGTCCCTGACCGCCTCGACCTTGATGGAAGGCGTGGTACGCGGCATCACGATCAGCGCCTTCACGTCAAGACAGCGTGCGGCCAGCGCCACACCCTGTGCATGGTTGCCGGCAGAGGCGGCAATCACGCCGTGCGCACATTCCGCGCCGGAGAGGCCGGAAATCCTGTTATAGGCGCCGCGCAACTTGAAGGAGTGCACCGGCTGCAGTTCCTCGCGCTTCATCCAGATCCGGTTATCGAAGCGCCGGGACAGCCGCTGTGCGACCTCCAGCGGGCTTACCACGGCAACTTCGTACACACGGGCGGCACGAATCATTTCAAGGTAACGTTCAAGCATGTCGCGTACAGTAGCAGGTCAACTCCGGCTTGCCCAGATAGCGGTGATGTTCGGGTCAGCGCCATGACATCCTTTCGCGGCGCGGGTATTATCAGTGCCATTCTTCACCTGGAGTATCCGCATGACACAGAACGAAATGAAAAAAATGGCAGCCGAAGCGGCCCTGGAATACGTTGTGCCCGGCACCATTATCGGTATCGGTACCGGCTCGACCGCCAACCATTTTATCGACTGCCTGGCCGCCATCAAGCAGCGGATCGACGGCACCGTGGCCAGTTCGCGCGCCAGCGCCGAACGGCTGGCCGCACACGGCATACCGGTCATGGATCTGAATGCCGCCGGCGAACTGTCTGTTTACATCGACGGCGCGGACGAGTCCAATCACCACCTGCAACTGATCAAGGGTGGTGGCGGTGCACTCACCCGCGAGAAGATCGTGGCGGCCTGTGCCGACAAGTTCGTCTGTATCGCCGACGGCAGCAAGCTGGTCGACATCCTGGGCGCGTTCCCGCTGCCCATCGAGGTCATCCCCATGGCACGCAGCATGGTGGCGCGCGAACTGGTCAAGCGCGGCGGGCAACCGGTGTACCGCGAGGGCTTCGTGACCGACAACGGCAACGAGATACTGGATGTGCACAACCTGCGCATCATGGAAGCTGCCAGACTGGAACAGGACCTGAACAATATCCCCGGCGTGGTCACCAATGGACTGTTTGCCCTGCGTCCGGCCGACGTCCTGCTGCTGGGCACGGCGGAGGGTGTGAAGAAGATTACCTGACCGGGGAACGCCGCCTCGCGCGATACAGCGATACACAAGCACCGGGAAAGACGCAGGTGCGTTTTATGGTTCGTGCCCGGTGCACGGAGTGCACCTTCCCCAACAAGTCGGCACCCCGCAAACCGAAGATGTAGGGCGCGTTTCACGCACCATGCCCGGTGCACGAAGTGCACCGTACTGGATTCCGGCCTGCGCCGGAATGACAGTGGATACAATTGACAAGGGCTAGGCCGGGTTTCACTCTGTTTAACCCGGGTGACATCCTACCTATAGTGTTGTTGTCTTTCTGTGTTCTTCCGTGGATTCCGTGGCCATACTTCTTTTCACCTTTCACGTTTTACCTTTCACGGTTATTTCGGCATGAGCCTGTGCACAAGGCGCACCCTGCAACCCTGAACAAAAAAACGGGGCCTCGCAGGCCCCGTTTCCTTTTTCAGACTTGCGAGAGTCAGATCAGAACTTGTGCTTGAGGCCGAGCGAGGTCTTGTCATCCTCGCCGCCACCAGCGCCCACTGCGCGACAGGCCGACAGGGTCGAGGGCGCGTCACAATCCACCTGACTGTGACCCACATAGACCATCGTGTTCTTGCTGAAACTATACATGGCGGCCAGGGTCCAGGCCGTGTAGTCGTGGTTGCTGGTATCGTCCTCGCCTTTGCCGAAGCCGAGGTAGGCCGTGATCCCGAACAGGGACGCGGTACCGGCCAGGTGCCAGACTTTTTCCTTGTCCGTGCTGGAGTTCTGGTAATCCTCGTACTGGCCCATGACGCCGAACATGCCCATGTCGTACTTGCCGCCCAGCTTCCAGGCTTCCACCTCGGTGGAGGGATGGCTGCCGTCGTTGGTGAGGTAATCGGCAAATACCAGGATGCCACCGTTCTCGTAGCTGGCACCGATACCGTACGGGTTGTCGTCTTCACCGTCGGTCTCGTCGCTGTCGATCGTGTAGTGGGCAACCACCTGCACACCGCTGTAGTTCGCGCTGTCGAAGCGGATGGTGTTGGTGGCACGACCCTGACCTTCCTCTCCGGCACCGCTGTGGTAACGGGACTGCAGGCCGCGATCACGACCCTGCAGCGCGGTGCGGTACAGCGGATCGATCATGGCACCGTGTGACTTGTAGCCGGTGGAGATGGTGCCGATGCGCACCTTGCCGAAACCGCCGGACAGACCCAGCCACTGGTCACGATCGGTGATCGCGCCTTCGTGGGTCAGCAGGGTACCGGTAATCGTGGGGTTAATAACGGAACTGCCCGGTGTCACAACCGTGGTGGTGTGGAAGCCATCGTGCTTCTGCGGATTGCGCTCGGTGGTGTCGTACTGGAAATCCAGCGAGAAGATCGCCTTCAGGCCGTTGCCCAGGTCCTCGCTGCCCTTGAAACCGATAGAGCAGGTGGTGCAGTTCAAGGTGATATCTTCAATAGTACCACCGTCAACATCTCTCGCTTCAACACTGGTATCGATATGACCAAACAGTACGATGTCAGCCGACACAGCAGTAACACTGCTGGCGAGTACAACACCGATCATGGTCGGCAGAACTTTCTTGATCATGGGATTCCCCTCCACCTGGGCTGGTTTATTGATGTGTTTATAAGAGATAAAAAATCATGTGGGTGAGGAATCTATCGCATCCCAGGACAATAATGCAACATTTTTTCTACAGTTGTTGCTCAGCCACAACAACAAATCCTGATTATGTCTTGTTATCAAACCGTTACCCCCTGCCCATGATCGAGCCGGCAACGGCATTGCACCACAGGCCTTTCGACCACTACAGGCAGAAATAAAAAAACGGGGCCCGAAGGCCCCGTTTCCTGTCCTGATCGATACAGCCGATTAGAACTTGTGCTTCATGCCCAGGCTGAACTGATCCGTTTCAATTTGTGGAAGCGGACCACCGCCATTGTCGACGTTGTTGTAACCCAGATAGACACTGGTGTTCTTGCTCATGCTGTGAATACCGGCGATCGTCCAGGCATCCGCGTCACGGGTTTCGACACCGACTGCATTTTCACGCTGCTCGTTACCATACGCGGCATACAGCAGGTTACTGCCCATGGTGTAGCTGCCGGCAACATGCCAGACGGTGGTGTCAGCCCTGCCGCCGTTGCTGTCATCGAGGCTTTCATACTGACCCATCACGGCGAAGTTGCTCATGCTGAACTTGCCGCCGAGCTTCCAGGCTTCCAGATCGGTGGCGGGATGGCTGCCGTCGTTGGTGAGGTAGTCGCCAAACACCAGGATGCCACCGTTCTCGTAGCTGGCACCGATACCGTACGGGTTGTCGTCTTCACCGTCGGTCTCGTCGCTGTCGATCGTGTAGTGAGCAACCACGTTCAGGCCACTGAAGCTCGGGCTGTCATAGCGGATAGTGTTGGTGGCACGACCCTGACCTTCCTCACCGGCACCGCTATGCAGGCGGGATTGCAGGCCGTGGTCACGACCCTGCAGTGAGGTGCGGTACAGCGGATCGAGCATGGCACCGTGCGACTTGTAGCCGGTAGAGATGGTGCCGATGCGGACCTTGCCGAAACCGCCGGACAGACCCAGCCACTGGTCACGATCGGTGATCGCACCGTTGTGGGTCAGCAGGGTACCGCTAATTGTGGGTGAAATAACGGAACTGCCCGGTGTCACAACCGTGGTGGTGTGGGTGCCATCGTGTTTCTGCGGATTGCGCTCGGTGGTGTCGTACTGGAAATCCAGCGAGAAGATCGCCTTCAGGCCGTTGCCCAGGTCCTCGCTGCCCTTGAAACCGATGGAGCAGGTGGTGCAGTTCAGCGTGGTGTCCTTGCCGTCAGTGATAGTGCCAAAGCCATTGTCAATCGATGCACCGCTGTCGATATAGTCGATACTGGTGTCGATGTGGCCAAAGACGCTGACGTCGGCGGCCGCGGCAGTCATACCACCTGCCATTGCCACGCCGATCATGGTCGGTAAAATTTTCTTGATCATGGTATTCCCCTTAACACAGTTAAAGCTGAATGGTTAAAAATCGTGAGTGTTGTCATTGCACGGACGCACTCTACAACATCGAAATGCAAAAATGCAACAGTTTTTTTCAAAAAAACCACACCTTGATCATAATGTTGGTATTCCGCAACAAGTGGCCGTTCGATACGCCAACAATTTGTCACGCCCTGCGGTGCCCCAAAGTAAGAATTACCAAGTTATGTCAACGGGTTAAAGGACGTCCCAGGGTCAGAACCGGGCCATCGCTGGCGGTGGCTACCCTGAAAAACAGCAATCTCGTTACCTGATCCAATAGCAGTCGGCATATAGCGGGGTATCGCCCATCCCGACAGCCGCCTGTCGATCGCCGCTTCGTCCTGCTATATATGATGAACAGCAGACGCCCCGCACGACGTTACTGGAGATGCGATGCCTCGCACCGGCAAAGCGCATACGCATGACACCACGCAACCTTCGCGGCATCGCACACACCCAAGCCACCCGTACACCCGCTTCTTGAGTACAATAACCGACCATGTCCTGTCCGAATAAACCAGACGCCAATAGCCTCACCGCTCCTGGTCATTGAGTGCCCATTCGATGCAAACCGCCCCGTCCAGAAACGCCCCCTGCCCGTGCGGCAGCGGCAAGAAATACAAGCGCTGCTGCGGGTCCGGCAACGCAGGCAGCACGATCACGCCCGACCAGCTGAACCAGGTCATCCGGCATTACCAGCAAGGTAACCTTCAGGCAGCCGGGCAACTCGCGGAGCAGTTATTGCGCAACAGTCCGAACGATGCGCGCCTTGCCGAGATCAGCGCCGTCGTGGCCCTGCAGACCAGCAAGCCGGAACTGGCCATCGAGCGCTTCAGGCAGCAAATTACCCTGCAACCCGAAAACGCACTGGCACATAGCAACCTGTGCATGGCATTGCACAGCATCGGCAGGGACGAGGAGGCTTACCTCAGCGGCCAGCAGGCCATACGGCTCGATCCGCAGCTCGCCGAGGCCTGGAACAACCTGGGCAATATCTACAAGTCCGGCAAGCATCTTCAGGGTGCGCTGGAGCACTACGAGAAGGCGCTGCAACTCGACAGCTCCGACCCCGAGCTTCATGTCAACGCAGGCTCGGTCAGCCAGTTGCTGGGCGACCTCGATACAGCGGAAAGACGCTACCGCGACGCCCTGCAGCTTAATCCGAGGTTTGCTTCTGCCCGGAACAACCTGGGCGCGGTGCTGCAACAACAGGAACGCTACGAGGAAGCGGAGGCGGAATTCAAGGCCGCGCTCAAACTCCAACCGGACAACCCCGAATTTCTCACCAATCTGGGAACGTTAATGATCGACCGCTGCGATGCTGATACGGCTCGCAAGTACCTCGAAGAGGCAACCAGGGTAAACCCGGATTTTGCCGGTGCCTACGTCAGCCTGGGCAACCTGTATGACCGGCTGAATGACCGGGACAATACCCGGATATACTACGAAAAGGCACTGTTACTGGACCCGGAAAACTCGACTGTTCTCTGCAACATGGCGTATCGGTTGCATGAGCTCGGCGAACAGAAGGCGGCCGTCGATCACTTCGTTCGCGCCCTGAAGAGCAACCCGAATTCCGCCAAGGGCCTCGCCGGCCTGGGCAAGGCCATGCTGAGCCAGGACAAGATCGAACAGGCCGCGGAGTATATCGAGAAGGCCCTGGCACTCGCCCCCCGGGATATCCACGCGCATATCGCCAGGGCACACCTGCACGCCAGTCAACACGACTGGCAAGCCGCCGAGACCGAATGGCGCTACGTCATAGAACATCAGCCAGCCAGTTCCGATGGTTATGTCGGCCTTGCAAAACACTACTCAGACCTTGGCCGGTATGATGAGGCGCGCGCCCAGTTCCGCCTCGCGGAGGAGATGAGTGCCACCAACCTGCGGCTTTACCAGACATGGAGCCAGATGGAAGAGCAGGTGCACAACCTGGATGAAGCCGAGCGACTTGCCGAAAAGGCCGTTGAGCATGACTCCCGGTACCCGGGACTCGGCATTTTTAAATCCAAGCTGGCACGACGCCGCAAGGATTATGAAACCGCGCTGGACATACTGGGCCAGATCGACAGCGAATCGATCGAAAACCAGCATACCAGGGCCAGCTACCTGTTCGAACTGGGCATCGTGCTCGACAAGCTGGGCCGCTACCCGGAGGCATTTGCCGCCTTCGAAC
>Ga0307423_1002349_pt1 | contig 10656 bp, 12 predicted proteins | sample SalMarWE160310MG_FD_202154 | JGI IMG/M metagenome (GOLD analysis project Ga0307423, IMG submission 202154) | Salt marsh sediment microbial communities from the Plum Island Ecosystem LTER, Massachusetts, United States - WE1603-10 | ecosystem: Environmental > Aquatic > Marine > Intertidal zone >... | reverse complement strand
TTGCAGGGTAATGACAGCTTCATGCCCGGCGTGTTGTCAAAGCGATAAAAAAGGAAGGAGCCTCAGCTCCTTCCCTCTTAAGAAGACTAAACGAGCGCAACCTACCGCTTGGAGTACTGGAAACGAGCCCTGGGGCCTCTTTGCCCGTATTTCTTCCTTTCCTTGACTCTGGCATCACGGGTGATCAAGCCCGCCTTCTTCAGTACGGACCTGAACTCGGGATTGTATTCAAGCAAGGCCTTGGATATCCCATGTCGAATGGCAGCCGCCTGTCCGGCAATTCCGCCTCCGGCCACGTTAACCCTCACATCGAAGGTGCCGTACGTGTCGGTCAACACAAGAGGCTGCTCCACGACCATTTTCGCTGTCTCTCTTCCAAAATAGTCGTCAAGGGTTCGCTTATTAACCGTGATGACCCCTGTTCCAGGCTTGAGCCATGTCCTGGCCACAGACGTTTTCCGTTTCCCTGTACCGTAGTAGGTCTCTGACATAGAATACTCCAAACACTAAAGTTGCAGGCTTCGTAAAAAGTCCAACTTCTGCGTTGCACTGCGTCCTTCGTCGCTGCGACGTACTATAAGTACGCCTCACTCCTCAGGACTTGTGCGCCTTGAATTTGGAGCTTTTTACTTTGCCGCCCAATTCGGACTTTTCACGCGTCCATCAAAGTGGCAGGCTTTCGGGTTGCTGTGCCTCGTGAGGATGTTCAGGTCCAGCATAAACCTTCAGCTTTTTCAGGATCTTGCGTCCGAGTCTGTTCTTGGGCAGCATGCCTCTTACCGCATTCTTGATCAAGTCTTCCGGGCGTTTCTTCAACAGGTCCTTGGCGGTGATGGCCTTGAGTCCCCCCATGTAGCCGCTATGATGATAGTAGACTTTGTCATCCCACTTGCCACCGGTCAACGCGATCTTATCCGCGTTGATCACAATGACGTGGTCTCCCGTATCCACATGAGGTGTGTAAATGGGTTTATGCTTGCCCCGGAGACGGTGTGCCACGAAACTGGCCAGCCGACCCAAGACATGCCCGCTGGCGTCGACCAAGCACCACTTCTCTTCAATCTCTTTTGCTTTTGCAGTGTATGTCTTCATCTTCAAAGGCTTTTCTGATGCTTGAATTTTAAAAAAGTATATTCTGATTCTTATGTCCCCTTATGTCAAGAAAAAAATGGTTATCGCGGGTGAACACCCTGGTTTTCAAGCAAAGGGGGGCGCAATCTCTCCCCCCCCGCTCGCCCCATTCTGTTTGACAAAGCCCACTATTTCCAATACGTTTAACCTGTTATCGTTCTGATAGGCGCTTTCGCTTCCCTGGGGGACTGACACCCCGCATTTCAAGCCTGACGGATAAAGAATCCGGGGCCATAGGACGTGTTTGGGTCACCATGATGGACGCTCCCCTGGAAATTGAGGTCAAGTTCAATCTGTCCGAACCCGACCGCATAAGAAACCGGCTCTTCGCTATGGGCGCAACGTCTTGGGGGCCGGTCTTCGAGACAAACATCCGCTTTGAAGATGCTTCAAAGAGCTTGAAGAAGGGCGGCATGCTCTTGAGGCTCAGACGGGATGATCGCATTCGACTCACGTTCAAGTCAAGCCCCTCTCGCCCCGACCCTCAGTTCAAGGTTCATCAAGAGTTCGAAGTCGTAGTCGATGACTTTCAGCTCTGTCAAGCTATTTTGGAGGGTCTGGGCTTTCACCCGGAACAGGTCTATGAGAAGTGGCGGGAAACCTTTGTCCTTGACCAGACGAAGTGCCTGATCGACAAGATGCCCTATGGCGTGTTTCTCGAAATCGAAGGGGAAAAAGCCCATATCCGAAGCGTCTCACGGGGGCTTGGCCTGAAATGGGAGGCGCGAATTCTGCTCAACTACCTTGAGATCTTTGATGTGATTCAGCGGAAGGAGGCCCTGCCTTTCACGGATGTGACTTTTGACAACTTCCGGGGCCTGGACTTGAATATCAGAAAATATCTCCATTTACTTCATGCCGACCGATAACCAGATGGTAAGGCAACCATGATGAATCGAGTGACACTGCTCTCGCTCAATCTCCGGTTTGGACTCGCGGACGACGGGCCCAATGCATGGGACCATCGTAAAGAAAGCGTGGTAAAACTGTTCAACGAACTGGGTTCCGATTTCATCGCCACCCAGGAGGGGAACGATTTTCAGGTCGATTTTCTGGCTCGCAGACTGCCTGAATATCGGTACATAGGAAGGCGGAACCCAGCTCCCAGGTTTTGGCAAGACAATATCCTCTTCTACAGGGATACCATTGTCTGTAAAGATCAGGCCCATATCTTCTTGAGTGAAACACCCCATGTTCCCAGCAGATCTTTTGGAAGTCGTTTTCCGAGACAGGCCACCCTGGGGTTGTTCGACATCAACGGTCGGCCATTGATCTGTGTGGACACCCACTTTGATTTTGACACGCCGGCCCAGATGGGGGGCGCCCGCGTTATCAAAGAACAACTCGCCTTGCATGACAACAAGATCCCAACCGTTCTGCTGGGAGATTTCAATGCCACACCTGAGAGTCCCTGCTATCAATGGCTCACAGGAAAAAACGTGGATGGAAAAAATGGTCTGGATTTTCATGAAACCTTTAGGGTACCTTATCCGAGCACGCATCACCGTTTCACCGGAAATCCGACCGGGGGTTATATCGACTGGATACTCTACAGGGGACCGTTGCGCCTCAAGGCGTGCGAGGTCCTTCAAAAGCCGCTGGATGGAATATATCCCTCGGACCATTTTCCCGTGGTGGCGGTCTTTGAGATGTGAGGTGACGCTTCAATGATGACTGATATCCAACTGGACAAATACGCTGATGTCCTCCTCTGGGCGCTGAAGAAGTCCAGGACGGAAAGGTTCCGGAAAGACGACATCATCCTGATTCGATCTGATCTCCCGGCCATCAAGCTGGCCGAGCGGATGCAGGCGAAGGTGCTCGATCGAGGCATGCACGCCGTTTTGCGAATCGGCCCAACCTGCGAGATGGAACGCACCTTTTTCCATCGGGCCGGCAAGAAGCAACTCGTGTTCGAGGCACCGGGTGAGAGAGAACTCTACAAACATCTCACAGGCGGCATCTATCTCTATGCGCCTGAATCGTTGACCCATCTTGCCGATGTTGATCCTCGTAAAATCGCCAAAACGGCTGTGGCCAGGAAACCGCTGCGCGACATTTTGGACGACCGGGAAGCAAAGGGCAAATTCGGCTGGACGCTCTGCATGATGCCCACCGAGGCGCTGGCAAAACACGCCGGCCTCTCTTTGCGACAGTACACCAATCAAATCATCAAAGCCTGTTTTCTTGACCGGGAAGATCCGCTGCAGGCGTGGCAGGGCATCTATGGAAATGTCACGAGGGTCAAGAAATGGCTGAACCAGATGGATGTGGCGTATTTTCACATTAAGTCAACGTCTGTGGATCTGAAAATCACCCCGGGGAAACACAGAAAGTGGGTTGGCGTCTCCGGACACAACATCCCCAGTTTTGAAATCTTTGTTTCTCCGGACTGGAGAGGAACCGAAGGGGTCTACTTTGCAGATCTACCCTCTTTTAGAAGCGGAAATCTCCTGGAGGGTGTAAGATTGGAGTTCAAAGGGGGCAAGGTCGTGAAGCTTTCCGCAAGAAAAGGGGAAGATTTTGTCAAGAAACAGATCGCCATGGACGAAGGCGCCTGCCGCCTGGGCGAGTTTTCTCTGACGGACAAACGGTTCTCGAGGATCGACAAATTTATGGCCAACACGCTCTTCGACGAGAATCACGGGGGACGCCATGGAAACTGTCACGTCGCACTGGGCTCGTCTTTTGCGGATACCTACGATGGCGACCCGGCCAGATTGACAAAAGCCAAGAAGACCGCCCTGGGATTCAATGATTCAGCCCTTCACTGGGACCTCGTCAACAAAGAAAAGAAGACCGTGACGGCTTACTTGACATCTGGAGCCAGGGTCATAGTTTACGAAGACGGGATGTTTAAAATAGGTGAGAAATGAAGCAAAAGATTATATGGGCCTTCTGCCTCATCTTGCTGGCGGGATGTGCGAGGCATGAGGTGGACTGGCGATCGCCCTACACAGGACTTGGGTCTCTTCACGAAGGCGATATTGTTCATCTGCCGACCGGCGTGAAGGTCACCGAAGAGCAATTGATCGACATGCTCGCCGGTGTAAGGATTGTCTATGTAGGAGAAGCCCATGACAATGCAAAATGTCATGAGGTCCAGCTTTCCATCCTGAAAGCCCTTTCAGAGCGTTATCCCGGGGAAATAGCGGTCGGGATGGAAATGCTGCAACGACCTTCACAGGAGGCCGTCAATCAGTGGATCAGCGGGGAGCTTGACGAGAAAAGCTTCGTGAAGGTTTGGCTCGATAACTGGAGTGACAATTTCGATCTTTATCGGGACATCTTGCATTACGTGCGGGACCACAAAATACCGCTGGTCGCCCTTCGGGCGTCTGATGAGTGGATGGAAAAAGCGAGGGACGGTGACACGGGCGGCCAGACGGAAAACGCCGAAGAAGCCCTGCCCGAACTGGACCTGGAAGATCCCTACCACCGATCTCACCTGGAAGCCGTTTTCAAAAAGCATCCTCATGGGGGAAAAGATTTTGAATCCTTTTACAGGGTCCAAGTCTTGTGGGACGAATCAATGGCCCAAAGCCTCGCGGAGTTTCTTGAAACCAAGGAAGGTCAAGATAAACGAATCCTGGTCTTTGCGGGAAGCCATCATGTGGAGTACGGCTATGGCATTCCTCGTCGGCTTTTCCGGCGTCTCCCCGTTCCCTACGCTATTGTCCTGCCAATCACGATCCACATGCCCGATGATAAAATGCCTAAGCTCATGGACGTGACGCTGCCCGAGATTCCGCTTCGGCCTGGAGACTTTGCATGGATTGTGGGATTCGACGATCTCAGTGACCAAAAGGTCTATCTGGGTGTCATGATACGAGACACGGACGACGGTGTGAAAGTCGTGGGCGCACTGAAAAATTCAACGGCAAAGGAAATCGGTTTACAAAAAGATGACATCATCGTTGCCCTGGATGATGAACCTATCAAAACGAAATTCGACCTGACGTACCTGCTCGGGTCAAGGAAACCCGGCGAGCAGGGTGTCTTAAAAGTATTGCGAGACGGACAACCCCTGTCTTTTGACGTTACGTTCGAGTCTATAAGCGCATTGAAAATGGAATAGTGAAGAATTCCGGTCCAAAGGGTCTGGCTTTGATTTGCCCTCAGAGAGGGCTTAACATTTGCTGTAAATAATACTGCTTTTGGGGGTAGTGGAGTAATGGAAAGAGAGGACCAACACTCCGGTACTCCATCACTGGCCCAGACCTGGATTGCTGCGTTCGGAAGCCCTATGCTCCACTCCTTCCGTAGCCGCAGCAGCGCTACAAGGTTAGCTCGCGCCAGGGCGGGCCATCACTCCGGATGCTGCGTGGGCCGTGGCTTTTCGGGTTTGAGTAAACAGGTCAAGGCACAGGCATTCAAGTTGAAATCCTGTCATAGACATCTGCTTTTCTGGCTGCTCATTGCCATCCTCGCTTCGAGCTGCACCCGAGTCCCGTTTGTCCCCCGCTTTGATCCCCAAATCGGCGACCTTAAACGGGTAAAACTGATTGAAGGAGAGGAAGCCATCGAGGAAATCAATCGCCTGCATGGAACGACCATCCATGCTTTGAGGGGCTTCATCGCCCATTATGAGAATGCCCGCAAGAGGGCGGTCATATGGGTTTCGGAAGCTGAATCGGAGGACATGGCGCAAGAACAGATTGAGGTCATGCTGCGCAAGATGAAGGGCAGTCCAAGGTCCCCGTTCGGCCATTACCGCGATTTGGATAGAAACGGTCTGCCGGTCATCGCATTTGAGGGTCTGAGGCAGGTGCATTATGTCTTCAGGATCGGAGAATGGGTCTATTGGATGGATGCGGATGCCGAGCACATAGACACGATCCTGGACCATCTTCAGAAAGCAGACTAGAAGCTGATCCATATTTTGAGATGGCTTCTAGCGGGGCAAGCTCAGGAACAATTCAATGATGCTGGGAGATGCCAGGGAGGGAAAACTGCAAGAAAAGGGCATCTCACCGCAACTTGACAAGATGCCCTCTGATGCTGGAAAGGTTACGACCTACAGCTTGGTCACGTTCTTCGCTGACGGTCCTTTGCTGTCCTGCTCTACGTCAAAAGCGACCCGATCCCCCTCAGCAAGTGTTCTGAATCCTGAACCGCTGATCGCCGAATAGTGAACAAACACGTCTTCGCCGTCCTCTTGCTGAATGAAACCGTATCCCTTTTGATCATTAAACCACTTTACGACACCTTCTGCCATAGCAACGACCCTCCTTTCTTCGCCTTAGTACAGTTCTCAGGGGTTACTCTGGAAAAGCTACACAATCACATCGCTAAAGCAGAGGGTGAATTGGAGCGGATTCCAAAATGCCTATCCCTACTTCTGTACTTGATCTGTGCCCTCAGATAACCAGGAACTCGCCCGAGGGCGATCCCTAAATCAATAAACTTCTCCTACTTCGACTATCCCTTTCTGTCAACAAAATAACGCCCCAAGGGTCAGATTTTAATTAAAAACTTCCACCTGCGTCATCTTATCGCCCTGCCGTATGGCATCCACGACCTCCTGTCCTTTCACGACCTTGCCGAACACGGTGTGGTGCCCGTTCAAGTGCGGCTGCGGAGAATGGGTGATGAAGAACTGGCTCCCGTTCGTGTTCGGCCCGGCGTTTGCCATGGAGATGACCCCCGTCCCGTGTGTGAGCGGATTCCCCTTCAACTCATCCTCAAAGGTGTACCCGGGACCGCCCCGACCCGTGCCCGTGGGATCTCCCCCCTGGATCATGAAATCGCCGATTACCCTATGGAACGATACGCCGTTGTAAAACCCCTTCTGGGCCAGGAATACAAAGTTGTTGACCGTCTTCGGGGCGTGCTCCGGATAGAGTTCCAGTTCAATCGTTCCTTTCGTGCTCTCAAGGGTCACTCGATACGTCTTGCTTGGATCAATCTGCATCTCGGGCGGCTTGTCCCACTGTTGCATAGTCATAAATCATTCCTCCTCCAAGGGGTCATCCAAGGGGTCAAGTCTGCTCTTGACTCATTCGCTCAATTGCTGACCCCTCACCCTACCAGCGAATCGCCGCGGATGCCCACGAAAAGCCGGCGCCAAAGGCGACCAGGATGACGATATCACCCTCTTTAATTTTTCCTTCATCCACGGCTTCGGTCAAAGCGATCGGGATCGAGGCGGCCGTGGTGTTCCCGTACCGATGAATGTTGCTATACACCCGATCCATGGACAAGCCCAGGTTTTTGGCCATGGCCTGGCTGATTCTGAAATTGGCCTGATGAGGAATCACTATGGCCACGTCATCCAGGGACAGGGAATTTGCATCCAGCGCTTCCCGAATCGCCTCTGGAAAACGGGTGATCGCATGTCGAAAAACCTCCCGACCGTTCATGGAAGGATAGTGCCGGCCCTCATCGATCATCTCCTTGGATATCCTGGGGTTGAATCGGGAGGCTGGACCCTCGCACCACAATTCCTTTAAGTACTTGCCCTGTGTATGCAAATGAGTCGACAGGATGCCGCGTTCGTTGTGCCCGGCTCGAAGCACTGCAGCGCCGGCGCCGTCCCCGAAGAGAACGGCTATGTCCCGGCCCTCTGTCGAGACGTTCAGGGCCGTGGATTGAACCTCAGCCCCCACCACCAGCACCGTTTTTGCGTAAGCTGTTTTTATGAACTGGTCCGCTGTGGACAGGGCATAAATAAAACCGGAACAGGCCGCCTTGATATCAAAAGCACCGACCGTTTTCAGCCCCAGCTGATCCTGGATTTGCGCTGAAATCCCCGGGAAAAAATAATCAGATGTGATGGTCGCCGCGACGACCAGATCAATCTCTCCGGCATCAACGCCCGCCCTTTCCATGGCGCGCCTGGACGCCGTGACCGCCAGATCCGATGCGCCGGTTTCCCCTGCAATCCACCGACGCTCGTGGATCCCCGAACGACTCACGATCCATTCATCGGTCGTATCCATTAAAGCTTCCAGGTCTTTGTTTGTGACAATCCGGTCGGGGACACTGAAACCCAGTCCGACAATTTCAGATCGGATGCGGCCTGCTGTCATGGCATTCACCTTCTGATTACAGTATCCGGTAACCCATCCTCTTGGTTGCACACAACGCCTGTCCCCTCCCGCCTGAACTAACCCATCGTCTTTTCCACTTCATTCACAAGGGCCGTGACGACTTCGGTGGCTTTTCCATGGAGAAAGACCTCTGTCACCAGCGGGGTAAGCAGCGTGGGTGTGATGTTAACTTCTATAATCTGCGCTCCGGACATCTGGGCGATGCGAGGTATGGCATTTGCAGGAGCCACCGTGGCCGATGTCCCCACAACCAGAAGCACTTGGCAGGCGTGGGCAAGGGCTTGAGACTCGATCACGGGTTGAGCCGGGATCGCCTCGCCAAAGAAAACCACGTCGGGTTTGAGAATTTTGCCACAGGTGCATTTGGGAGGCAACTGCTGGGACACATCCGCGGCCCGGTACTGCCGGCCACAGGACAAGCAAGACAGCGTTCTGCAGTTGCCGTGGTATTCGATGACGCGCTTAGAGCCGGCCGCCTGGTGGAGATTGTCGATATTCTGGGTGATAATGCCCTCAAGGAGGCCCAATTCTTCGAGCCGCGCCAGTCCCTTGTGGGCCGCATTGGGCCGGGCCGGCTCCATGATGCTCCACATCACCTCCAGCATGGCCCAAACCTTTTCGGGATGGGTTCTGAAGGCTTCAATCGTCCCGTATTCCATGGGATCGAAACGTTCCCAGAGACCGCACCGGCTCCGAAAGTCAGGAATGCCCGACTCCACGGATATGCCGGCCCCCGTCAAGGCGGCTGTTTTCGTGGACCGCCGGATGATCCGTGCGGCTTCTCTTATTTCTTTTTTCACCCGTACTCCTCAAGGCCGGTTCGGCGCGCAGATTTATATCAGATCTGAGCCCGTTTCGCAAACCCCATATCAGCCCCGAATCCACCGTCTGTCGTGTTTGTCGCGGACTGAAGATCCCATGGATCTTCCCGGCAAGGACGGTTGCTATTTTTTAAGGCCCGTCACGCCGGCGGATTCGGGATGCCCGATATCTCTTGCAAATTCTTGAAGTTTTGGCTATGAGTCTTCTCAAGTCAAAAGCTTTGGCCGCTCTGTTTCGGAGTCCCCCATTATGGAAAAGTTAAAAGCCCTCTGGGAATCATGCCTTGTCCAGGCATTGCCCGCTGCAAAGAAGGCTGGAGAAGCCATCCTCGACGTCTATCATGGCCCCATTGATGTGTCCTATAAGGAAGACCAAAGCCCCCTGACCCTGGCTGATCAGCGGGCCCACACAATCATCAAGAGTCATTTGACTGCCGGCCGTTCTGAGCACATCCCGGTCTTGAGCGAGGAAGGGATGCACACGCCTTACGACGCGAGAAAAAGCTGGGAATATTTCTGGTTGGTTGACCCCCTGGACGGCACCAAAGAATTTGTTCAACGACGGGGAGAGTTTACGGTAAATATTGCGGTGATTTACAAGACGAGACCCGTGATGGGCGTTGTGGGCCTTCCCGTGAAAGGGGTGGTCTACTTTGCTGCAGAAGGGCTGGGGGCATACCGGCTCGAAGATTGGGAGATCATCCCGCGTCTTTTTGGCGAAAAAGGACAGCCGCAAGAGGGGCGCAGAAAACTGGAAAACCTTCTCGCATTGTCAAAGTCCTTGCCCCTGGAGGGACCGATCGAAAAGTCGGAAAGAAGATTGACGGTGGTGGGCAGTCGCTCCCATGGCTCAAAGGAAGTCGAAGATTTCGTCGAGAAAGCAAAAAAGACCTATGATGATGTGACATTCATCTCCGCAGGGAGCGCGCTGAAATTCGGCCTGGTCGCCGAAGGCACCGCTCAAATCTACCCCCGGTTTGGCCCGACCATGGAATGGGATACAGGGGCGGGGCACTGTGTGGTTGAGCAAAGCGGCGGCGCGGTCCTCCGGCTGAAAGAAAAAACACCCCTTGTTTACAACAAGCCGGATCTCCTGAACCCTGGTTTTGTCTGCATCGGCAAGCACCTTGGAAATGTTGATCACCTGTTTGCAACTTAGGATCCTGCTGTGAAAAAGATCGTCGCATTAATCGGCTCTCCCAGAAAGCTGGGCAACAGTGAACTGATGGCCAAGGAGATCAGCCGACATATCGTTTCGTCTCACACCCTGCAACTCATCCGCCTCCCGGCCATGGACATCAGACCCTGTCGCGCCTGCTATACGTGCCTTTTTGACGAGAAGGGGTGCCCTCAGGAGGATGATTTTTCGCAGATCCTTGCGGCGATTCTCGAGGCCGATGGGCTGATCGTTTCGGCGCCGACCTATTTCCTGTCGGCCAATGCCAGCCTGAAAGTGTTATTGGACCGGGGTCTTGCCCTGTATGCCCACTATGATCGCCTTTGGGGGAAGCCCTCCGTGGCCGTCGCTGTAGCGGGTATTCCAGGCATGGAAGGGTTTACCAAGTTGTGTCTGGAAAGTGCTCTCCGAGCCATGGGCACCCGGCTGAAGGCCAGCGGGGTCGTCTATGGCGCCCTGCCCGGCGAGGTTTTTA
>Ga0307423_1002348_pt1 | contig 10657 bp, 7 predicted proteins | sample SalMarWE160310MG_FD_202154 | JGI IMG/M metagenome (GOLD analysis project Ga0307423, IMG submission 202154) | Salt marsh sediment microbial communities from the Plum Island Ecosystem LTER, Massachusetts, United States - WE1603-10 | ecosystem: Environmental > Aquatic > Marine > Intertidal zone >... | reverse complement strand
CTGGATGCCCGGCGTATAGGCCCCGCGCATCTGCGTGATCGGCACCAGCGACTTGCCGTTGATCTTGATCGTGACGCCCAAGAAGACGATCAACAGGATCGCCTGCAGGTAACCCGGGATGGCGCTAAGCAGCGAGGACAGGGCGGAGACGATCGGGTCGAGCGCACCACCACGGCGGTAGGCGATCACCGTGCCCAGCAGGGCGCCAACGATAAAGCTGACCAGGAGCGAGACGCCGACACTGAACACGGTCCACGGCAGAACGGTCTTGATGATGTCCGCTACCGGCGTGCCGCGCGATAGCAGGGACATGCCCAGGTCGCCTTTGGCCAGCTTGCTCACATAGTCCAGGTACTGCACGTACGTCGGCGCGTCGAGGTCGATGGCAAAGATGTTGCGCGCTTCGTTCAGCGCTTCCTCGCGGCTTCGACCCTCGTTGACCATCAGGTCGTTGACGTATTTTTCGATGGGGTTGGTCGGCATCAGCCGGATCAGGAAAAAGATGAGTGAGGTGACGAAAAAGACGGTGAACAGCGCCTTGCCAAGCTGGCGGACATAGTAGCTGGAAAGGACAGCCCTCAACCAGCGCCTGAGCGGCAACGTGCGGGGAACAGAGGCCTCGCGTTCGACAGCTGCGTCCAACGGTCCCTCCCTTCGGGCTCAAGGGGTAGTAACGACCTAACGGCCTGCAAAAGCCGAGACCGACTTTTGCGGATCAGTAACCCTGTCGTGTCCGATAGCAGACGGTGATCAGGGATCGTGCGCCCAAACAGCCATGCCTATAGAGAGTGATGAGGTCCAGGTCGCCACTGTGTGCCCCGATCCGGCGCCAGGTGACGCTTCCCAGTAAGGACGAGGGGTGTAACCATTCCAGGGACGGAACCAGTGGCTTTGTAGCCCGTATTATACCACCATCTCCGTGGATTCGTCAAGCGCTGCTTTGCTATCATCGGAGGTTGACGACCCGTCCTTCCTGTAGTATCCTAGCAGCGCCGATCGTGGTGGCAACATCATTGCCCACAGAATGTGAGGTACACTTGGGTCATGCCTGTAGAGCGGCCGGGCCGCGCGTCCGCACCGGCCTGGAACGCGTCCTCCACGAGCGCAGCGACCTGATCGCCGGCCGGCGCATCGGGCTGGTCACCAGTGCCAGTGCCGTGACTGCTAACGTGACGCCGGCAGCAGATGCGCTCGGCGCGGTGGGTGCGCTGGTCGCTCTCTTTGCGCCCGAGCACGGCCTGGCTGCGCACGAGGCCGATGGGGTACAGGTGGACTCGTCGATCGACGCGCGCACCGGGCTGCCGCTTTACAGCCTGTACGGCGAGATCAGGCGGCCGACGGCAGCTATGCTATCGGGCATCGACGTGCTGGTGTTCGACATCCAGGACGTCGGCGCGCGTTTCTACACCTATATCTGGACCCTAAGCTACGTCCTCGAGGCCGCTGCCGAGCACAGCGTGCCGGTCATCGTCCTCGACCGGCCCAACCCGATCAACGGCCTGATCCTGGAAGGACCACTCCTCGAGCCGGGCTATGCCTCCTTTGTGGGACGCTACCTGCTTCCACTGCGCCACGGGATGACGATCGGCGAGCTGGCGCGTATGTTCGACGCCGAGCAAGAGCTGGGGGCTGACCTGACCGTGGTGCCGATGGGTGGCTGGCAGCGTGAGATGTGGTACGGTCGGACCGGCCTGCCGTGGGTGCCGCCCTCGCCGGCGATGCCCAGGCTGGAGACGGCGATCGTCTATCCCGGCACCTGCCTACTCGAAGGGACCAACGTTTCTGCCGGGCGCGGCACGGCGACGCCTTTCGAGCTGATTGGTGCGCCGTGGATCGACGCGTACCGGCTCGCCGCCGCACTCAACGACCTGTCTCTGCCCGGCGTGCGCTTTAGGCCGGCAACCTACATTCCCTGGGCCGACAAGCACGCGGGGATGGCCTGCCAGGGTGTCTACCTGCACGTGCTCGACCGCGAGGCGTTTCGCCCCCTCTCTGCCGGGCTACACCTCCTCTCGGCACTGCGCTCCCTGTGGCCGCAGGCATTCGAATGGCTGGAGACGAGCTGGGAGGGACGCCCGCCGCACTTTGACCTGCTGATCGGCAACGGCTGGGTGCGCCAGTGGATCGACGAGGGCCGCTCGGTGGACGCGATCGTCGCGCAGTGGCACGGGACACTGGCGCAGTTCGACCAGCAGCGCCAGCCCTATCTCCTGTACGACAGAGATCCCCTAAAGGAGCATGCATGCCGGGGCCCGTAGAGGCGATCCTGATCGGCGCCGGAAGCCGTGGGCGGGATACATACGGGGCATATGCCCTGGCCCACCCGGGTCAGCTCCGCTTTGTGGCCGTCGCCGAACCTCAGCCCATCCGGCGCGGGCGCTTTGCAGAGGCGCACGGCATCCCGCCGGCACGCCAGTTCGAGACGTGGCAGGACCTGGTCGGCACAGGCCAACTAGCCCGGGCGACAGTGATCGCCACGCAGGACGCGACACACGTCGCCCCAACGGTCGCCGCCCTCCGTGCCGGCTATGACGTCTTGCTGGAAAAACCGATGGCTGACACGCTGGCTGGCTGTGTACACCTGGTCCGCGTCGCCGAGGGTACGGGCCGTCTGCTCCAGATCAGCCACGGGCTGCGCTACACGCCTTTCTTCTCGACAGTGCACGACTTGATCGCTCGTGATCGGTTGGGACAGGTGATCGCCGTCGAGCACCGCGAGAACGTCTCCTACTGGCACATGGCCCACTCCTACGTGCGCGGCAACTGGCGGAACCGTGCCTCGGCAGGGCCGATGATCCTGACCAAGTGCTGCCACGATCTGGACCTGCTCTACTGGTTCCTCGGCCCATGCGAGCGGATCAGCTCTACCGGAGCGCTGGTGCACTATCGCCCTGAAAACGCGCCGCCCGGTGCACCGGCACGCTGTACGGACGGCTGCCCGCAGGCCGACGCTTGCCCGTGGTACGCACCCCGACTGTATATGGACCTGGTACCGCTGCTGCAGGTCGCACGGGGCTCACAGAACCTCGTCGAACGCCTCGGTGCGACGATGGCTCTCGACTACCCTACCCTCACGCGCTTGCTTCGCCGGCTCGCCCCGGCAGCCGACGCCATGCTCGACTACCGGGGCTGGCCGATCTCTGTCCTCTCGGAGGACACCAGCCCTGCTGCACGCTGGCAGGCGCTGGAGGAAGGACCCTACGGCCGCTGTGTATATCGCTGTGACAACGACGTCGTGGACCAGCAGGTGGTGACGATGGCGTTTCCGCGCGGCGTCTCGGCGGTGCTGGTGATGCACGGCCATTCGCACGAGGAGGGACGCACGCTGCGCATCGACGGCTCGCGCGCCACGCTGCGAGGCCGCTACACGCCCAACCGGCAGGAGATCGAGCTGCACGATCACCACACGGGACGGGTGCAGCGGATCCGGATCCGCCAGCCGGTACGCGACGCAACGGGCCACGGAGGTGGCGACGCAGGCCTGATCGACGCCTTTGTGGCTGCCGTCCAAGGCCATTCACCACCACCAACGACGGCGCGCGCCTCCCTTGAGAGCCACCTGATGGCCTTTGCCGCCGACGAGGCGCGCCTGAAGCGCAGCGTCATCGACGTGGAGGCGTATCGCCAGCAGGCAGAAGCAGCCGCAGCTCGCCAGGATAAAGGAAAGACGGAATGAGCGCGCCGCTGCCAGCAAGAGAACTCGAACGCACCGCCCCCGATACAGCAGGCCTCGAGCCTGCCGCTCTCGCACGTGCCAAAGCGATCGTGGAGGACGGCCTGGGGGCAGTCTATCCTGCAGCGGTTCTGCTCGTGGCCCGGGGTAGTCGCGTCGCCGTGCATCGTGCTTTCGGGTACCTCGATCCCGAGAGCAAGCAGCAGCCGACACGGGTGAAGAGTCTGTTCGACCTGGCATCGGTCAGCAAGCTATTCACGGCAACGGCGTTCATGGCGCTGGTCGAGGCAGGCCGTGTCGCGCTCGACACGCCCGTAGCCCAGATCCTCCCCGCTTTCGCAGACGTGCGGCGGATCGGGGCGACCCAAGACCCGCAGACGCAGGAGACCGTGCCGCCTGATCCCGCCTACGCCGGGCACAGCGTGGACGTGAGCCAGGTCACCTTCTGGCACCTGCTGACCCATACCTCGGGCCTACCTGCCTGGCGCAGCCTGTACCAGGAAGGCGGTACAGAGGGCCACGTGCCGCTTCCTCACCAAGTCTCGGCTGCACAGCGCGCCCGTCGCATCGCTGCCATCTATAGCTGCGATTTCGCCTACCCGCCTGGGCAGCGCACCGTGTACAGCGACCTGGGGCTGATCCTGCTCGGTGAGGCGGTCGCACGCCTGGCTGGCACACCGCTCGACGCCTGCCTGCAGCAGTCGGTCCTCGACCCCCTCGGGCTCGCGCACGCGACCTACAACCCACTCGCGCGCCAGGTGCCCCCAGAGCGGATCGTTCCCACTGAGGTCTGTGCCTGGCGCGGGCGACGCTGTCGCGGTGAGGTGCACGACGAGAACGCCGCCAGCTTGGGCGGCGTAGCAGGCCACGCCGGCCTCTTTGCCACGGCATGGGAGGTCGCCGTGCTGGCCCAGACCTACCTGAACGGGGGCCGGTATGGTACGGCACGGATCCTCTCCGCCCAGACCGTGTCCGAGATGACCCGCCAGCAAGTCAATCTGGAGGATAATCCGCGCGGCCTGGGATGGCTGCTTCGCTCAGCGAGCGGCTCCAGCTCGGGCCGCTGGTTCGGGCCGCGCAGCTATGGGCACACGGGCTATACCGGGACGTCGGTCTGGGTCGACCCGGACCGCGAGCTGGTGGTCGTGCTTCTTTCCAACCGCGTCTACGATGGACGTGCCCCGAGCGGCATCGCCGCGCTGCGCCCGCGATTGCACGACGCCGTCATAGAGGCCGTACAATGAACGTGTTGGGCCTGATGTCGGGCACCTCTGCCGACGGCGTCGACGCTGCCATCGTCACCGTCGACGGCGCGCCGCCCGACCTGGCGGTGTGCATGCGCTCCTTCACCTGTGTGCCCTTTAGCGCGGCACAGCGGGAGCGCATCTTTGCCCTGTTCGACCCGGCGACCGGGACGGTGGACCGCATCTGCGAGGCGAATTTCATGTTGGGGGAGTGGTTTGCCAGCGCAGCACTGCGCGCGATCGCAGAGGCTGGCCTCGCGACGCACGAGATCGATCTGATCGGGTCACACGGGCAGACCATCTATCACGCCGTGGGCGCAGACGCTGCGACCCGCTCCACGCTGCAGATTGGGGAGGCAGCGGTGATCGCTGCGCGGACCGGTGTGACCACCGTGGCCGATTTTCGCGTCGCTGATGTCGCTGCCGGCGGGCAGGGCGCGCCCTTGGTCAGCTACGTCGACTGGCTCCTGCTGCGCCATCCGACCATCCCGCGCGCAGTGCAGAACATCGGCGGGATCGCCAACGTGACCTACCTGCCGCCGGGCGACGATCCGGACGGCGTGACCGCCTTTGACACCGGCCCCGGCAACATGCTGATCGACGATGGCGCAACACGCGCGACCAGCGGCGCGCAGCGCTACGATCGCGACGGCGCCCTGGCAGCAGCGGGTGCGGTGGACGAGGCGCTCCTAGCAGCGCTGATGGCCCATCCCTACCTCTCTGTGTCCCCACCCAAGACGACGGGGCGCGAGCAGTTTGGGCGGGCCTTTGGCGCGCAGGTATGGGAAAAGGCCGCGGCACGAGGCCTATCCGTGGAGGACATCTTGGCCACGCTGACCGCGTTCACCGCTACCTCGATCGCCGACGCCTGTCGCCGCTACCTACCTCGCGCTCCGGAGGAGGTGATCCTGGGCGGTGGCGGCGCGGACAACCCGACCCTGGTACGCATGCTGCAAGAGGCACTGGTGCCGAGTCGCGTCGTGACGCACGAGGCGTTGGGCATGTCAAGCAAAGCCAAGGAAGCCATCGCTTTTGCCGTGCTGGCCTACGAGGCACTGCACGGACGCCCCGGGAACCTACCAAGTTGCACAGGCGCCGGCTCATACGCCGTACTGGGCAAGATCGTGCCAAGCCGTAACTATACGCAGTTGCTCGATCGTGTGAGCCAACGGCATATGGACACGCAATACAAAGCGCAGTGAGTAACACGTGACGCGACAACAGCGCAGCACATTCGCAGGCTATACGATCGGCATCGACGGCGGCGGCACCCGGACCAGGGCCGTGCTACTCGATCGGGAAGGGATCGAGTGCGCCCGCGCCACCGGCGGCTCCTCCAACTATCACACCGCCGGCCTACAGGCGACGGAAGCATCGCTGCGCGAGGCGATCGCGGGCGTGTTGGGCCAGGCGGGCATTGGGATCGACCAGGTGCACCGCATCGGCCTCGGCATGGCGGGCGTCGCTCGCCCGGACGACCTGGTGGCCCTGCGGGCCATCGTCGAGCGGATCGGATCTTTTCGCTACACCGTCCTGACGCACGACGCAGAGGCTGCGCTGGTGGGCGGCGCCGGGCGGCGCTATGGCGTGGTCCTGATCGCGGGCACGGGCGCGATCGCCTACGGCGTCAACGCACAGGGCGACGCGCGGCGTGTCGACGGCTGGGGCCCCCTGCTGGGCGATGACGGCAGTGCCTACTGGATCGGGCGAGCGGGGTTGCGTGCCGTGGCACGTGCGTTCGATGCGCGCGGGCCCGCCACGGCGCTGCAGGCGAGCCTGTTCGAGCACCTGGGCCTGGATGATGTACAGCAGCTAGTGCCGTGCGTCTACAGCAAGGACTTTGGCCCGGCACAGGTCGCTGCCCTGGCTCCACTGGTCTGCACAGCGGCACGAACGGGCGATGCCGTCGCGCAGGAGATCGTGCGCCAGGCTGGCAAGCACCTCGCGGCTACGCTCGGAACGGTGATTGCCGGCCTGGACATGGCAGGCGAAGCGTTTGATGCGGTACTGGCAGGCGGCTTGCTGCAGGGCGAGGATCTCGTGCGGGGTGCGGTGATCGCCGGGCTGCGCACGATCGCCCCACGCGCACGCCCGATCGCGCCGCGCCACGACGCAGCCTACGGTGCCGCGCGGCTGGCATGGGAAAGCAAGGGCGAGATAGATGAAAAGCAATAACGTCCCGAGCACCGAAGCACCGAACCCGCGCACGTCGGCCATCGACACGCTCTCGTCGATCGAGATCGTAACGCTGATCAACGAGGAAGATGCCCGGGTCGCCGGGGCGGTGCGCGAGCAGTTGCCCGAGATCGCGCGCGCGGTGGAGGCAATCGTCGAGCGGCTGCGGCGCGGCGGGCGCCTCTTTTACTTTGGCGCGGGCACCAGCGGCCGGCTGGGGGTGTTGGACGCGTCAGAGATGCCGCCTACGTTCAGCGTCCCCCCGGACCTGGTGCAGGGCTGGATCGCGGGCGGCGACAGTGCGCTGCGGCGTTCTGCCGAGGCTGCGGAGGACGACGCAGCAGCAGGGGCACAGGCCGCCCGGGAAGCGCACGTAGGGGAAGCGGACGTCGTCGTTGGCATCGCTGCCAGCGGTACCACGCCATGGGTCCTCGGCGCCATAGCAGAGGCGCGTCAGCGCGGAGCAGCCACCATCGGCCTGACCTGCAACCCTGGCGCCCCACTGGCGCGCGCCGCAGAGATGGCGATCGTCCCCCTCGTCGGCCCCGAGGTGGTCGCCGGTTCGAGCCGCATGAAGGCCGGCACGGCGCAAAAGATGGTGCTCAACATGCTCTCCACGGCGACCATGGTCCGGCTGGGCAAGGTGTACGGCAACCTGATGGTGGACGTCCGCCCGACGAACGACAAGCTGCGCCGCCGCGCGGCGCGCATTCTACAGCAGGCTGCGAGCGTGGACGCCGAGACCGCGCGTGCTGCCCTGGAAGAGACGGGCTACGAGGTCAAGCCGGCTCTGGTGATGCTGCTATCCGGCGTCGATGCCGGCGAGGCACGGCGCAGGCTCGACAAAGCCGGAGGCTTTGTACGGCGCGCGATCGCGCATCCATAATACTCCCTTCCGCTACCAATGATCACGACCTAGGAACGAGGCATTTTGACCCGCAACCGAGAACGTACCCTGTCGATCGCCAGTTCTGCCTTTGCGATCTTTTTGTTCTGGGCTTCGCTCTATATGTACGTCCCGATCCTGCCGACCCATGCGCGTGACCTGGGGGCGACGGAAGACCAGATCGGCCTGATCCTCGGAGCGTACGGTATGACACAGCTCTTTCTGCGGCTGCCCCTGGGCCTGCTCTCCGACCGGCTGGGGCGGAAAAAGGTGTTCGCCCTGCTCGGCACCCTCCTCGTCAGCGCCAGCGGCCTGGGCCTTGCCCTGGCCAAAACGCCAACCGCCCTCTTTATCTTTCGTGCGGTCAGCGGCGGCGCGGCCACGGCATGGGTGACCATCTCTGTGCTCTACAACAGCCATTTCCCGATCGAGCACGCAGTGCGTACCAGCGGGCAGCTCAACTTGCTCAGCGCGATCGGCCAGATCCTGGCCATGTCGACGGGCGGCTACCTGGCCCAGCGCTTTGGCGCCGCTGCCCCCTTTTGGTCCAGCCTGATCCTCTCCGCTCCGGTCCTGCTGGCCTTTGGCCTGGTACGCGACGTGCGCGCCCGGCCCGGGCTGGGCATCACCTGGCCGCAGTTCGGCAAGGCGATCACGACCCCGCGCTTGCTGCTCGTCTCGGGCCTGGCGGCGTGCAGCCAGTACGCCATGTTTGGGACCAGCTTGGGCTTTGCCGCCGTGCGCGCGCAGGACCTGGGCGCCAGCGACGCACAGCTCGGCATCTTGACCACGGCGGTGCAGGTCGCCAAGGCGATCCCTATGCTCGTCCTCAGCCTGCGCGGCCGCCCGCGGGGCGGCCGCTGGATGGCGGTCGTCGGCCTCTCCTTGATCGCAGCGCCGCTCTTTGTTTTTCCCTACCTGACCCACTTCTATCTGCTGGTCGCCTGTCAGGTCGTGATCGGCCTGGGCGTAGGGATCGTCTTTCCGGTGCTCATGGGCCTGGCCCTACAATCGGTCGCGCCAGAGGCGCGCGCCTCGGCGATGGGCGTCTTTCAGTCGGTCTATGCCGTGGGGATGACGCTGGGTCCAATGGTCAGCGGCGGCGTGGCCCGTGCCTGGGGGATCAGCGGGGTCTACTTGACCACCGGGGGCCTGCTCGTCCTCTCGGTCGCCGCTGCGGGGATCCTGCTCTCTGCGCCGAGGCCGTCTGCGGAGGAGCAAGCCGCAGCTTAGGCCAAAAACAACGCACCCCTCCCGTGTCGGAGGGGTGCGTTCAGACGTAATGCACGATTCCGGACGGCTTCTGGTCAGTCCTGGCCTTTCTTGCCCTTTACTTGTGCCAGCAGATCCCTGGCTACCTCCTCCGGGGGCGCTGCCAGTTTGCCTCCAAAGAAACCGAGGGCGGAGGCGAGTGGAAGGTCGGTCAGGAACCCAGATGAATCCATGCCGATCCCCTCCGAGTCTCCTCCCTCCCCCATCTGCTGCAGCACAGGCTGGACCACCTGCGCGCCAACCGGGTCGGCCGTCCACTCGCCGACTGTGCTGTCCCGATCGAGGATCGACGGCAGGACCTGGGTCGATTCCATCTCTACCGATGCTGTGAAGCAGATATCCGCTGAGGAGCGCCCGACCAGGATCTCGAAAGCGCCGCTCTCTGTCACCCATCGCTGGTAGGCCGGATCATAATAGGCAAAGGCGCGCACGTCGAGCTCGATCGTGACCGTCCGCGTCTCGCCGGGCTGCAAGGCCACCTTGGCAAAGCCCTTTAGCTCCTTGGCAGGCCGTGAGAGCCGTGAAGCGACGTCATGCACGTACACCTGCACGATCTCCTTGCCCGCCACGTCGCCCGTATTGGTCACGTCCACAGACACGGTCAAGCCATCGACGTCCCTAAACGATTGCGCCGAGACGCGCAGGTTGCTGTAAGCGTAACTGGTATAGCTCAGGCCGTGACCAAAGGGGTAGAGCACGTCCATCCCTTTGGCGTCATAGTAACGGTAGCCGATGTACGCGCCCTCCCCATAGCGGACCACGCCGTTCTCGCCCGGGTAGTTGAGGAAAGAAGGCGTATCCTCCAACCGTCGAGGAAAGGTCTCTGCGAGCTTGCCCGAGGGATTGACGGTGCCGAACAGCACGTCGGCGATCGCGCCACCCCCGGCCTGGCCCATCATCCACGCCTCGATCACGGCAGGCACCTCCGCGATCCAGGGATCCATCATCACCGCCGAACCGCTGTTCAGGATGACTATGCTCTGCGGTTGGGCCGCAGCGACCGCCTGGATCAGGGCGACCTGCTGCTCCGTCAGGCGCAGATCGGGCCGGTCGTAGCCCTCTGACTCCTTGAACGTGGGCAGCGCGACATAGAGCAGCGCCACATCGGCCTCCCGGGCGATGACAACGGCCTGATCGATCAGCGCCTGGTCGAACCCCTCCTCCATGGCATACCCCTCTGCGTAGCTAACCTCGGCATCGCCGGCCAGCGCCTGCAGCTCTTCCAGGGGGACGTCCACGCGGGTAGGGTTGATGTGCGAGCTGCCACCGCCCTGGAAGGTTGGCGTCTTGGCTGTTGCGCCGATCACGGCGATGCGGCGGAGCGCTGGCAAGGGCAAGACGCCGCCCTCGTTCTTGAGCAGCACGATCGCCTCCCCCGCGATGCGGCGCGCCAGGGCGTGATGTGCG
>Ga0307423_1002347_pt1 | contig 10657 bp, 15 predicted proteins | sample SalMarWE160310MG_FD_202154 | JGI IMG/M metagenome (GOLD analysis project Ga0307423, IMG submission 202154) | Salt marsh sediment microbial communities from the Plum Island Ecosystem LTER, Massachusetts, United States - WE1603-10 | ecosystem: Environmental > Aquatic > Marine > Intertidal zone >... | reverse complement strand
GAAGCACTTCGAAAGGAAGTCCGTAATGCACTCAGGTCCTGATTGTGATTTGAAGAAGTAAATCTGGAAGATAATGCATGTATTATGTTATGACAAAACTAGGTGGAAACAGAACAAAATATTCTATTACTATAGACAACAAAATTCCACCGAACACAAGACCTCGACCTCGTTTGATATTTGTCTCTGTAAACCAGATAATCGCTCCCATTAGAACGACAATGACCCCTGATACCTGACCAAGAAAAATCAGAAAATCCCAAATCTCAATGAAATATGCTCCAATCATCTGTGCAAAATTTTGGAGAGGTGATTGTAACAGAACCGGATTCATTTTCTCAACCCAAATCAGAGTATTTCTCTCCTGATTTAAGGTCCTAGACGGAAAGAATATACTCAAAATCAGCTGAAGGAAGTAGAAATAAACGCTCACGTATTAGTAAAACGTGAGGATGGGTTTCATGGCAAGTATTGAAGATGGTGTGAGCACACGAAAATGTGAGTGGCGTGGAAAATCCGAGATAAGTAGTACATGGAGTGGCAAGAGAGGGGTATATTGTTCATTCAAATGTAGTGCTGCTGGAGACTATAGAATGTATTCAGCAATTGCCACCATTTTTACAATCATGGTATCAATGGTCATAATTTTGGGAATGATGATGCAAATCGATATATCTTCCAACCCATCAGCTCTGTTAGTATTAGTCGTTCCACAGGTTGGACTTGTCGGTTTACTTCTAATGTTCATATACGCAGCATATATTGGTAGGTCTATGCGAAGAGAGAGGAATATCAATCTGTAGCTTGTCAAGTGCAGAAAATAACTAATGAAAAATTAGAAATTTGTGGTAGACTCGACAGGGCAACTACTATCCTTATTAAGATTCAATCGAAATTCATCACGGATGGCGGAGTAAGATGAACTCAGATCGGCGTGATAGTACTATAGATGAGATTAGTAGAGATGACCCCAGATTCAAATGTCGTATGTGTGGAAAACCAATTTTAGGTATGCATCAAAAATATGGGTCGTACGATGCAATGTTTTATTGTTCCAGAGAGTGTGAACAAGGACATAGTCCCTGTTGTATTTGCCTTGTATGCACGAATGTGTTTCTATTTGTCCTCAATGGATGGCTTCTTGCATTTCTGATTAGTGGAGTACCAATGTCAATGACGCTACTGGTGATAGGATTGTTCGTTACATTCCTAATCATCAATATTATTTTAGCAGATCAAGCTGTAACATCTTGGACCATAAGAAAACGGATAATCAGGAATAGAACGAATACGCCACCAGATTGAGAGGCAAGAAGTAATGGTGGGCCCGCGGAGATTGATTCCGGCTGGGGAAATCCCGAACCGTTTGAACTCCGGACATCCGCCTTATCAGAGCGGCGCAATAATTGACTAAGACCAACAGAGTTGACCTTTCCAGTCTATGCCACGGGCCCATGATGTCCGTGAAAGAGGAGCACAACTGAATCGGATAAAAGCATTACGTATTCGAACCCTTGTTCCATCATACTAATGGGTCTAGTTCTAACTCAGGCCGAGTCTCTTCTTGGCTGCATCTCTCAAGTCCTCTGGAACCTCCATCTTGAATGGAAATCCTTCTGAATCTTCCAATGACTCAATAACTCTCTTTGCAAAGTTGCCCACCTCAAAGAGAGCCCATGGAGATAGATTCGAAATTGTATCGATTGCAGTATGAGCGACCTTTTCGGTTGTTGTTCCCATGCAAGCAAAATGAATTGTTGGAATACCTCTCACCGCAAAAGGTATGTTATCACCACCACTAGTTGCAACTCTTCGGCACCGTGTAGGGTACTTATTTGTCTGGGCAAGTCCAGTTACCCAATCAATCATCGCATCCTCACCTGCAGTCAAGGCTAATACCTCACCAGGTAAGGCTCCAATACTATCAAAATTCATACAGAGTGCTACATTTTTCAAATCATTACCTTCAAGGAATCTCTGAGATCCCTGCATCTCCAATTCCTCACCACCAAATATGATGAATTGATAGGTAAATTTTGAATCCATCTTAGAAATTAGCCTTGCAAGTTCTACAACTATTGCTACACCTGCAGCATTATCGGTAGCACCCTCGGTGAATGGAACACTATCATGATGCGCACAGATGATAATCGTCGTATCAAGCTGGCCTTTCATGAATCCATGAACATTGTGTATAGTTCCATCCTTTGTCTCTCCTTGAACAACTAGATTGAGCTTCGATCCAAACATTGTATCATGTAAAGGTCGTGCAAGCTTTGCAGATACAGTCATTGATGGCACTTTTGAGAAGGTGTCATCCATTTTTTGATAGTTATAGGAACGTGGGGCTTCATTCCGTAGTCGATCGAGAAAAACAACACCAGCAGGATACATGTTGAATAGCTTGTCCCATGCTTCCAAGACATCTGGCATGTATTGTTGATCAAGAAGAACAAACACAATCTTATCTTTGATATCCTCCTTTGAATGGTCTGAGAGAAGATTGTGCGATCCAATATACAGGGTTTCAGCCTCAACTCCTTTTTCTGGAGTGGAAGGACTCATCCAGCATGGTACACCTGAAATTGATGATTCTCCATCTATAGATGATATTAATCCTTCTTGGCCATCATAGTATTGGAATGGATACTTGAATATTTCAGTGTCTTGAAGCCCAAATTCTTGGAATTTCCGGAGAATTAGCTGTGCAGACCGCAATTCTCCATCTGAAGCTATAACTCTTGGTCCTAGGTCACATATCTCCTTCAAGATTTGAAAGGATAAGTCTCTGTCAAACTGAAACTCTCTACTCAAAATAAAGCCTCAATGAATCATCAGTGTAATCAGTTCTAAGTGTTTGTAATTTCATCAACTGTCAATACCTTTTAATCAAACACTTCAGGAACAACTTTCCTGATATGGCTAAGAGATTCACTTGCTTCATCGTCAGTAAGTTCGAATATGAGAGGACCGTTGAAATTATCCTTGAGTAGTTCTAGGAGAAACTCTCGAAGAACGGGATCACCCATTAGTCCAGTTCCTAATGGAATATGGTCGTTATAATCGACTACACCACCACATTTTGTGAAATTACCATCCTGTAGATGGATCTCAGTAATCCTATCCTTATGGGCCTGGTAAAAATTCATGATTGATTCAGTGCCTGACATCTGGCAAAGGAGATGTGCTGTATCAAAGCAGATGCTAGTGTCCTGGTCATTAATCACATCACGCATGACTTCGAAAGGAAATTTGAAATTCTCAATTGCCAATTTTCGTGGGTTGATTTCGGTTCTGCTTACTATTTCCTCAACACTAGTTGCAGCAAATCCTGCTAGCAGCATACTAATCGTATGCATTATGTCAGTACTATAAGGAAGAGTCGAGAGTTCTGCAGCAAGATCGCCAGTGGAATGCAGAACGTATGCCTCTGGGTCAAGAGATTTGGATAGTTCAATAACATCAATAATACTCTCAACACTCCCTTTTCGTACATATTCATTGAACGTAGCCAGTTCGATTGACAAATACGGGAGATGAACGGTATAGGAAATACCAGTCTCTTCCCTAAAGTCAATCAGTCGATTGATAATTTCCGGACTAATAGCGGATGGGATAATAGGTTTTACATCCATTGAGAGTTCTATTACTGACCAACCGGCGGAAGCAGTTTCTTGAATAATCTTATGAACATCTAATCGGGAAAAATCAGGAATACCATCAATAATGACTTTCCGAGCAGCTTCCTGAAATTCTAGTGCGGTTAGACCAAATCTGAGAGGCATGATTTAGTCCAATTCATCACGTCCCGATAAACTGTACCCTCATGTGAAAGACATATACCAGTGGATGTTATTCCAATTGGTGGTGAATTGAATGGGTGTTACAATACGATTGTTGGCACATGCAAGTTTTCAGATCAAAACAGATACTCAGAACATCTACATCGACCCATCCACAAAGGGGACCGGTCTAAAGAAGAATGATTTTGAGCCTGCAGACCTGATATTCATAACTCATGGACATCAGGACCATTTTGACAAAGACTTACTCCAGAAAATCCGTAAGATGGGAAGTCCAATTATTGCCCCTTCGAGTGTTAAGAAGGAGATTAAGAAGGGAGTAGTATGGGACTTGGATCTCGGCCAACATATGGACATTAGCACTAGTGGTGTACACGTTTGGTCAACTCCAGCCTACAACATCAAGCGGTTTCGACCTAATGGGGAGCCATTCCATCCAAAAGAGTTGGGTGTGGGGTATCTGATACGAATCGAGGGAGTGAAGATATACCATGCCGGTGATACAGATTTTATCCCTGAGATGGAGCGGTTAGAAGAAGCAGATGTGGATGTAGCTCTATTACCAATCGGCGATACATACACGATGGATATCGCTGATGCAACAGAAGCAGCTTCAGTTATTGAAGCTAAGATAGTAATACCAATGCACGTGAAGGATGCCAATCCGGAAGCCTTCAAGGCCGCAGTTGAATCGAAAACAAAATCAAAAGTAGTGATTCTCAAAGCCGGAGAAGAATACAAAATAGCGTAGAGAAGCAGGAGACCATATGGTCTCCTTCTCACCATTTACTCGATACTAGCGCCAAGACTTCAATTTCTTAAGCTCGTGAGCCTCAATAGCCGGATCTACTTCAAGAACTTCGACCTTGATCATTTTATCACCTGGTTGGATCTGTTTGACCACATCAAGCCCTTCAATTGTCTGCCCGAAGACAGTATGCTTGCCATTGAGATGTTGGGTATTACCTTCATCAAGAACTACGAAGAATTGACTACCTCCGGTGTCCCTGCCTGCGTGCGCCATCGAAAAAGCACCAACAGTGTGCTTCTGCCTATGACCGCGAGTTTCACAGGGAATAGCGTACCCAGGGCCACCTGAACCAGTACCAGTGGGATCCCCGCCTTGTATCACGAAGTTTTCAATGACCCTATGAAAAGTAAGGCCATCATAATAACCACTCTGAGCTAGAGTGACAAAATTCTTGACCGTATTGATTGCATCATCATTGAAGAGTTCCGCTACAAAATCGCCACGGTTTGTCTGAATCTTAATCTTTGTTGGCAAATTTCAACACCTTACAAACTAAGTTGTATTACTTGATTTCTCAGGTTTATCCACTTAGACATTACGGAAGTGGCCTTGCCTATCGGCTTATTAGCGGATTCACAAAGTTTTGCGTTAGATGATAGTCGAACGAGAATATACGGAAGGCAGGACTACATTCCTGAGTGCAGATGTAAAGTACTATAGTGGTGATAAGAAACAGATCTCTGCAAATCTTCCAGTATTCTACAACCCCCGCATGCAACTGAACCGAGATATATCCGTACTACTTCTTTCTGGATACTTGGAAGAAAACACTATCGATTTCATGTGTGAACCATTGACTGGTTCAGGAGTCAGAACACTTCGTTATCTGAATGAATGCACTGGAGATTTTTCTGCGACTATGTTTGATGCAAATCCAGCAGCAGTCGAAACAGCAACTAAGAATATCAAGCGACTTGGTTTTGAGAAACGAGCAAAGGTTGTCAAAGGCGATGCCAAGCTTCTATTAATGACAGAATCAAGGGAGAATCGATTTGACTATGTGGATGTAGATCCATTTGGAACACCTGCACCTTATCTTAATGCTTCAATCCAATCAATTAATCCGCAAGGTGGACTACTAGCCCTCACTGCGACGGATATGCCGGTACTGTGTGGAGCGTACCCCAAGGTTGCTATGCGGCGATACGGAGGATTTTCCATTAGAGCTCCATTTGTACACGAGCTTGCAGTTAGACTCCTTGAGGCAATAGTATTTCGAATAGCAGGACTCAATGATTGCTCGATGACGCCGCAAGCAGTGCTCAGCACTGATCATTATATTAGAACATGGGTCAAAATCAAGGCTGATAGAAAGAAATCTAACCGTGAAGCAGACAATCTTGGGAAGATTCGATACTGTCAAGGGTGTATGCGCACTCAGACCATTCCATTGAAGGCGAGATACGAAGAATCTCACTTTGAGCATGACATAAAGGACTGTGAAGGACCAGTTAGAGAAGCGGGACCTCTTTGGATTGGACCTATATTTGATTCAAAGATACTGAAGAGAACACTTGATTTATTCGAGAAAGATGATGCAAGTATCTACCATAAACGAGTTCCAAGAATATTAGATGAGATGATTGAAGAGAATAGCCTAATGATGTACCCATACATTGACATCCATGTACTCTGTGATTTGTACAATCTTACACCGCCCAAGAATAGAGATGTCGTTGAATATTTGAGGAACGCTGGATACAAAGTAGCCAGAACACACTTCAAACCAACTGCAATTAGAACAGATGCATCCGTTGTTAATGTAAAGTCAGCAATTTTGCAACTAATAGGAAGATGAAAAGAAATGCCAAGGAGCTCAGAAGGAGAACGACGTAGAAAAGATCCTTACTATAAAGCCGCCAAGAAGGCAGGATATCGCAGCAGATCAGCGTTCAAAATTAGACAGATGGCTAAGAATCATAAACTTCTACACGGAGTTGATATTGTACTGGAGCTATGTAGTGCTCCCGGCGGTTGGACCCAGATTCTACACGAGCTCAATAGTAGCTTGAAGATAGTAGCAATAGACCTTGATGCTATGCCTCCTGTTCAAGGAGCTCATTTCATTCAAGGCAGTATACTTGATGATGATGTTATTGCACAAGCTCAGGAACTAATTGGAAACCCATTCGATTTGGTACTCTCAGATTGTTCTCCCAAGGTATCAGGACAATGGGAACTAGATGTAGCTAGACAGCTTGAACTTGCAGGAAGAACATTTGATATTGCGCACAATGTTCTTGGGCCAAATGGGAAAGCTCTGGCTAAAGTATTCCAAGGACCAGGATTTCAAGAATTTCTGCAGGAAACACGAAAACGATTCAACTCTGCAAAGCTCATCAAACCAGCGGCATCACGTAAGACTAGTGCAGAGATATATCTACTAGCTATTGGGCCGCGCAGAAAAGCGCAAAGTGATAAGAAATCGGATGATCAGACTACCTAATGTCTGAACCCATCCATTCTTCTAATTCATTACAATCAGCAGGTGAATCGGGCTGTCTGATACCACATTTACCTATTCGTAAACAATGGAAACATGGACATCCGTTCATGTCTGTTAGACCACTGGGCTCGCTGTCTTCAGTGATTACTTGCTTTATCATGTATTTGTCTTCTTGTTCTTGTGTCTGCATTATCTGTCCCTCGGACATCAGAGCCGTTAGAGCTAACGTGATCTGTTTTTTATCGATACCAAGTTTCTCAACCAGTTCATTGATGCCTAGACCTTCCTTTTTAGCGGATTTAAGTTCGCTCAGAATCCGGTCAACTGCATCGTTCATTGATATGACCTTTGATAAGACACATGGTAACGTTGAACGAACTGCACGGATAGATATTAAACAATCGGAAGGGGCTAATCATTTACGGCAAACGTCGTATAAGAAATAGCATACATGTACACAAGTGTTCATCCCTTTTTGTATAGATAAAGCATCTGACCGACTAATTTTTGTGGATCATATCCACGGACTGGCTTGATTGCAACATAGGGATATTTTACAGGTCCAAAGACATCGATGATTGTACCCACCTCTTGTGCATTCTTATCCATTATGAGTGATTTACTTCCCACTGGAGGTGTTTTTTCAGTACGAATGATGATTGAACCACGTTTTGAAATGTGGAGCACTTTTCCTAAACGACGCAAATAATTCGACTCCAAATCGATCCTATTTTTTCTTCTTACCTTTCTTCTTTCCTTTTCCCTTCTTCTGTTCTGCAGCTACACGTGCAGTTTCTCTCTGGGCTGCCGCTCTACGAACACCTTTTGCAAGCATAAGCATGAGCCTCTTCTTTTTGTGCCCCTCATCATTTTCTATTATGATGTATCCTTTAGGTTTAGTCCAGTCTTTTGGATATCGCTTTTCAGGTTCAATTTCGTACTCTAAACCTGCGGATTCTGCTGCTTTCGTTAGAAGATCAAGTGTGACATCAGGAGCAGATAGTTTGCTTGGAAGTTTACGGCCCTTGGATCTAGTGAAATTTTGATCAAAATATGCGGGCCAGAAGATTAGCATTCCATCATGTTTTCTCATTAAACATACACCACTGGTCTGATACTCATTCTCAATCTGCTACACTTTTTACCTTTCCCATGGGTCATGTTTCATAGCGAAGAGGGGGGATATTCTTAAGCAGTACAAAGGGACCAATGGGTAATGGAATGTGGGTGAAAAGCAAATTGAAGAGAAAGAGCAAGGATGTGTACTTTGCAGAAATTGCTGACCTCGTGTCATCAAGGAGCACCTGCTTAAGGAATCAAGTTGGCGCTGTGATTGTGAAAGAATCCCAAATTTTAAGCACTGGATACAATGGTGCTCCAAAGAATCTACCACACTGTTCTGAGGTAGGGTGTCTAAGAGATCAAATGGGAGTTAAATCTGGAGAACGGCATGAACTATGCAGGGGGCTTCATGCTGAACAGAACGCAATAATTCAAGCAGCATATCATGGTACAAGTGTTAGAGGAGCAAAAATGTACTGCACAACGTTACCATGCAGCATTTGCACAAAAATGATAATCAATGCAGGAATTTTAGAAGTCATCTATATTGAGGAATATGATGATGAACTAGCGGCTCAACTCGTGAAGGAATCCAGTCTTATTCTTAGAAAAGTAGAAATTCCTAGAAAATATGGTCGAAATTCAGCAAAATAGCTAGAAGTTGGAAAGCTTAAAGAGGAAATCATTTCCCCAATCGAACCCAGGTGTGCTGAAACACATGGGAAAGCTTCGCAATCTAATTAGTATTCATGATTTTGATAGGGAACAGATTGATGAGATTCTTAATGCTGCAGCTAAGATGGAGTCTGTAGCTGTAGAAAGAAGTAAGGATTTAGAATCAAAGATTATGGCAGTTCTATTCTTTGAACCTTCTACAAGAACTCGTCTTTCATTCGAGAGTGCAATGTTACGTCTTGGAGGAAGTGTTCTAGGATTTGCCGAAGCTGGAACCTCAAGCGCTGGTGGAAAAGGGGAAACACTCGCTGATACTATCCGTACCGTCGAAAGATATGCTGATGTTATTGTGATGAGACATCCTCTGGATGGATCTGCAAGAGTTGCCGCCGAATTCTCAAGTATACCTATCATAAATGCTGGAAGTGGTTCTGAAGAACATCCAACTCAGGCACTCCTAGATCTGTATTCGATTAAGAAGCTAAAAGGTAAGATTGATGGACTTACAATTTCACTTTGTGGAGACCTAAAGTACGGACGAACAGTCCATTCGTTAGGTATGGGTCTATCACACTACGATGTCAAAATAAAATTAGCAGCTCCAGAACAGCTTAGGATGAAACCTGCAATCATTGCTGAAATGAAGAAGGCAGGTGTAGAGGTCATACAGGTTGATGACGTGAAAGATGCTGTAGAAGATGTTGACGTTGTCTATATGACCCGTATCCAGAAAGAAAGATTCCCTGATATTCGAGAATATGACGAAGTCAGAGGTAAATTCAAGATTGGAGCAGCAGAAGCACATCTATTGAGAGAAGATGCTATTGTCCTACATCCCTTGCCAAGAGTGGATGAACTGAGCTCAGACCTCGATCACCTACCCCAAGCAAAATACTTTGATCAGGTCTATAATGGTGTAATTCTTAGAATGGCAATTCTGAAAATGATTCTAGGTTAGACTGGCTCAAAATCTCGAAGTTCTTTGGTGAGAGAATCAACAGATCCAAACTTACTCAAGGCTATCGGGATTCTCATTTGCTCTGCTAACTCTAGAGCTAAGCGATCTACTTCATCGACACCATGAAGAATAACCAGAGATGGTTTGAATTCTTGAGATTTGATAGCAATCATGGGTGCCCGTCCAGTGCTCACCTTTGTAAAGAGTAAGCAGCGTTCAGTAGTCGCACCGAAGAGCTTGAGAAACTCGTCACTGTTAAGCTCTTTCACTGCACGTTCGACATCAACGAGGGTATAACCGAAAATCTCCCTATCTAGATACTTGTCACCTGCAAGAACTGTACATTTCATCCGTTTACAGAAATCTCTAGCCGTAATTGGAGTGGGAAAATCACTCATTGCAAGTACAATGTTCAGGTCAACTAGACTAACATCCATCAATCGAACAAATGCTGCTACAGTCTGTCCCCCATTACGCTCATCAAGTGTGAGTAAAGCCATAACAAAACGTCGAATTGTTGAAGTTCCAGGGGACTTTCTTCTTCCAGATTCATAATCACTGATAACACTTGGACTAATACCAAGATATTCTGCAAGAACGATCTGTGGCAATCTAAACCGCTCCCGCCAGATTCGCATAGCCTGACCTGGACTCTCGGAAAGGGCAATCTCACCAGCAATGCGTCTAGCAAGGCGGTCTCGAACGGAGGACTGATACGACATTACACGATTTTTTGAGCATGTTGAACATAAGGATTTCGACTATTGACGATGTCTAGAGGATGTAGCGTTCAAAAGGGATTATGTCTGTTTCTTGGGGATAATTACTCTAAAAGAGATGCAACCATTCGGGCATTCCTCTATACAGTTCCCGCATTCTTTACAGTATTGCACATGTGCAAC
>Ga0307423_1002346_pt1 | contig 10666 bp, 14 predicted proteins | sample SalMarWE160310MG_FD_202154 | JGI IMG/M metagenome (GOLD analysis project Ga0307423, IMG submission 202154) | Salt marsh sediment microbial communities from the Plum Island Ecosystem LTER, Massachusetts, United States - WE1603-10 | ecosystem: Environmental > Aquatic > Marine > Intertidal zone >... | reverse complement strand
TTTTTCCTGCCGCGGGACTGCTTGCACTGGGCAATACGGGAACTGCTCTCATCACCTTTGGCCTCGCCTATGTATTCGGCTACGCAATGACCCTTGGCCCGCTGCTGCAGGACGGCACGCCTGTGAAGCAGGCCCTGCTCGACACCTTCTATGCGGACACGGCAACGATCGCCGTCATGGAAATCTCCGCGATCAGCCTCGATTTGTGGCTTGCCGCCTCAGCAACCCTGGGAGACACCCTGTTCTGGACTTCGTTGATACTGTCGCTCACAGCCGGACTGTTCGTCGCCTATCCGGTTAATGTCCTGCTGGTGTATCTCGGCGTGAAAGGCGGTATGGCGAATCCCCGCGAAGGTGCTGCCGCCAGCTCCGGGCATGCCCACTGATCTGGCAACGCACGGTATGAATCCATGACTATTCTCCCTTTGGAAAATATTCATCGGTCCACAAACTCGAAAGCGCGCTTACCCGGTCTCCTGGTGAGTTGATGCCCGGGAAACCAGTCATTGACAAGCCCGGCGCCGTGGCCACGCCTGCGGAAGATCAACAGTGGCTGGATCTCGCCCCCCTGGCCCGGGTCGAGTGCTCCTCGGAGGATCCCGCGTTTCCGATCGAGACAGCCTTCAAGACCCACGCCGGCTCCAATGGTTGGCAGGCAATGGAGCCGGGCGCACAGGCCGTACGCCTGCTGTTCCACACGCCAGTCCAGATCCGTCTGATCTACCTGGTATTCCATGAAATCGAAGTCGCACGTATCCAGGAATTCGTGCTCCGCTGGCGGTCGGTGGCAGATCCGGAAGCCCGCGAAATCGTGCGCCAGCGGTTCACTTTCAGCCCGCCGGGCACGGCCGAAGAGCAGGCATTGTACACCGTTGAACTCGGCGGGTTGACTGAACTGGAACTCAGTATCGTACCGGAGATCAGCGGTGGGCCGGCACGTGCCTCGCTGGCGCAATTCCGCCTTGCCTAGACCCTGGATCGGATCCCCGCGAATCCGGATGCGTTCAATCTCCCGGGGAGACCTGCGCGTAATTCAGCACAGCCACGAACGCCACCCCGCCGACGATGTTGCCAATCAGCGTGGGGATAAAGAAACTGCCAAACGCCGCTGCCAGCGTGGCGCTGCCCGCGGCCAGTGCATAGAAGGCCAGGGCGGAACCGGCGATGATGTGGGAGAAACCGCCAATGCCGACCAGATAGGTGACAATGATGATCACCCCGACCCGTGCCGTCTCGGCAGCCGGCAGCAGCCACACCATCAGCGCGATCAGCCAGCCCGCCAGGATCGCAGACAGAAAGGTCTCCCGAAAGCTGCCACTGACCACCTCCCCGGCAACCGCGTGCAGGGTGGCACGCTGGGTGGCGTCGAATACGTCGGCAAAATGCAGGCCGACGCCGAATATCATCGTACCCAGGATGTTGGCTGCCAGCACCACACCCCACAGGCGCAACGCATCCAGCAGCACGCCAAGCCGGCGCTCACGCAGCACATGGATCACCGGGGTCAGGGTGTTTTCGGTAAAGAGCTGCTGGCGCCCCAGGATGACGATCATAAACCCGATCGAATAGCCGAACTTGGAAATGAGTGGCCGCCAGGGTGCCTCCGGCAGGGCGGACTGGAGCAGCGCCTCGGCGATAAAGGAAAAGCCCATGGACAGTCCTGCCGCCAGGCCCGACCAGAACAAGGCGGAATTCTGTCTCTCCAGTTCCTCAACGGCTTCGCGCCGAATGGCCTCGAACACCACAGCGGCCCGCGGTGCCGAGCGACGTATGGCGTCCCGTTTTTCCTGCCCGGTTAACTCACCCGAATTGTTATCTTTGTCCATTGCCCTGCCCTGCTTGCATCCGGCGCCAATGATGAATCCACCATGAGTTAGGGACTCTCGACATCCGGCACACCCATTTCGGTCCGCAGAGATCCTATGGCAGCCTTCGTCCTGCCGCATTGTGGTTTCGCAATGCCTGTCACATGGACATCCGCTAGTCTTCCTTCTGGCATAAGTACAGACAAGTACAGAAATGATCAAATCAACCAGGCAGGTGACAATGACACAGCACAAGCTCCCCGAGCTTCCCTACCCCCAGGACGCCCTCGAGCCACACATCTCGGCCGAGACGCTCGAGTACCACTACGGCAAGCACCATGCCAGCTATGTGGACAAACTGAACGGGCTGATCAAGAACACCGAATTTGAAACGGCCACGATCGAGGAGATCATCGGCAAGGCAACAGATGACATCTTCAACAATGCCGCACAGGTGTGGAATCACAGCTTCTACTGGAACTGCCTGGGTCCTGCCGGTGGCGGGGAGCCGAAGGCTGCCCTGGCCAAAGCCATCGGCGATGCCTTTGGTGGTTTCGCCATATTCAAGGACAGCTTCTCCGAGGCGGCTGGCAGCAACTTTGGTTCCGGGTGGACCTGGCTGGTGAAGAACACCGACGGCACACTGGAAATCGTGAACACCGGCAACGCGGGCAACCCGATGACCGATGGCAAGCGCCCCCTGCTGACATGTGACGTCTGGGAACACGCCTATTACATCGACTATCGCAATGCCCGACCTGAATATCTCGATGCGTTCTGGAATCTTGTTAACTGGGATTTCGTGGCACAGAACCTTGAGGAATGAGGACGGTGACAAAACACTGCAGACATTCGCAGCAAGGGCATTGATTTATTTCAATGTTACCGGAAAAGATCTTCGCAACAATTCAGGGCGTAACTAAACAGGTTTAAACATCTTTTTTCCATCTGAGACGGGTGACACGACATGCCAGACATCAAGAAAGTCATCGACAATCCCGACACGGCCAGTCCACGGCTCGTGGACCGCGAGCTCGACCTGCAGGGCTGGGATGATGCCCAGGGACGGCGCACCGCCGAGCAGGAGGGCATTGAGCTCACTGAGGCACACCTGGAGGTCGTGCACTTTTTACGCGATCACTACCTGAAGCACGGCCCTTCGAAAAACGGCCGCGAGCTAAGCGATGACCTGGACGAACGATTCGCCGACCAGGGCGGGCGCAAGCACCTGCGGCGTCTGTTCCCGGAAGGCCCGGTCACCCAGGGTATGCGTATCGCTGGTCTGCCACTGCCCCCGCATACCGAAGATGAGGGGTTCGGTGTCAGCCGCTGACAGGCGCTGTCCGCCAAGCCATGCGGGTTAGCGCGGCGTCAGAGGAACGCAAACATGGCTGATCCACATAATACCGTGACACTGCTGATGAGCGAATTCGTCACCCATGACGTCAGGCGCTTTCTGGTCAGCCGACCGCCCGGGTTCACATTCAAGGCCGGACAGGGTGTGGAACTGGCCATAAATCTGCCGCCGTGGCAAGACGAACGCCGCCCATTCACCCCGACCTCTCTTGATGACGACGGCGTGCTCGAGTTCACCATCAAGCGCTATCCCGACCACGATGGGGTGACCCATGCACTGCACACCCTGTCGCCGGGCGCGGAACTGCTGATGTCGGAACCGTTTGGCACCATCAGCTATCAGGGTCCCGGGGTCTTTCTCGCCGGGGGCGCCGGCATCACTCCGTTCATTGCCATATTGCGCGAACGGGCCCGCGCGTCAGAACTCGACCACCATGCCCTGATCTTCTCCAACAAGACCCCTGCCGACATCATCTGCGAGAAAGAGCTGCGCAATTATCTCGACGAGCGCTGCATCCTGACCTGTACGGAGGCGCCGGCGCCGGGTTATGAGCAACGCAGGATCGACAAGGCGTTTCTGGCGGGGAAGATCGAGGATTTTGATCAGCACTTCTATGTCTGTGGCCCACCTGGCTTCATGAAGGCGGTGAATGGGGCCCTGGAGGATCTGGGCGCCAGGCCCGAGAGCCTGGTATTCGAACGCTGAATATGCTCGGGAACGAGAGGAGCGAAGAAGATGGCAAGCGAAGGGGTGCACGAACTCAAAAAAGACCTGAGCAGGAAAACCCGCGACATGCATCGTGCCCTGGTTTCGCTGCGGGAAGAGCTGGAGGCGATCGACTGGTACCGCCAGCGCGCAGAGGCCTGCCGCGATTCGCAGTTGAAGGAAATTCTGCTGCACAACATGCGCGAGGAAATGGAACACGCGGCAATGCTCATCGAGTGGCTGAGGAACAAAGACGGAGATTTTGACAGTCACCTTCGTACCTTTATGTTCAGCGACGCATCCCTGACCGAAACGCGTGAGACTGCCGCCGGACATTCCCGCACAGTGACTTACAGGACCGCCACCATTGGCAGCCTGAAGGAGTGAACAACATGGATCATCTCAACAGAGCACAGGCACCCTTCCCTGCATTCATCTGGGAACGTATCGATGCCGCGGCCGTGGCCGCCGCCAGCGCCCTGCTGACGGGTCGCCGGTTCCTCGAGGTAGAGGGACCGTTCGGACTCGGATTGACCGCAATTGAACTGGGCGCCGATGACTATTGCCGGGTTCCCGATGCAAATGAGGCCGGCGCAGTCATCAGCAGGGCCATATCGGTGCCGATGCTGCGCAAGTCATGCCGGCTCAGCGCCCGGCGGCTGGCAGCCCACCTGGACAATGACACACCGCTGAACCTGGCTGAGGTGGAAAACGCCGCAGAGGCGGTCGCCCGGCGTGAAGAGGAATTCATCTATCTCGGCCAGGCCGATTTCGGTCTGGACGGATTGCTCAATGCCAGCGGCCACCGGGAAGTCAAAGGTGCCGCGTGGTCAAATCTGGACGCCGCGCTGGATGCGGTGCTCGCGGCTATCACCCGCCTTGACGAGGGTGGCTTCCACGGCCCGTATGCGCTTGCGCTGCCGCCGGCACATTACAACAATCTGTTCCGGCACTACGAGCACACCGATCTGCTGCAGATCGAACACCTCAAATCCCTGTGCACCCACGGCGTCTACAAGGCTGCGATCGACATGCCCGTGGTGGTCGATAAACACGCCGGCGCAGTGGTGCTCGGGCAGGATCTGCACGTCGGTTACGCCGGCAGTGACGGGATTCACTACCAGTTGTTCGTCTGTGAAAGCATGGTGCTGCGGCTCGACGAGCAGGAGGCAGTCTGCGTGGTGACGGACTGAGTGGATGTCGAATTACTGGATTGGCATCCTGCTTGGCATGGGGCTGCTCGTGGCTGCAATACCCTATGTGATGCGGATTCGTCATCCGCAACAGAAACCGCTTGCCGCTTATCTCATTTTCATGTCCGTATTCATTGCGGTGGCTGCCGTGCTCTTCAAACTGCTGGTCTGGCTTGCCGGCAAACTCGGTCTGGGAGACGCCCTTGGCGACCCGGGCCCGGCACTGCTGTTTATCGCCCTGGTCTTTTTGCCTGCCGTGGCACTTGCTGCCTGGCAGGCCCGCAAACCGCCCTGGCGGCAGGGTCCGCCGGATTGAACATCCTGATCTGGCTGCTGGACCAGCAGAATATGCCTTGCAAGCAGATCTCCAGACCGTGTAAATGGCCCGGCAATATGACAGGATGGCGCCCATGCAGCTTGTGAGGGCACTCCTGCTGATCGCGCTGCTGCCGGCATGGCCAGTATTCGCCACCACCTGCGGCCAGGACGGCGTGGCACTGCAGATACTGGGCTCGGGCGGACCCATCGCGGACGATGACCGGGCTGCTTCCGGCTATCTCATCTGGCATGATGGCCGGGCAAGGGTACTGGTCGATGCCGGCGGTGGCGTATTCGTGCGCTTCGGACAGACCGGTGCCCATATCGAGGACCTGGACTTGCTGGCGCTGACGCATCTGCATACCGATCATGCTGCGGATCTGCCGGCATTGCTCATGGGCGGCTATTTCTCGCCGCGCCGCGCCACACTGCCCGTGAGCGGCCCGATGGGGAACCAGTTGATGCCATCAATCCGCGACTTCCTGAATGCAATGTTTTCCAGCGAGCAGGGTGCCTTTCGCTATCTGTCCGGCTTTCTGGACGGAACAGACGGGCTGTTCGCCCTGACGCCAATCGAGGTAAACCCCAAAGGCGTACAACCGGTCGAGGTGTTCGAGAACAAGCGCCTGCGGGTCAGGGCAGTCGGCGTCGAGCACGGGCCAGTACCCACCCTGGGCTACCTCTTTGAGCTTGGCGGCAAGCTTGTTGCCATCAGCGGCGACCAGAACCTGGAAACCGCTGCCTTCTCTAAGCTCGCCGCGGCTGCGGATATCCTGGTCATGCCCATGGCCATCCCGGAAGACGCCGATGCCGTTGCCCGCAATCTGCACGCTAAGCCCTCCACAATCGGTCAAGCCGCAGCCCGCGCTCGGCCCGGACAGCTTGTCGTCTCCCACCTGATGCAGCGCAGCCTGCGCAGTCTGGACACCAACCTTGCCGAGATCCGACGGTATTATTCCGGCAACGTGACGGTCGCCGAGGATCTTGCCTGTTTCAGGCTCAACCAGCCTCGCCAGTCCCAGGAGACCGCACACGTCCATTGATTTTTTTCATTGCCCGATGCGGTGGCTCGTGGCAGCTTTCCCAGGTACAACGACTCATATCGCTGGAGCAAACCAATGCGTGATTACGGCAACATGCCACTACTGCACTGGACTGACGACAAAACCGCGTTAAGGGCAAAGGCCCAGATCCTGCACCAGGAGCCAGTCATCCTGCAGATGCCGGACACGTTTGATGCGTCGCTGGATAACGATGACTATGGCTGCATTCTGCATGAAGAAACCGGCATCCTGTACAACTGTGATGGCGGCAGGCTACTGCACCGGCTGGCGCAGCAGAATCAGCTTCCTGACCTGAACCTTGTCGCCGATGCCTGTACCGCATCGAATTCGCAAGTCGACATAGATCGCGCCCGCAAGCGGCTGATCGTGCACGACTGATGACAGTGCCATTCGCTCCATTCCCCGGTGCGGCTTTTGTTCCTGACATGGCGTTGTATCCGCTGCCCATTCACCCCGGGAGGCACGGATGGCACTGAATCAAAAACAGCAAACCTTGTGTGAGAACAGTTCATGGCGTTTTTCCGATCTTAGGGCCTTGTTTCTGGATTGCATGCTCATGCGCTTGCCGGAACGATCGCATCCCTTCATGCCGCCGTTCTTTATCCTGTGTGGCACGGGCAAGCATGTGCGTGATGCGTACAAGGCGTTGTAAGGCTCACGGTATTGTTTTACGCCGTTGCACAACGACCCTGGTCGTGATTCCGGCGCCAGTGGCGATCCGGCGGGTTTTTTAGACAGGAACGGCCGTTCCTGCACGGGCATCGAACCGGTGATAGCAATCAAGCCAGACAGCAGCTTCAGGATATCTCTACTGTGCCTTTAACAATCGCCACCTATAATATTCATGCCTGTGTCGGGGCGGATGGCCGTTTCGAGCCTGGACGCACCGCACAGGTGCTGCGGGAACTCGATGTGGACGTGCTGGCACTGCAGGAAGTTGAACACCATCTGGTTAACGGTCTCGATCTGCTGGAATACCTGGCGGCAGCAACCGGTCTCACGGCCATCGCCGGTCCCACGCTGCTGCGGCAAACCCGCCATTACGGCAATGCCCTGTTGACACGACTGCCCATACTGAGGCTGAACCGGATCGATCTGAGCCTGCCGCAGCGCGAACCCCGTGGCGCCCTCGATGCAACACTCGCTTGGCATGGGCGACGCGTACAGGTGGTGGCAACCCATCTCGGACTGCGACCCGCTGAGCGTCGGCAGCAGGTACGCCGGTTGCTTGCCCTGTATGAATCCGATCCCACCACTCTCTCCATATTACTGGGGGACCTCAATGAATGGCTGCTCTGGGGACGGCCGTTACGCTGGCTGCGACGGCACTTCGCGCCCACCCCGCAGCCGCGCACCTATCCGGCCCGTTGTCCGCTATTCGCACTGGACCGAATCTGGGTTCATCCGCGCACGGCCCTGACAGCTATCGCAGTACACGACAGCCCGGCGGCACGGATCGCCTCCGACCATCTTCCGCTTGCCGCAGAGCTGACGAGTGAACAGCTCGGAACACCGGACTAAAATCGACTTTAGCAGCCTGTCGCACACAAGGAGGAGACCTATGAAAATATTTCGCTGTCAATCGTGCAACCAGGTTGTGTACTTCGAGAACACGCAATGCGTGAATTGCGGGGCTACGCTGGGTTTTCTTCCCGACTGTTTCCAAGTTGGCGCCCTGGAACCCGCCGGCGATAATCACTGGACGCCCCTGCCATCGCGGTCACAGGGGCATTTATACAGGATGTGCCAGAATTATTCGCAGGAACAGGTCTGTAACTGGATGGTTCGCGCAGACAGCCAGGTGACCTTTTGCGACGCCTGCCGCTTCAACCAGACCATCCCGGACTTGACCGTGGCCGGAAACAGGATGCTCTGGCGGCGACTCGAGATCGGCAAACGCCGCCTTGTCTACAGCCTGCTGCGCCTGGGCCTGCCACTCATCAGCAAGCAGGAAGATTCCGAAGATGGACTGGCATTTGCCTTCCTGGCCGACACGGATCCGACATTCACGGAAAACACGACAACGATGACCGGGCATGCGCAGGGCCTGATCACCATCAATCTTGCCGAGGCCGATGACGCCCGGCGGGAACGCATGCGTCAGGATATGGCTGAGCCTTACCGGACCCTGCTGGGCCACTTCCGCCACGAATCAGGCCATTATTACTGGTATCGTCTGGTGCGCCACTCCGAATGGTTGACGGACTTCCGGCGAGTTTTCGGCGACGAAACCTTGGACTATGCCAGCGCGATGCAGCACAACTATCAGCAGGGACCTCCATCCGACTGGCAGTCCCGTTTTGTGAGCCCCTATGCCGCCGCCCATCCCTGGGAGGACTGGGCCGAAACCTGGGCACACTATCTGCATATCATCGACGTACTCGAGACGGCATGGGTATTCCGTCTCCGGGTCTCGCCCGACAATGACCGGCAGGGTGAGATGACCTCACAACCTGATTTCGATCCCTATCGGATCGACTCATTCGAGGAGATCATCGAGCAGTGGCTGCCGCTCACCTACGCACTGAACAGTCTCAATCGCAGCATGGGCCAGCCCGACCTCTACCCGTTCGTGCTCGCGCCACTGGTAATTTCCAAGATGGAATTCGTACACCAGGCTATCCGCCAGGCGCTGCAGACGACGTGAAGTGAACCGACACTGCGTCATACATCGCATACGCTTGTGGAGGACGCTGGCCGTGAGGAAATGAAGTGCCATAAATTGAGGTACAGGAGTGCACCAGCGCTTGCATCAAGCCTGCCTCATGTCTTTTGTGAGGTGAATCCCCGCGTTAAACGCAAGAAGTGCCGAGCAGTACCCGCGACCCGATGTAGAACCAGCGGCGTACCATCGCTAGCCCGGCCCGCCCGAAGCGAAGCTCTCACACATCGTACCGTGGTCAACATGCGCGATCCTGATCCCGCCACGCAGGCGGCCTGCGAGGATACAGCCCGACCAGGAATGCTCTATGTATCTCGGTGTCATAGCGATCTATCCAGAGTCATAGCCGGTGTTACCGGCCGGGTATGCTCTTGATCCGCTGCCCGTTTCGAGAATACGTGGAAGCACATCCAGCCAGAAACCCTTCCCGTGCGGTGACATCAAGATACTCGAGACTTATACAAGAGCGCACTGCAGAACGGCCTGCCTGGGGCAGAATCAGTCAGGACGAAACTCCATCGAGCGGCCCGCCTGAGTAAATGATTTCAACCTGCCCGGGTACATGCTTATGTCTTGCCCAGGCGTTCCCGCTTCCGTACGTTCTTCGCTTTCATGCGGGTTTCCCGATCGTAGCGGCGCTCCCATTCTTCCAAAAATCTGGCGACCGCCTTTTGCCTGGCCTCCTCTTTCTTGATCAGGCTCCTGTACAAGGCGCGCTGGTCCCGAACCAGCAGCTTCAGCTCGCGACAGTCTGATTGTATGCTGTCGCGCTGTTGAATGGCGCTGTCAAGGTTTTTTGTCAGCCTCATCAGGGTGCGCTTTGTCTGCGCCGTACCCTGCTCTTTGTGCAGACTGCGCGCCTCGGCCAACTGCTGCCTCAGTCCGGCGATCTTTTCGTGGACCTTAACCTTGCCCTGCTCCATTCGCGCCAGTTTGTGCTGGACTGCATCCAGCTCCGCGCCTTGCTCACGCAGTTCATCCGAGGCGACACTCTGCGTGGAAAGCCTGTTTACGTTATTCCGCATCAATCTTTGATCTGAATTCAATTCACAACCCTCTATACATAAATCCGTCAATCAGTCCGGCCGCGGCGCAGGAAACGGACGGAGACTTCTCGCAGAGTACAGCTGCTCAGTTGGCATCCTGACCATGATACCTGCAGGGTGTTTGTCCCGGGGCCATCTGAAGGCAATCAGTGCCTTAGGGTAACCCTCCTGTGTCACTTGCATCCGTACGCACCGCCCAGGCGCTGAAGCGCGCCTGCCGCTTGTGTCCGACACCCACTGCGCCCTTGTCCAGATACAGGGCCCATGCCCAGTCGGGCTCATACATGCTGGTGGTCGAGGACCAGTAGACCGTACCCGGCGAATCGAACACATCCGCTGCTGCGGCCAGTGCCGGCCGCGCGCGACTGCAGTCGACCAGCGTTTCCAGTTCATTTATATTCGGCAACCGCCAGGCTCCAGGACCGGTAGTGGTATTGAGTGCCTCGATGCTGGCCAGTGCCTGCTCCCAGTTCACCTCACCCTCTGCCAGGTTCGCGCTGCGATGCCAGCACAGGC
>Ga0307423_1002344_pt1 | contig 10674 bp, 7 predicted proteins | sample SalMarWE160310MG_FD_202154 | JGI IMG/M metagenome (GOLD analysis project Ga0307423, IMG submission 202154) | Salt marsh sediment microbial communities from the Plum Island Ecosystem LTER, Massachusetts, United States - WE1603-10 | ecosystem: Environmental > Aquatic > Marine > Intertidal zone >... | reverse complement strand
CTTTGGTGGGGGCAGAAGGGCGATGCGAAATTCCCTCGGCTAAAGAATTTCTTGAGCGAATTGGGCGAGGGGATCGTTCCCACTGACCTTTGGGATTACGAATCCACGGGAACAACAGACGAAGGCGGCACACAGGTAAAGGAGATGTTTGGAGAAGCGATCTTCGATAACCCGAAACCTACTCGATTGATTCAAAGGATGATGGGCCTGGCAACTAACGCTGGCCAGGATGATGTTGTACTCGACTTCTTCTCAGGTTCCGGCACAACCGCACACGCGGTCCTCGACCTGAACAAGCAGGACGGCGGCAACCGCAAGTTCATCCTCGTCCAGCTCCCCGAGCCCACGGACCGTAAAGACTACCCCACCATCGCCGACATCACCAAGGAGCGCGTGCGCCGGGTTATCAAAAAGCTGAACGATGCCGACGCCACATCCCGGCCCAGCCTCATGGAAGACGCCGCCCCCAAGCAGGACCGTGGCTTCCGCGTCTTCAAACTGGCCGAATCCAACTTCAAGCCCTGGAACGCCGACATCCCACACGACGCCCAAACCCTGCAAGCCCAGCTCTTCGACCACGTCAACCACATCCGCTCCGGACGCAGCCAGGACGACATCCTCTATGAGCTCCTGCTCAAGAGCGGCCTCCCCCTGACCACCCCCGTGGCGACGCTCACCTTGGAGGGCAAGACAGTGTTCAGTGTGGCCGGAGGGACTCTGCTCGTTTGCCTGGAACGCGCCCTGACCATGGAACTCATCCGGGCCATGGCCGCCGAGCAACCCGAGCGCGTGGTCTGCCTGGACGAAGGCTTCGCCGGGAACGACCAGCTCAAGGCCAACGCCGTGCAGATATTCAAGACCAAGGGCATCACCAAATTCCAGACGGTGTAAGGGGCAGTATGAGCACGGATATCCGCCCGAACGAGGGCGAAATCATTTTCTACACCACGCCCTCGGGCGTGGCCAAGGTCGAGGTCGTCTTCGAGGGCGAAACGTTCTGGCTCAACCAGCGGCGCATGGCTGAGCTTTTCGGCGTGGAAGTCTCGACCATCAACTACCACCTCAAGGAAATCTTTAATTCCGGGGAGTTAAAGGAAGCGGCAACTATTCGAAAAATTCGAATAGTTCAAAACGAGGGGGGCCGGAACGTCGGCAGGGACATCGACTTTTTCAATCTCGACGCAATCATAGCTGTTGGCTACCGGGTGAACAGCTACCAGGCGACGCAGTTCAGGATATGGGCCACCACCACTCTGAAGGAATTCATCGTCAAGGGATTCGTCCTGGATGACGAGCGGCTGAAACTAAACAAACGGTTCGGACCGGACTATTTCGAGGAACTCCTGGAGCGTATCCGGGAGATACGGGCCAGCGAACGCCGGTTCTACCTCAAAATCACCGACATCTATGAGCAGTGCAGCATCGACTACGACAAGGATGCCGCCATCACCCAGACCTTCTTCAAGACGGTGCAGAACAAGCTGCACTGGGCGGTCACCGGCCAGACGGCGGCTGAAATTATCGCCAACAGGGCCGATGCCGACAAGCCCTCCATGGGGCTCACCACCTGGAAAAACGCGCCCCAAGGCAAAATCCTGAAGTCGGACGTCAGTGTAGCCAAAAACTACCTGAACGAGCCCGAAATCAAGGAGCTGGAGCGCATCGTCAGCATGTATCTGGACTACGCCGCCAACCAGGCTGCGCGGCAGATTCCCATGCGCATGGCTGACTGGGTGGTCCGCCTCGACGCCTTCCTCAAGTTCAACGAATATGACGTGCTCACCAATGCCGGGAAGGTCTCGGCCGAGGTGGCGAAACGCCTTGCCGAGGAACAATACGCCGTCTTTCGGGTCAAGCAGGACCTGGAATTTGAAAGCGACTTCGAGCGCGAGGTCAAACGCCTGCAAGGCCAGGGAAAGTCCAGGAAGGGACAGGAATGAAGCTTCAGTTCGACGCCTACCAACCGTTCCAGCTCGCGGCCATGTCCGCTGTCACAGACCTCTTCGACGGCCAGCCGCAAAGTGCGCCTGAGTACTCCGTCATCAAGATACGCAACGGCATGCCCCTGCTCGAAGGGCAGGACAGGAGCGAACTGGGCCTGGGCAACCGGCTGCTCGTGGACTGGGATAAGCTCACCGCAAACACCCGCATGGTGCAGGAGCGAAACGACGTCGAGATTCCAGACCCTGCCGCCGATCTTGAAAGCTGGGAGCTGTTCGACGCCCCGGCGGACCGGAAGCGCCTCTGTCCCCATTTCTCAGTGGAGATGGAGACCGGGACTGGTAAGACCTACGTCTACCTGCGCACAATCTTTGAACTGTCCCAGCGCTACGGTTTCCAGAAGTTCATCATCGTCGTGCCGAGCGTGGCCATCCGTGAAGGCGTTCTCAAGAGCATCGAGATAATGACGGAACACTTCCGGGAACTCTACAACAGCCAATGCTTCGAGCATTTTGTCTACGACGCCAAGCGCCCCGAACGCCTTCGTCCGTTTGCCACCAGCAATATGCTGCAAATATGCGTCATCAATATTCAGGCATTCAACAAGAAGGATAGCGCCGTCATTTACAAAGAGATGGACAAACTCTCCGGACGCCAACCCATCGAATTCGTGCAGGCAGCAAGGCCCATGGTCATCATTGACGAACCCCAAAGTGTTGAAGGCGGAGAGGGGGGCGCGGGCATGGCCGCGCTCATGAATCTCAATCCGCTGTGCACGCTGCGCTACTCCGCCACACACCGGAACCCGTACAACCTGATCTACCGTCTTGATCCAGTCCGGGCGTTCGAACTCAAGCTGGTGAAACAGATCATCGTGGCCAGCCCAGAAGCGGATGGAACCGCCAACGATGCCTTCGTGCGCGTTGAGAAGATCGATTACCAGCCCCGCATCAAGGCCAAACTGCGCATCCATGTGCAAGGCCCGAACGGACCGAAAGAAAAGTCCGTTACCGTCCGCCAGGAAGCGGACCTGTTCGTACTTTCCAATGAAAGGGTCTGCTACAAAGAGGGATTCGAGGTTGCCGAGATTTGGGCGGAGCCCGGCAGTGAGTACATCCGGTTCGCTAACGGTCGCACCCTGCGCCTGGGCGAGGAAATGGGCGGCATGCGCGACGACATATGGCGAACTCAAATCCGCGACACCATCAAAAGGCATCTGGATAAGGAACTCCAGATCCGGGGCCGCGGCATCAAGGTGCTCTCCCTCTTTTTCATCGATCGCGTGGCCAATTACCGTGATTATGGCGAGTCAGGACAGCCCGCTAAGGGCAAGTTCGCCGCCGCTTTCGAGGTTGAGCTGGCTCAATTGGCCAAGGAGGACCGCTATAACTCCCTGTCTTGGCTGAAAGAACCCGTGGACCGGCTGCACAACGGCTACTTCGCCAAGGACAAGAAGGGCGTGCTCAAGGATACGCGTGGCAACAGCCAGGCGGACGACGAGGTCTACAACCTCATCATGAAGGACAAGGAACGCCTGCTTTCAATGGACGAACCCTTGCGCTTCATCTTCAGCCACTCGGCCCTGCGCGAGGGCTGGGACAACCCGAACGTATTCCAGATTTGCACACTCAACGAGACCGGCAGCGCGGTAAAGAAACGCCAGGAGATCGGGCGCGGCCTGCGCCTGCCTGTGGACCAAGACGGGAAACGCGTGTTCGACCCCTCGGTCAACAGGCTCTACGTGATGGCCAATGAAAGCTACGAGGACTTTGCCCGTGCGCTTCAGACCGAATATGAGCAGGACTGTGGAGTCACCTTCGGCAAAGTGCCCCTGACGGCGCTGGCCAAGATCATCCGGATTGTCGATGGAGAAGAAGTAGCCATTGGCAGGAAGGCCGCCGAGGCAATAATGTCGGCGCTGGTGGAGCAGAAAATGCTCGACCAGGCTGGCCGCATCTTGCCCGCTTTCACTCCTAATAAACTTGGCTTTGTCCTCAGTCTGCCCGAGGAGCACCAGCCGCTGGCATCTTCGGTCATCGACCTGCTTTCAAGCTACCAGATCGAGCGCCATGTTCGCCGTGATCGCGAGGAAGGCATCAACAGATTCAAGAAGGAAGTATCTCTGAGCCCTGAATTTGAGGCACTCTGGGAACGCATCAAGCCCAGGACCACGTATCGGGTGGAATTCGAGACAGAGACGCTTGTCCGGCGGACAGTAGACGCCTTGAAGCGCGACCTTGAAAAGATCGACAAGCCCGTCATCAAAGTGGTTACCGGCAAGCTGGATGTTCTCAAGGGGGGCGTCACGGGGTCGACCATAAGCGTCAGTCAAGAAAAGGTCGATTTGAGCGACAGACCTCTTCCGGACCTGCTGGCCTATCTCCAGAACGAAACTGAACTTACCCGTTCGTCTCTTGTCAGAATTCTGCACGACTCAGGTCGTCTTGGTGAGTTTTTCAACAACCCGCAGCGCTTCATGGATGGCGTAGCCAAAATTCTCAAACACGAACTGCATCGTCTCCTGGTGGACGAAATCAAGTACGAACGAATCGAGGGCGCTGGACCAGATGCAGAGTGGGAGATGCGTCTTTTCAAGCATGATGAGCTTGTAAACTATCTCACAGCATTAAAAGTTGAAAAATCAGTCTACGAGTATATCCAGTATGACTCTGAAGTTGAGCAAAATTTTGCAAGGGCACTCGACGCTCGGAATGACATCAAGCTATTCGTGAAGCTTCCATCATGGTTTGAAATCGACACTCCAGTTGGAAAGTACAATCCAGACTGGGCGATACTCAAACATGACGACAGTACACTTTACCTTGTTCGAGAAACAAAAGGAACTCGCGATTTCCTCAAACTCCGCACTACGGAAGCTGATAAGATTCGGTGTGGGAAAAAGCATTTCGATACACTTGGTGTATCGTTTGATGTTGTTGTCACAGCAGACGAGCTGTAGTTTATCCAGATGGCCATGGGATGAACCCAACCACCTTGGATTAAAAACACACCCACTCTGGCTGTACCGAGAGAAAAATCTTCCAGAAAAGATCCGCACGCCCTGGAGGCCTTGAAGGCGGCAAGCCTCAATGTGGCCAAGGCATGGACCATGGAGATAAGTCTGAACGAAATCCGGAAATACCTGGGCACAGGTTGGGTCAGGCGGTTCGTGAAGTGAAGGCTGGTCTGATAAACAAATCAGGCTTGGCCCCGATGCGTAAGATGGGCGGTCTGATCAGCAGCAGAGATTTACGCCCGGCCTAGCCGGGCGCTCCCGTTTGTATCTCCTTTTATTAAATCATTCTTTTACCTCCTCCACCTTAATTTCAGACTTGAGTTTTCCACTATTTTTTAATCTAAAAACAACCTCGGGAAATTAAAAAACAGCAAAGGAAGAAATATTCCCACTCCAAAACATGCTGTGCATACAAGCCAAGTATAGTTTCGATGAAGCTCACCGAGTACTTCTTTTGACTTTTTAAAAGCCTCTTCAGCTTGGTGAGCTGAATGCTCACACCGACCAAGACAAACCTCAACCCGTGTTGATAGCTGCGCTACTATCTCAGAAGGATATGTCCGTACATCTTTTGATGCTTGTCTTACGTTGTCGCTTGCCTCGTTTATTGATTTCATCAATTTTTCCAAATGTGAATTCATTTCCATGAAATTCTTGGTCTGAAAGTATAGTTGTTTGTTCATGACCGTCACTACCTCTTTCGATAATTTTACTAAATCCATCTGTTGTGTATCCACTTTCTCTATCCCGCTCAGATTCAATGGATTCATTTTGCTCCAATCCACACTTTCTTTCACTTCCACTTTCAAACTGCTTTTCTTCACATCTTCTGTCTTGCTCATTATATAATCCTCGTTGTTGCAGTGCATTCCATGTGTATCCCTTGCCAAGCTTGCTCCCCTTGAAAGCTACGTCATCCAGAGCAAAGCTTATCCCCGAGACGAACCCCGTACTGGCGGTGTTAAGCCGAACCCCGACTCCGACCTGAGCCAGCCGGTCACGAAACATGCTCATTGGGCATCCTTGGCCAAGCGCCGTATCCACCGCCTGTTGCAACCGTATCCGCATTGAGGTCTCGCCTGTGCGCAGGCAGCGTTCGATCTCTCCCTTCGTGAGTGCAGCGCGCCCTACCTGCTGACTCGGGGGGACCATGCGCAGCCCGAACTGCTTTTCCAGCCGGCGCATAATTGGCTCTTGCCGTTTGTAATCGTGGCTATCGCTAACCACCTGCCCATCAAGAGAAACCCTGTTGGCCAAGATGTGGACGTGTGCGTGTGCCGAGTCAGTATGGCGGCTGATGATGTATTGGTTGTTCACGAACCCCATACCGTCCAGCCAAGCATGGGCAGCCTCTCGCCACTGATCATCGCTCAAGTGCTCGTCTGGATGAATGCTCAAACTTACATGGCAAACAGCCTTTGCGAGTCGAGCGCGCAAGGCGCGCACGCTCCCGAATTCGGCTGCAAGAGAACGGGGCGTTGCTCCGGCCATATTGGTTTCCAACATGACACTTTTTCCGGGCTGTAAATCGTATTCGACCGCTCCCCGAAACCCCTTTCCTTTGACGAGCTTTGCGATCATTTCTCCGCTCCCACTAAAGCCAGCTGCAAATTGAGGATCTCATTGCGCAAGCTCAGAAGAAGGCCCGATGACACGATGGCACGTCCTTCGTTGGCGGCCTTTGCTATCTGATTGGTATTCACTGAAAGACGAAGGAGTTCTCTGTATGCTTCCAGATTTGCCGTAGGCACTGGCGGAGACGGCAACTGACGCGAGAGAGCGGCAGTACGAAGCCATTGAGCCAAGCTCATCCCCATGAAACCAGCCTTGCGATGGAGAGCTTCCCATTCGGTCGCATTGACTCGGACGCCTATAGTTATCCACCGGACCGTGGCAGGATCGCCTTTGGGGCGCCCTCCCTTTCGCCTTTTTATTTGGTGTCCGTCTTTCGTCATGATCTTCCTCCGCTAATTCGAAACCTCCCTTGGGGCATACCCTTCCAAATGACTTTGGTTGTACGCTTGGACCATAAAGAACATCCTAGAGCGCAAAATTCGCAAAATTCGCGGAAACTCGTTTGGGCCTCAGGCGTAGGCCTTCTGCGAATATTGCGAATTTTGCTCTTAAGAGTTTTCTTGTTGTTTCTGTTTTGGTGTCGCGATTGAAATCCTTGTCGAACACGCCACAGCCTGAGGCTTTGACCTGCCGTAGCGAGGATCAGACGGTTTGGAGCAAGCCATGTTTTCGCTTCGCTCAAACGACTTGCTCTGCGAGGCGAAAAAGCGTCAGGCAGCATGTCATACCTCCCTTGAAACAGGCTCATTGTGGATGAACGGATTGACCAGAAACACTTGGGATGGCCGTCCCGGCCCCATAGGCGCTTGCTCCTGAGAAAGGATGAAGCCCCGCTCCTCAAGTATAGTCAGCCCAAGTTTTACCAGAGCCATCTTGGGCCATCGCCCCTTGACTTTTTCCAATGCGCTGCGGCCAGTGAAGGTCGACAAATGATCCTGCCGAAGCCATTGCAGAATCGCTTTCGCGCACTCGATACTGTCGTCTGCACCCATGAGATTGAAAGCCGCCTGGGCGTGCCCAATCAGGAGCTTAGCCAACTTCACAGCTCCTTCGATAGTCTGCCCGGAGATAGGATGTTCCTGAGGGGCATCATGAAGGGTTACATGACACAATCCGGCCAACCGAAGAGTCTGCCCGGCAAGCTTCCCCCCCCAGTCGCGCATTCGGAAAAGTAATCCACCTTCCGCCAGTTCGCCTTCGATGGTTTGGGCGAAAGCGTACCAGATTTCCCGCGCCTCATGGGTCAGCGGGAGCATGTAAGGAACGATGTTGCCAAAGGCGTCCTTTTTCCAAGGAAGCTCTAGCAGGTTGCGAAGTGTGGAGCCGTAAGCTTCACAAAGGTCCGAAGGGATGGGGTAGGTCTCCACCGCCCGTGTGCCAACCAAGCTTTTGGGAATCATAAAGAGCATGCGCCCGAGCAGGCCCCGTCCGCGAAATGCAGGTGTTTGAGCCGCTCCGGCCAGCACATCGGGTTGGGCACTGAGAATCAGCGTCAGGGTCGGTTCCTCGATCAGGATCGGTTCTGCGTGGCGGCGATCGATCCGAATAGATTCACCGCTCCAAGACTTGAGAAATGCATCCAGGTTTGGATTACCATTACTGTATCGCCCTGCCAGAATATCAAAAATGCCGCCTTCGGCTTCGAGAATAGCAATCCGTTGATCATTATGAGCCATAAGCCAAACCAATCCTTCGGGCGTAGTATCATCCGCCAGTAGCCGGGGAGCCACTGGCAGGGCCTCCATTTCTTCACGAAGCTGCGCCAATTGACGAATCAACTCTTGTTGTTCGAAGGAATCCTTACACCGTTTGGCCTTGGTGATAGCTACACGAATCAGTTCTTCTTTGACCTGCCGTTGTGCGTTCGCATACTTAAGCCTTTCGGAGACTTGTCGTTGTTGATCACGCTCCCACATCAGAAGCGGTGCGCGGCTGACATCCTTCACCGCACTTTTTCGCTCGCCGGGAGGAAGGATGACGACACCATAGATGTTAAGCGGTTCGGAGTACCCTCCGTGAATGAACACCCTGAATTTGCGCTGGCTGGCCGCCGCAAAAGCACCAAAGGCATTAACCAGGGGGAGTTCATTGGGGACTTGAATGGAGTCGCCTACGGCGGCGGCAAAATCGCCGATGAGGCCAGGAATGATGCCCTGAGGGATTGAAGGTGGCGATGCGTCCTCGAAATCCACGGGCTGACCGAACACATTCTGCTTAATCATTGTCGCCTCGCAGAATCTTGGCAGTGTCGCGAGTTTCAACTATCCTCGAATCTGAGTAGGCCTCTAGGTCTGCATCATCATAGACAACTCTTCGACCATGCTTACGATAACGCGGCCCTTTTCCGAGAGAACGCCAAACTTCGAGAGTACCGGGACTGACCTGAAGGATAGCCGCCGCTTCGTCATTGGATAATTTTTTAGCCATCTGTACCTCCATATGATTAAACTCATCTAATTGAGTCCAATCGGAGGACAACACAGTTTTACAGCAGAATCATCACCAAACCGCTAGGAAGGTATTTCAGGAGGGTCGATTAGGATCGTGCATAAATTCAAGGTTTGGAGCAAGAATATAGAAAAGCTTTGCTGGATCAAGCAGAGGTGATTTCGGACCTCTTCGACGTGGAACAGAATTTATACCACGCATGAGGTACGCAATAGATAGCTTAATAAATCCTGCAAGCCCGTCATCTAATCCTTGATCTTTTCGTTCTTTGCAGCAGAACAACGCACCACCATCTTCATATGACAGCTTTTCTTCTACACCATAATCATAAAATGTTGCATATGCACTCCAAAAGTGTATTGATGGCAAATATTGCGGATAGATTTTATTAAAGACGTGTGATCCAGACCTTATTCTATACGGCCTTACACTAGAATGAGAGTCATTATACCATTCAAAAGCTTTACCCAAGCTACACAAATTTGACAGCGCATATCTAAAAATTGATGCGCACATTAAACCATTTTCAAAGCGTTCATTGGCCTCTGACTCTATCGTATTTAATTGCTTTGAAAACAATATATTAATAAAGCGCTCAGGGCCTCCCATATACATTGCCAGCACTGAAAAATCATCCCCAAGAGACTTACAAGCCCTGTTGTAACTCAACGCATCAAGATCTATTTTTTTTTGATGTCGCCTTGACCTACTTGATAAAAAGCATCGTGCTACCCAGGAATGCCTCTTATCCTCATCATGAGAGAACAACATTGTCCCAGCAATATTTATCCATATGGCATCCTCATCCCATTTATCAAAGTAAAGCAGTTTACCTTTATGTAATTTAATAAGCTCGAAATAGTCATACACATCATAAGTCATATTCACCTCGACCAACATCAGAGCAGATGAAGCTTACCATGCTTTGAGCAGTTAGAAGTATTCGAATTTTCTTCATGGCTTGTGTGCTTCGCGTAGTCCATGCAACAATCCCTGGAACAGACAATAATACTCAGCGCCACATACCGGAATAATCCTCTTAGCGTGCGCCGGACATACTCTACTTGCCCCTCCCCATGCTGACCAACTTCTTGCCCTTGGCTGACGTCGTAGCCAAATCGGCATGATTAGCCAAAAGCTCTGCTGCCTTGTCGCTGGCCCTCTTCTTCGCGTCCGGGAGAAACTGTCCATAACGCCGGGTCATGGCGGTTGATTTGTGGGTAAGAAGTTCCCCGATCATATCCAAGGTGAACTCACCTGAGTTTGCCAGGGTCACAGCGAAATGGTGCCGCAGACCGTGGAAGATGCGAAAGCGTGAAGGAATGCCTGCGGCTTTTTTTATGCGGCTGACAGCTCCGCAAGCCACCCGTTGACTGCCCCCCTTGCCGGGAAAGACGAAGGGGCTTTCGGGAAACACATCCGCTTTCCACTCGAACTGCTCCTCCAGAATCTTTCGGGCGATGGGATTCATGGGGATGCTTACAGTCTTGCCTCCCTTGGGATCATTTATAGTGATGAGCCCGGCCCGAAAATCAATGTCCCGGTCCCGCAATTTAAACACTTCGCCACGCCGCATGCCGGTGAACATGGCAAGCTCCAGCATGCGGGCAGCATCCCGTGTCGGCCACGTGTCCAGGACCTCCTTGAGTCTGGCCGACTCTTCGGGCTCAAGGTATTCGACGACCTCATTGTCT
>Ga0307423_1002342_pt1 | contig 10675 bp, 6 predicted proteins | sample SalMarWE160310MG_FD_202154 | JGI IMG/M metagenome (GOLD analysis project Ga0307423, IMG submission 202154) | Salt marsh sediment microbial communities from the Plum Island Ecosystem LTER, Massachusetts, United States - WE1603-10 | ecosystem: Environmental > Aquatic > Marine > Intertidal zone >... | reverse complement strand
GATACTGATCCTGGCCGCGGCCACGGCGGTCTCCGGTCTGGAAAGGGAAGCCTACCAGATGAGAGATGACTTCGGCATGGCCCCGCTCAGCGATGGCTCCCTCAGTTACTTCTATTACATACCCTGCCCGACCTACTCATGGTTCTGGTCCTACACGGGCTGGAAACCCAATGACATAGTCGGGGCCTTTTTCACGGTCGGCGATCAGGGTACCGGCGGGTCGGACCCGTGCGATCCCTTCACTTGCCATACCGTCGCCGCGCTTCGCGTCCTCGACTTCGCCGGCTACGGGACCGTCTATCCAGGTCTGTTCACGGTGGAATTCGACCTGTGGCGCTCGGACGAGCAAGGCTGTCCGGAAGGAGGCTCTATCTGGAGCAGCGGGCCCTATGAGACCAGCTTCGGTTGGAACTATGTCCTTTTTGAACCCCCGCTGTGCCTGACGGATTGCGCTGCGCTACCGGGCCCTCCGCCGAGCTCGCCGAGGGTACTCCTGACCGCGACGATGGTGGGCAGCGATGGCGTTTACCCGGCCTGGGGCACGGACAATATAGGCAAGCCGGCCGACCTTGGCACCGTCATGCATGATGCCGGCGGCATGGCTGCTCTCTACCCGCGTCCGACCACCAGCCACTATCCGACCATGCATTCAGGCTATTATGGGCCCAACTTCCAGTACTGCCCACCCCTGTGGATTGCCGACGGCGCCGATACCACCCCTGATGCCGGAATGTACGGCTTTATCGAGCTGGCCTGGACAATCTACTTCATATGCCAGGGCCCTGCGGCCGCAGAGCCCAGCACCTGGGGCAGTATCAAGAGGATTTACAGATGATTAGAGGGTTTAGAATCAATCACTGGAAAATACCGGGAAAACCCCCAATCAGGGGTCAGATCGTCCAAATCCGTGTTTTTCGCGGGAATCCCGGCGGATTCGGGACCGGGGACTCATTTTCCTGGGGCCTGGGAAAGGAGGGTCAGACAAGCCGGTGATTTGGCTTGACAGTTTTTGGCCGGTTATGATATAATGCATGATGTCGAAGGAAGTGTTTTGGTCTAGCTTCAGCGAGCGATTGGTTCGCTCGGAAGGAGGTGTGTTCAGGGAGGATTTTGCTTTTAGGTGTTCTGGGGAGGAATGAATGAAGGCAATTCAGACTTCTCAGAAGAAGGAGGTCAAGAGATGAGGCTTTGTATAGTACTCGCGTTGGTGCTGGTCCTCGCTTCGTCTGCATTTGCCCTCGAGAAGAAGGCATATCAGATGAAAGACGACTTCGGCACTGAGCCTTTGGCTAATCCCTATGATGGGGCTCTGAATTATTACTACTACGTACCTTGCCCGACCTATGCGTGGTTCTGGTCATTCTATGGCTGGGCTCCCGGCGAGGTCATCGGCCACTGCTTCACCCTTGGTGATCAGGGCACCGGTGGCAACCCGGTCGCTGATCCGTTCCTGGCCCAGACGCTGAGCCGGATCAGGATTCTCGACTTCGCAGGTTACGGAGTCGTTTATCCTGGGCAGTTCACGGTCGAGTTCGATGTCTACTGTGCCGAAGAGTGCTGCGGTGCCGCAGTGCCGGTCACTCATGTCTGGAACAGTGGTCCGTTCGAGACGGCAGGTGGATGGAACTACATCGAAGTGAATGAGGGCGCGGTTCCCCCCGGCGTTTGTTTGACCGTTCCCTGTGGCGAGATCGATCCTCTGGCCGGAATCGGCCACAGCTTTGTCGTCACTGCGACAATGACCGGTACTGATGGTGTCTATCCTCAGTGGGGATTTGACAACATCAGCACGTCGATCGAGACTGGCTGTCCTATGCACGATTACGGCTGTCTCCCGGCGGTGTATCCCAGGTATGCCTGTGGTTTCGGTACACCTATGGTGCACAGCGGTTATATCGGCACGTTCCCGTTCGAGTACTGGCCGCCACAGGCGTTCCTGGACGGCAGAGACACCACTCCGGACGGAAGCATGTTTGGCGCTATCGAGTTGGCGTGGAGGGCCTACTTCATCAATTCAGGTCCGACAGCGAACGAGGCCAGCAGCTGGGGCAACATCAAGTCGATGTATCGGTAGTAGTGAGATTCAAGAGAGAGGATGCCTTCGGGCATCCTCTTTTTTTTTGTCTGCCGCGTACTTGAAAACGCGCGCCCGCCTCGCTCCGTCAACCCACATGGCTTGCCGATTTTTCCCTTGCCAAGTTCGCCGAAAGTCACTAGTATCTACTACCAAGAACCCAGGGGAGGGTACTGATGAGGCGCAGTGTACTTCTGGCGCTCGGCATAGCCTGTGTAACCTGTTTCGCCTGTGCCCCCCGCTACACCACGCGTTCCCCCGAATCCGGGGATCAGCAGGCGTCATCTCCGGAGCTTCAGGCCATAATCGCCGAAGCCAACCGGAGCTATGAACATGGGGTTGATCTCTTCACGAAGGAGCAGTACGACTCCTCCCGCGCCTGCCTGGAACAGGCGGTCAGCCTTCTGGGCCGGGACGTCGATTGGTCACCATATGACCAGGCCCTGAGCGAGAGGCGGCATCTCCTTTACAAGTGCAGGTACTTCCTCGAGCGCATCCCGGTCATTGCCGTGGAGCACCCTCCCGGGACTGATCTCGATGACATCGTGCCGCTCAAGCCGGCGCTCCCGCCGGTCGAGGTGGTCAGCAATGAACGTGTCGAGAAGTGGGTGCGCTATTTTACCGGTGACGGCCGGGACTGCCTGGACCGGTGGGTAAGGAGATCGGGCAAGTACAGGGACGGCATGCTCAGGATTCTCAAGGAGGAGGGCATGCCGCTTGAGCTCATAAACCTCGCGATGATCGAGAGCGGTTTCTATGCGCAGGCCTATTCACGCGCCAGCGCGGTCGGCTTCTGGCAGTTTATCGAGAGCACGGGCAAGATATACGGACTTCGTATCGACTGGTGGGCAGATGAAAGGAAGGACCCCGAAGCTTCCACCAGGGCGGCCGCGCGCCACCTGAGGGATCTCTATGAATCGCTCGATTCATGGCCTCTGGCTCTTGCCGGTTACAACTGGGGGCAGAGGCATGTTGAGAGGGCGGTCAAGCTCGCTCACTCGCGGGACTACTGGGATCTCAATATCAACAGGGAGACCGCGAATTACGTTCCGAAGTTCATGGCCGCCTGCATCATCATGAAGGATCCGGCCAGGTACGGGTTCAAGTTCGAGTACGATCAACCGCTCCTCTATGAGGATATCGATGTTGAACCCAAGACCCACCTGGGAGCGATTGCCGATGTCTGTGGCGTGGACACATCCTATGTGCTTGAGTTGAATCCGCACCTGATAAGAGGCTGCGCTCCCGACGGCGATGCTTCCTACCCCGTCCGGATACCCGAAGGCATGGTGGAGGTTTGCAGGGCCGGGCTGGCCGGGATGCCGCGCGAAGAGCGCATTGCATCCACGTTTCTCACACCGACGATCAAGCACAAGGTCCGGCATGGAGAGACTCTTTCGGGCATAGCCTCCCGCTATGGCGCGAGCGTCTCAGAAATAACCAGCGCAAACAGTATTCGCAACCGCAACCGGATTCGCATCGGGCAGGTGCTCACCATCCCGGGCGGCGACTTCCGCGGACCCGCGGACAGGCCCGGGATACACGTGGTGCGCAAGAACGAGACCCTGAGCAGCATTGCCGGGCGCTACGGAGTCCGGGTGAGAGACATCGAGAGGTGGAACAGCCTGAGCTCGCGTGATCTGATCTATCCGGGACAGAAGCTGGTTCTGGAAGCCGGGCAGGTCAGGGACGGCTCCGGCCTGGTGCATCGCGTAAGCCCAGGCGAGACCTTGAGCGGCATAGCCGGCAAGTATGACGTCTCGCTCAAGGAGATCCTTGCGGCCAACGATCTGAGGTCCGACTCCAGGATCTATCCCGATCAGAAGATCAGGATACCCGGGGCCAGTCTCCCCGCGGCCGGCAACAGCACGGTCCTTTACAAGGTAAAGAGCGGCGACACCATCAGCGGGATAGCTTCCGCCTATGACGTCTCGACCGGCGCGATTCTGGCGGCCAATGATCTGGGCCGGACCAGCAGGATCTATCCCGGACAGGAGATCGTCGTTCCGGTAACGGGAGGGACCGCCTCATGCGGCAATGGTCTGGTCCATGAGGTCAAGAGAGGGGAGAGCATCTATTCGATAGCCAGGAAGTACTCAATGTCCTGCGAGGAAGTAATGGACATGAACGATCTCAGCGCCAGTTCAATCATCTACCCCGGTCAGATGATCACTGTGAGCCGGGGTTCTTCTCCATCTTCCTCAGTGAAGCACCACACGGTGTCCAGCGGCGAGACCATATCGGTGATTGCCGAACGCTACGGGGTCACGACCCGGGAGGTTCTCAAGCTCAACGGGTTGGCCTCACGGGACAGGATCTATCCGGGTCAGACACTGAAGATCCCCGCTCTGTAGGAAGACCTTGCCTCAGCCCAGACTCTCGCCGCTCTCCACCTTGATCGGGTCGGTGATTTCCGGTGAAGTCTGCACCAGGCAGTTCCTTCCTATTATTGATCCGGGGGGGAGGTAGGTGCCTTTTCCGGTAACGGTTATGCCCCCATCCAGTATGGCCGGATGAGCATGGTTGGGAGTAAAGTCCACACCGAAACCCACCTTCGAGTTCTCGGCCACCACGGTGTTGCTGTCCAGTATCGCCAGATTGACGCTGGATTGCGGCGCGATGGAGCAATCTGCAAACACTATTGAGTTCCGAACCACGGCGTCCCTGCCGATGACCACCCCGGGGGAGATGATCGAGCTCTCAACCGTTCCCTCTATCAGGCAGGCGTCCGAGATCAGGGAGTCCGCCACGCGGCTTCCCGCGAGGACTCGCGCAGGCGGCAGGTCTTCCGTCTTTGTGAGGATCGGCCACTCCGGGTCATTGAGGTCCACCGGCGGCTCATGTGACAGCAATGCCATACTGGATTCGAAATAGGACGCGATTGTGCCCACGTCCCTCCAGTAGCCCCGGAACTCGTACCCATAGACCCTGCCCCTGCGAATCAGTTTGGGCACGATGTCCTTGCCGAAGTCGTGGGCGGTGGCAGCGTCCTCCCCCCGGAGGGTCTCCGCAAGGACCTTGAAATCGAAGACGTATATTCCCATTGATGCGAGGGTGCTTTTCGGAGAGCGGGCCTTTTCCTCGAACTGGCTGATTCGCTTGTCACCGTCGAGCACGCATGTCCCGAACTTGACTGCCTCTTCCCGCGGCACCTTGGTTACTCCCACCGTGAGGTCGGCGTTTTTCTGCTTGTGGAAGTCCAGGAGCAGTCTGTAGTCCATCCGGTACACATGATCTCCACCCAGTATCAGGACCGATCTGGGGTTTCTCTCCTCGACGAAATGGAGGTTCCTTCTGACCGCGTCCGCGCTTCCCTCATACCACCGGCGTTCCACGTTTCCGATGTACGGCTGGAGAATCACGACTTCACCCCCGCGCCCGGTCAGATCCCAGGGGTTTCCGAAATCGATGTGCTTCCAGAGCGAGCGGGGCTCGTACTGGCTCAGGACGAAGACCTGGCGGAGTCCGGAGTTGACGCAGTTGGACAGGGCGAAGTCGATGATCCTGTAGGTCCCCGCGTAGGGAACGGCCGGCTTGGCCCTGCACTCCGAGAGCAGGAGCAGGCGCCGGCCTGAGCCTCCTGCCAGGATTATGACGAGATCCTTAGCCATCGCTCCTCTCTTGCTATTGTCTCACCGCAGACGATGTCCCGGCTCGGGATCAGATCAGAGGTGACATCGGGTCCGATCAGGCAGTTGCGCCCTATCCTTATGCCTCCGGGTATCACCGCGCCCTTTCCTACCACGCTCGTCCCCGACCGTACGACCTCGGGAAAGTCGGCATTCGGAGTGGCGCCGTTTCCGTAGCCTATGACGGCGCCCTGGCCGACCCTGACTTTCTTATCCAGGATGCACCGGTCCAGGGTGGCTGCCTTCTCAACGGTCGCGTCAGAGAAGACAATGGAGTCGCTCACGGTTGCCCCCGGCTCAATCCTGACTCTGGGGAAGAGTATCGAGCGCCTCACCGTGCCCTCGACGAGACAGCCGCTTGCTATCAGGGAATCCTCGACTTCTGCGGTCCTGCTGATACGGCTCGGAGACTGGCTCTCCGTCTTGGTCATGACCGGCCAGACCTTGCTGCCCAGGTCGAGAGCCGGCTTCCGCCCGAGCAGGTGCATGGAGGAATCATAGTACTGCTCCAGCCAGCCGATGTCGGCCCAGTAGCCGTCATGAACGAAGGCTCTGACCTTCGACCCCTCTATCAGGGGCAGGAGGACACCGAAGACCAGGTCATGCGTGTCGGCTTCGATCGAGGCCAGCCTCTCCAGCAGGAGATTCCTGTCGAAGACATAGATCCCGAGCGAAAGGAAGTTGAACTGCTCTCCCTCAGGCTTCTCAACGAATCTCCTGACCACCCGGTTATCATCGATCTCCAGGGCCCCGTACCGTTTGAGCGCACCTTCCGGCTGCCGCCTCACGGCTATGGTCACCGGCGAGGCGCTCGATGAGTGGTAGTCTATGATCCGGCGGTAATCCATCTTGTATACCTGGTCACCGGAAAGAACAAGCACGTTTTCGCAGGAGGAGTCCCGGATTACAGAGATATGCTGCCTGAGGGCGTCCGCAGTGCCTCTGAACCAGTTGGACTCGTGCCGGTCCGCGAAAGGCTGGAGTATCGCGAGACCGCCGCGCCTGCCGCTGAGGTCCCAGGGCCCCCCGTTTCCGATATGGGCAATCAGCGACGCCGGGTTGTACTGGGCAAGCAGGCCCACGTCTCGAAGCCCGGAGTTGGAACAGTTGGACAGACAGAAGTCGATTACGCGGTACTTTCCTCCATAGGGAAGCGCGGCCTTTGACCTGTAGGCGGTCAGGACCGGAAGATCGTTGCTTGCGCCTCCGGCGAGGATTACGACCAGGGTCCTGTCCATCTTCAGTCCTCTCGGCTTATTCCCTTGCTGTCCTCAGATTCTCCCTTGCGATCTCGTTTTCCGGATCGATCTCGAGGGCCTGTTCCCACATCTCGATGGCCTTGTCCATGCTGTCCAGGGCCGCGTACGCCGTACCCATGTTGAGCGCGATGTCGGCATTAGACGGGTCGAAATTGAGGAGCTCCTTGAAGTGCATCAGCGCATCCGCCGGCCTGTCGGCCTTGTAGAGGCATACCCCCAGCTTGAATCGCAGCGGTATGTTTCCGGGGTCCACGGTCAGGATCCTGCCCAGGATATCACACGCCCTGAGGTTCTGTCCCATTCGGGAATACGTTTCGGCAAGCCGGGTCGCGGCCGGCACGCTGTAGGGATTAATCTCAAGCGCTTCCTCCAGGCTTTTCGCGGCGAGCGGGTAGTCGCCAAGCGCGAAGCAGGCATCTCCCATCAGAGAGAGCGTGACCAAGCCGCGGCCGACATCGTCGAGTTCCTTCTGCAGTTCCACCCGGGCTTCCTCAACCCGGTTCATGATCAGGAGAGCGTGTCCCATCAACTGATGCAGCCTGGCCTCGTAGGGAGAGGACTCTTCCAGGTTCCTGAGATCGTCCAACACTTCCTGCGAGGCGCCTGCCATCAGCAGCAGTTCGGCCCTCTCTATCCGAAGTCGCGGATCCTGCGATTCCAGCATGGCCCGGTCGAGCACCTCAAGCGCCTGATCGGACTTGCCCACCCCTGCGTACAGCTTTGCCAGCGAAATACTGGCATCCGCCTCGCCGGGGGAGAGGCCGATTGCTTCCTCATACAAGCTCTCGGCCTTGTCGGAGATACCTGCATCTGCATAGGCATCGCCGGCTATCACGAGGTTGCGGGCCCTGTCGAGTTCGGTTCCCGGAAGCCGGTAGAAGACGGCGATCAGCGCGATGCCCGCGGCTATCAAGCCTATCGCCTTCATCGTCCTGCGGGCCTTGATGCTCCCGGCGGCAGCCGCAAATGCGGCTCCCGCGAACATAGCCAGGAAGGGCACTATCAACATCTTATCGATATCGCTCACGAGGCAGATCGAGGCCACCAGAGGGAGCAGAATCGTATACAGCGCAAAACCAAGCGAGGTCCTGCGGAGGCCCGCGACCAGGCCGAGAACTCCCAGGGCGGCAATAGCCGCGAAACCGAACAACCGGTTCTTAAGAAGAAAGGAGAAGTCGGCCACGTATCTCATGTCCACGTTAGACGGTGGATTGGTGGGCCCCCAGAAGACACCCAGCTTTTTCAGGAAGACCTTAAAATACCCCGCGGGACTTGAAGCCAGGTCCTCGGCCGCCCTGTCGCGCCAGTGACTGTACGCTTGGACTCCCGATTCGACTTCCGGATCCTCTATTCTCGCAAACCTGAGCATGTCCCGCTGGCCCTGTATCCCGCCGGTAAAGGCTGTTGCCCTGTAGGCGCCGCGGCTTCCTCCAACACCGATCTCGAATTCGGGTTCGAGCGTGACGCCCCCTGTGGCGCCCGAGCCCATGAAAGCCAGCCAGGATGTCCGCAGGGGAAGATAGGCCCTCTGGTCGGTCTTGAGCAGCAGAACGTGGTAGCACAGGGGCACGATCGCGAAACCCACAAGCAGCGTCAAGGTGGCCTTCCTCAACCGGGGCTCCCGGGACAGCAGCAGGTGGAGTATCCAGGCCGGCAGAGCCACAATGGACACGAACCTCGTCAGGAAGGCCGCTCCGGCCAGGAGGCCCGACAGGGATGAATTGAAGAGCGGGCGTCTCTTGCCGGCCGCGGTCAAGGCATATGCGCTCGCCACCACGAGGAACACGGCCAGCGTGGTTTCGTTTATCTCCGAGGAGAAGAAGATTGCAGGGCTGAAGAAAGCAAGCACGACGGCGGCGACGGTCGCGGCCATCTTGCCGTAGACCCTCCGTGTGGCAGCGTAAAGCAGTAGAACACTCGCGCTCGCCAGCAGGCATTGGATCACACGCACGATCGTCAGGCTATCGCGGAACACCGTGTAAATGAAGGCCACAAAATAGGCATATGCCGGTTCCCGGAACGCGGGGGCGGCTTCCGCCCAGGCGATCGTGCGCTTGAATTCGGCCCATTGATGGAAGAACCCCGAGTCCAGCAGAGGCTGGTAGTATATGGGCAGGGTCCTTGTTTGAAGAAGCATGATTAATCTGGCAGCGAACGCCGCAACCACGATCACGGCGGGGATCAGCCAACCTGACCTGGATCTCATTTGTCACTCCTCAGCCTGCTATAGTAGATCTCATCCGCGCCTTGTATCCCACCGAACCAGACCGCGTGGACCACCCCATCTCGACTTGCGATCGACACATATCGTCCTGCATACTTGTTTCGGAAGAACTCCACGGGATCTCCCCAGCTCCGGCCGTCATAGCAGCGGATATGCATGGCGCGCTGATCTTCCGAGGACAGCCGATCTTCCCACACCGCGACCAGCTGACCGGACTCCGTGACCGCAAGGTCCGGGTAGTAGCTGCTTGTCCGGGCATCGCCGGCCAACAATTCCGGATCCTGCCATTTGCCCCCATCATAGAATCCAACGTAGATCTTGTTGAAATCGGTCCGCCCGTCAAACCAGGCGGCCGCCCATCTCCCTTCCGGGAGACTGGTGACTGAGACCCTCCAGGGAATGAACTCAAGATCCGCGATAGTCTTCTCGTCCTGCCATCGCGAACCGTCGTAGAGCCTTGAGCTCATCCTGGTTCCTTCGGGCCAGATAATCATTATACGGCCTTCCCCGTCGCAGGCGATATCCGGCCTGAAGGCCTCCGGATGGCTCGTGCAGACCCCATACGTTTCGACCAGGCTGTCACCCTCGACCCGGCCATAGTATATGGCGGTTTGCTTGAAGGGCCCCTCATGCCAGGCGATGTGAAGTGAGCCGTCGGGGCCCAGAGAGGACACCGGACAGGATGAGTCCAGGTGGCTATGGGTCAGGCGCTTCTTCGCGGCCACTTTTCCATCCCTGATCCGGGCGTACATGATGTCGGAATACAGGCCCAGCACCTCTTCCCAGAGTATGTAAGTATCCATCGAATCACTCGCGATACATGGAAAGCTGGATTCGGCCGGCGTTTGCGTGATCCTGATCTCCGGGAGTATGCTGTCGCCATCTATCGATGCATAATAGATCTCGCGGTTCATGTGCCGGTCATCTTCCCAGACCAGATGGACGGTGCCGTGCGGATCGACCGCGATACACTGGCCATTGGACCTGGTGGTTCGCGACTTTCGTCCGGCATGTGTTACCTGTGTGGTCTTCTCGAGCGAATAAGAGCAGGCGTGTGTGGTGGCAGCCACCGGAAGAGTGGATGCAATGAAGGTAAGAATGGCCAGCCAATGAACGCTCTTCATCTTCCCTCCTCGTGATCGGTCGTCATTATAATTTAAGCATCCTGACCGGGACAAGCAAGATATCAGGTTATATGAGGAGGCCCGGTCCGGGACAGCCCCCAAGGAAGTATGATCCCCGCGCAAGTGACAGCGGTCCGACCGACCGGATTCTTGACGACGCCGCGCGCGTATAATACCATTCATATTGGAAGAGGAGGATACTATGATACCAGGCATTAATGCGACGGAGTCGGATCTCGTTGCGCGGCTGCTTGAGGTAATTGAGAAAGACATCGTTCCCCTGACCCGGCAGGGTGTCGAGACCGGCAACAAGATTTTCGGAGCAGCGATCTTGAGGAAGGCCGACCTCTCCCTGGTGATCGCCG
>Ga0307423_1002341_pt1 | contig 10677 bp, 11 predicted proteins | sample SalMarWE160310MG_FD_202154 | JGI IMG/M metagenome (GOLD analysis project Ga0307423, IMG submission 202154) | Salt marsh sediment microbial communities from the Plum Island Ecosystem LTER, Massachusetts, United States - WE1603-10 | ecosystem: Environmental > Aquatic > Marine > Intertidal zone >... | reverse complement strand
GCCAGCGTGCGTAAGTTGTTGAAAATATTGAGGCCAGAAAACGCCATTGGGGTCTGAAAATCCCCGTGTCGGCAGTTCGATTCTGTCCCTGGCCACCATAAATACACTAATAAAAACAACTGTTTATTTGTTTCCGTGAGTGCAGGCCGGGCAAGGGATTACAGTCCCCGTGTCCGGTAGAAAGTCCCCTTACCGGCTTGACCTCTCAGCATGCCGGTGGTCTATTAAATGTATACAAACAGGGCCTTACAGGTCTTCAGGTGTGATGTCTGAAGCGCGCTTCACGTCATGCGTGACTGTATCGTGACAATTGTTCTGTGTGCGTAGTGGGTTGATAGCTGCATCGTTATTGCAACAGAACTCAGGGATGAGATAGCCTATATGGTGTATAAATAACCATTGGGTGGTGAATTATCCGCCATGTATAAGCGAAATATCGAGTCAGAACTGCAAGCCGCAATCGCTGATACGCCAGTGGTGTTGTTAAACGGCGCCCGTCAGACAGGTAAGAGTACGCTGGCCCGGGAATTTGCACAGGCACGTTCTATTCCTTACATCACCCTGGATGATGCAACGCAGTTAGCTGCGGCCAGTTTTGATGCCCAGGGCTTTCTTGCCGGGCTCGGTGATCGGGCGGTCATAGATGAGGTGCAGAAAGCCCCGGGCTTGTTTCCCGCGATCAAGATGTCGGTGGATCGGGATCGTCGTCCTGGCCGTTATCTGCTGACCGGATCAGCGAACGTGCTGCTGCTTCCGCAGATTTCCGAGTCTCTCGCGGGTCGTATGGAATTGATTACCCTGTTGCCACTCTCTCAGGGAGAATTGCACGGACAGCGGGAAAGGTTTCTTGATGGGATTTTTGCTGAAAGCTTGCCAGCATTGCAACCAGGTGATGCAATTGATCTGAAGGGTGCCGTCCTCGCGGGCGCGTATCCGGAGGTAATACAGCGCCCTGCGGGGAAACGTCGTGATGCCTGGTTTGCCGCCTATATAACGGCGTTACTGCAACGCGATGTGCGCGATCTGGCGAACATCGAGGGACTGACGGACATGCCGCGCCTGTTATCCCTGCTGGCTGCCCGTGTCGGTAGCCTGTTGAATATGTCGGAACTATCACGTAGCTCCGGCATCCCCGGCAGTACGCTCAAGCGTTACCTGAGTCTCTTGCAGGCCACTTTCCTGTTTCAGCCACTGCCAGCCTGGTCGTCTAATCTCGGGAAGCAGTTGATCAAGTCACCCAAGATTCATCTGATCGATTCCGGACTGACAGCCCACCTGGCAGGCGTTACTCGCCAGAGCCTGGATCGAGACCCCGTGTTTTTTGGTCATTTGTTTGAAAACTTCGTTGTCAATGAACTGCGCAAACAGACTGGATGGTCGGACAACCGGGTGAACTTGCACCATTATCGGACGACTACAGGCAGGGAAGTGGATATCCTGCTTGAAGACCCAGCAGGTCGCCTGGTGGGCCTGGAGGTGAAAACCTCCGCAACTGTGGTGCGCAAAGACTTCTCCGGATTCGATGCACTGTCGGAGGATGTTGGCAGGCAGTTCGTGAGGGGAATCGTACTGTACACGGGGGACCAGCCCGTATCTTTTGCAGAGAACTATATGGCATTGCCGGTTCGTGCGATGTGGCAAATGACGGGGTAGTCGTCAGGCGTGACCGTGCGGGAGAGTCTGGAGAAGAGAATCGAGCAGCTTGAAGCCGAGTGTGACGGATTGCGTACGGAAGATTTGTCTTTTCTGAGGGTGAATGTAGTGGTAACTGTCAGATGAGGTCTGGACTACCACGCCTGATGTCACCGCGCCGCTTCTCGACCCTGCCATCCGGGACTTCAAATTAGCGCGGGTCGTCCTCAAACATTCGGAATAAAAGTTCGTCGGGTAGTTCGAAGGGCAATTCGTAGGTTTTCAGCCAGTGCTTGACCTTGCGAATATCCTTGAAAAGCCTGAGATCTCTCTGGATTTCGAAAATCGCAAGTTCCAGTTGTTTCTTGTCCTTTCTCAGGGCTGAGAAAAGTTTTTTAGGCGTGAGTGATTCAAACGGGTCGATTCCGCCGGCAGCCTTCATGTGCAGTTCGACTTCCTCTATTTCCTGTTTCAGTTCCAGCGACTGGCGCTGCAGGATTTTGTTGAAATAGTTGAGGCGGTCTTCGTTGATCGAATCGATTGCGTTCTGGTCGATTTGCTCTACTGTGAGCTGCAGCTCCAGTAATTGCAGCAAGTTCCTGTTTTTATAGGCGACGGTAACTTTTTGCATTAAATCGGTTTTGCGCTGGTGCTCCTCGGGATCTGTTTCCCTGTCCGGGTGCAATGCGCCGACCAGTTGCCGGTAGACCGCCCGAATCGACTGGCTGATTTTGCTCTCTTCCTCCTTTTCGCGTGCTTCCCTGGCCAGTTGACGAGCGGTTTTCTTGCGCCTGGGGCGCTGATCTTCCGCTTTGCGCTGCTGTTCTTCCAGAATGCTTCCCAGTTTCTCTGCTGTGCCATGCGGGTCATCCATGTCCAGCTCAATATCGCCAGGATCAATGCCAAACTCCGCTTCCAGCATCGCGCGCAGTACATCTCCGCCCATGGCCTTCATCTGTTCCTGCTGGTTATCGAAGTCGATATCGCTGTGGCGGTTCGCGATGGGTTTCAGGTCGTCCCGTCCATGATCGTTAATCAGCTCAAAACAGATATCCTTGATGATATGACTGACTTTTTCCTGTTGCAGCCGCGAAAATCTATTGTTGACGCAGTGGCTGTCGAGCAGTTCAACCATCTGTGCCTGAAAACCGGCATAGCTGTCGCGCAGCGGCTGGAAGGTTCTTAAGACCTCTTCCTGGTAAATTGGCATCATTTCCTGCCATTCCGCGAGCCGCTTGCGCTGGCGGTCGATCCTGCCGATCAGGGCGTTGAACTTTTTCTGCGCGGGGGTGAGCCTGGCCGTTTGCTTTCTGGTGCTGATCCGCAACGATTGGGAGGAAGATGTCGCCATTGGGTATTCTTGTGTAGCGTGGGTAAGTTGATGGTCTGTGGCGGTATACTATCTCATTGAGCGTTCATAGGCAGACAGGATCGGGAGATTGGCATGAATTACCCTGGCCGCAACAGCCGGTATGACCGCCCATAGCAGCGTAAAAAACCTAGCGGGCGTTATTGTCATCATCAGGGGCCAGGTTGATGCAACTGTCCGTAAATAGTTCGATCTCTGCTGGTACAAATAAATCCCGCGCCTGTTCAGCATCGATGATGGTAAACAGCATGGAATAAGGCACGGCCCATATCCCATGTCTGGTCTGGATCCTGGCCCGTTTCGGGTTGAGTTTGATTACGGCGCCAAACAATTCGCAGCCATCCTTGCCGGTAAATCCCACTTGATCACCGATTTTCAGTGACAGGCGGTCAACATGGTTTTTCTTCGGCGTGATGTCGGTGTCGGCGCCTTCAATATTGATCATATAGAGGGGAACCGTCCAGCGTTTGCCGGTTGGCAGCTCCTTGATGGCTACCCGGGTTCTACGTATCGCCAGCACCTGGGCCGGAATTAAACGATTCTCCTGCGGTTCAAAATAAGTGATTTCCATACCGGGTCTGAGCTGGCGTTTTATTGCATTCAGGCGCAGAGGATCGTCGAGTAAATGCCCAATGGCTGACTGTAGCCGATAGAGGTTGAAGGCCGAAGCCTTTTGTAATGCTGACACAATCAGTTCGTAGTCCATTGAACTGGTCACGTCATGCGCCGCTGGTTAATTGACAGGTGCAAGTGCATGGTATGTGATTTCGAGTTAGTCGGGTTGATCCAGGAACTCGGAGACAAATCCCTTCGGCGTTATGACCCGGATATCGGCGTATCAAGATACCCTGAGCAAATCGCTATCGCCGCTGACAATTATACGGGTATTGCTCGCCAGTGCGCAGGCCAGGAATTTATCGTCGTCTAGATCCTCACTTACAGGTTCCGGTAAATCTGCTGCCTGAACCAGCTCAGCATTTTGAACGATCAGGCCGAGGATTCCTTCGTATTCAACGCCGGCATAGCGGTTTGCGAGCCGTTCAGCGACATTGAGGTATTCCTCGAGAATTTCGATAGAAACAGCGAGCTGGAATTTCCCTGAGCGCCAGGCCTGCAGGATGGTGCCGGGTGGACCGCTGAAATAGATGCCGGAGATCAGTACATTCGTATCCAGTACGATCTTCATCGTCGACCGCGCACCTCGGCGACGGCCTTTTTAATATCCGAGCGTTTCATGCCAGCCTTGTGTGCCTGTTGCCGGGCCTTCCGGATTAATCCATCAAATTCGTCCATTGAAGGCGGGGAGATCGTTTTCAGGATGACGGTATCCTTGCCGGCAACGACGATAAACTGCGAGCCTGCTTCAAGCCCCAGGCGCTTGCGAATTTCCTCGGGAATGACTACCTGGCCTTTTGAAGACATCCTGGTTGTTGCGAGTTCTGCCATTGTGATATACCCATTAAATAATCTTACTGGTAAGACTATAGAGCTGGCATTTTTTTCAGTCAATGAAATTGATTGCGTGACCAGATCGTGACCGACTCCTGTCATCTCGTGTCCGCTCCTGTCCATTCCTGGCAACTTAGCGCGGGGCCGGCGTGCGTAAGTTGTTGAAAACAGGGAGGCCAGAAAGCGCTAAACGGGTCTGAAAATCCCCGTGTCGGCAGTTCGATTCTGTCCCTGGCCACCATAAAACACCATAAATAACATAAAGTTGGCTAGCCAGCTGCGCTTTACCGGCCAGTTCCGAAAATACCCCGGCCCGGTATAAAGTCCCTGGGCCGGTATTCTAAAAAAGAAGCAATAGCTGGAAAATTCATCTGATGTCATAGCGTTGCAGATGCACTCATGCCGGAGGTCAGGTCGCAGGTGATGCGTGCGTGACCAAATCGTGACATCTGTTGTTCCAATCTGTTTTCCGGGTTTCCTTAGACCATTCGATTAAAGATATATCGATGGGCAACAGGTTGCCCAACAATTGCTGTTGCTCAATATGAGGACGGGCATGGTTCGTTCGTTGACAAAATGTGATAAAGACGGGGCGCGCTATATTCGGCCTTCAGCGGTCGAAACCGAAATCGAAGGTGCGGTTCAGGAAGATCTGCCGACGCTGCGGCGGCGCCTCTTGATCACTGACAAGATCCTGTTTGGTGAAACAGTGTTAAGACGCGCACTGCGTGAGTACCTTGCCCATTATCATGCCGAACGAAATCATCAGGGTAAAGGCAACGTCCTGTTATTCCCAACCGCCACGAAAGCAATGAAACGCGTTGACGGGTCAGTCGTTTCTAAGGAACGCTTAGCTGGGCTGCTCAAATATTACCATCGGGAAGCCGCATGAGTATTTTGACCACACGCCGATTAACCCCACACTGAAGATTCCTGCCTGCGAGGTCGACTGACAGATTCGGTCAGACAGATTGCTCCCGGGTTCTCGACGCCGCTCGGTCCTGGCCTGCCAGGGTTCACGAGGGTGGCGCGCCGCACTGATAGATGATACAAATCCTTGGTACATAGGGTCTATACATCGAGTATTTGTATCAATGGAGAAACGACGCTCGCAGCGTGAGCTGGCTCAGGCTCTTCTAAGGGAGCGAGGGATTATGCGTCTGGTCGAGCTGCGCGAGGCCGGCGTGACGGCGGCGACGATGAGTCGTATGGAGCGGGACGGTGAGGTCATCCGCCTGTCGCGGGGTGTCTATCAGCTACCAGACGCCGACCTGGACCCGAATCACAGCCTGGCGGAGGCCGCGAAGCGGGTGCCCAAGGGCGTCGTGTGTCTCGTCTCGGCCCTGGCGTTCCACGGTCTAACGGACCAACTGCCCCCAAAAGTCTGGATGGCGATCGGGCCCAAGGACTGGGCACCGCAGCGCAACGGCGCGCCTATTCGCATTCTGCGCTTCACAGACAGTCTGCTGAGAGAGGGCTTTGAGACGCACGCGATCGAAGGTGTGCCCGTCAAAGTCTTCGGAGTAGCAAAGACGGTGGCGGATTGCTTCCGGCATCGCGGCAAAGTGGGTCTATCCGTCGCAATCGAAGGGCTTCAGGAGGCGCTGAGGCAACACAAGGCAACCCCAGCGGAAATCTCTCGTCAAGCCGAGAAGGGCGGGGTGTCGACTGTCATCAGGCCGTATCTCGAGGCGCTGACCGCCAATGGCTAAAGAGATCAAAAACATCGGCGCCTCCGTACGGGCCCGCCTGCAGAATCTCTCCCGAGAAACGGGTCAGAGCTTCGAACTGATACTCACTCGCTACACGCTCGAACGGCTGCTTTACCGCCTCAGCACGTCTGCCTATGCCGACCGATTTGTACTCAAGGGCGCGATGCTGCTGACGAGTTGGTTCGCGGATCCTCACCGAGCGACGCGCGATCTTGACCTGCTGGGATTCGGCGATCCAAGCCCGGACGCTATGGTCGCAGCGTTCAAGGAAGTCCTCGCGACAGACGTCGAGGACGGCGTCGAGTTCGATTTGGACGCACTTCGTGTCGACGAGATCCGTGAGGAGCTCGAGTACGGCGGATTACGGCTGCGTACGACTGCGTCGATCAGAGGCGCCCGTATTGCCGTGACAGTCGACGTCGGGTTCGGAGATGCGCTGGAACCGGGCGCCGAGGTCATCGACTATCCATCCATGCTAGACCTTCCGACACCGCGCCTGAAGGCCTATGCCCGAGAAACGGTGATCGCGGAGAAATTCCAAGCGATGGTGGCGCTGGGACGCGCGAACAGCCGAATGAAGGATTTCTATGACATTTGGCTCCTCAGCCAGTCGTTTCCTTTTGATGACGACCGCCTGGCCCGTGCAATCGCCGCGACCTTTGAACGGCGCGAGACCGAGATCCCGGCCGAACTGCCGGATGCCCTTACCCCAGCCTTCGCCGAAGATGAGCACAAGCAGCGTCAGTGGAACGCATTCTTGGAGAACGTGGCACTCCATCCTGGCAGCCTGGCCGATGTGATCGCGGGTGTTGCTGGATTCATCATGCCTCACGCAATCGCCGCAGCGAAGATCGGCAGGAACCGCTGATGTCGTCTGATCCGAGCCGCCTGATAGCTGCCCTCGCGCGTGATCGGATCAATCTGGATCTGAAAACGCTCGACCTGTGCTTCCTTGCAGGCCTTTACCTGCGGGCCGATCGGGCGTCGCTTGCGTCTTTCGAAGAGGACGTACTCATCGACATGTTCGAGCAGATATGCGACGTGGTCGACCCGGGCGCGGAGCGGCCGCGCAAGCGGGCGACGCACGCCATCCAACGGCTCCGCGATCAGCGCATGCTGGCCCGGGTGGACGGGGCGGGTATCGTTCGGTCCGGGGAGTACACGCTGACGCGACTGGCTGCCGCAGTCGTTGAGTACTACCTCGCGGACGAAGCACTTACGCGCGAGAGCTTGACCCTGCTCACTGGCACGCTGCGGGCTCAGCTCGCCGAGATCCTTGCGGCAGCCAAGCGTGCTGACACCGAGGATGCTTGGCGGGAGCGAGTGGTGGCTCCGTTGCGGGTAACCGTTGGCGATCTTGTTGGCGGCATCGAGCGCCGGCAGCGCGGGCTCGATTCCCAGCAGGAAGAGGTGCAGGCGGAGATCTCCAAACTTTTGCAGGCGGATTGGTTCGGCGCAGTCGAGCGATGCCAGTCGCTGCTCGACACGACCACCGATACGCTGCGCGAACTCAACGAGGTCCTCCTACGCGATACCCATCACTTCGTCGCGCTGCTGCAAGAGATTCAGACCCTGGCTTCCGAAGCGGAGCAGGCAGAGACTGAAGCGGCCGTACAACGCGTCATCGAGCATGTCGATCGCATCGCCGCCTGGGGAGGCGCCAGGCAGCGCGCGTGGTCGGATTACTATCAGTACGTTCATCGTTATCTTCGCGATGTCGTGCGCCTCGACCCGGACCGAGCCTTGAGTCAGCGGCTGCGCGACCAGGTCGCGAGCTGGCCATCGACACCGTTCCGCTTGCTGGTGGCAGCAGCGCGGTCGATCCGACTGCTCCGTCCCCTCGAGTCGAGAGTCGAGCGGCCGGCTGTAACCAGACCACGCACGGATCGGGAAGCCTCACCCGATCTAGTAGATCCTGAAGACGCGGGCCTGGACATCGAGACTCTGGTCGAAGGGGCCCTGGCCGCAGGCGCTAAATCCCTGGCCGAGGTTACCGAGTGGGTATTGCCCAAGTTTCCGCCTCACCTGCGCTACGCCGTCACGGGGCGCGTGGCCGACGCACTCGCTCGCGTCACCCGGACGCGGAGCGCCTACGAGCGCCCGTGGCGGACCGTCGCTCCAAACCTGGAACTGGAGGATTGGGACCTGCCGACTGTGGGGGAACTATGGTGACCGCCTCCGGCTTTCAGTCTCTCGAGGAGGCCATTGCCGACGAGCACTTCCCGGAGGTGGACCTCGCCCTACGCCGCGGGCGGCACGTTGGACGCGACGACGGCACCGCTTATGACTACCTCGTCGATGCCCTCGACCATCTCGAGCCCTTCTATCGTCGGTTCGGCTGCGAGCTGGTACAGCGGGCCGACGGGTATTTTTACCTGCTCCCCTCGGGCGATCGACTCGGTCGGCGCCAGCTGTCCGCTGGCGAGATGCTCGTCGGCCAGACGCTGGCGCTGATGTACCTGGACCCCGCTACCCTGCAGCACAGTGGCATGGTGCAGCGCGAGACGCTTCTGCAGAGGCTCTCGGGGCTGTTGGGGACCGAGACACTTGTCCGCACCCTCAATCCGCGGCGTAGGAAGTTCGACGAACGGATCGCCGCCGAGACCGTCCGCACCAAGGTTGCCGAGGCCCTTCGGCGACTCACGGACCTTGGCTTCATCGATGTGGTAGACGACGTGATGCTCCGCCTACGCCCCGCGTTGATGCGATTCGCGGAGCCGGTCCGTGGCCTGAGCGACCAGCAAGCCGCATTGGAGCGACTGGTTAAAAGCGGTGAGATTGTGCTTGGCGACGCTAACGATGGGGACGCGAGCGATGATGGTAACGACACCGAGGACGACGACGAGGAGGAGGCGGGCGGATGAGCCGTACGCGTGCCCAGGCCCTCGTGCTCGTCAACTGGAAGGGCGTCTTCTACGAGCGGTATCTCATCGACCGGCACGTGACTGCCCTTGAAGGGGCCAATGGCGCCGGCAAGACAACGGTAATGATCGCGGCTTACGTCGTGCTCCTGCCGGACATGTCTCGGCTGCGCTTCACGAATCTCGGAGAGACCGGCGCGACCGGCGGGGACAAGGGCATCTGGGGGCGCCTGGGTGAACCTGGCCGGCCTGCCTATTCCGCCATCGACTTCTCCCTCGCACCCGATCATCGACTCATTGCGGGCGTGCACCTGGACCGCAAGGGCGAGCCATCGGTCGAGCCCACGCCTTTCATCATCTCGGGTCTCGACGCGGATGTTCGCCTGCAAGACGTGCTCTTGCTGTCTCAAGGTGACCACGAAGTGGTTCCCGAACTGAATGAGCTCCGCGAGAACACCGCGCGCCTCGGTGGGCGCATGCAGGTCTTCGGCACCGCGCGTGACTACTTCGCTGCTCTTTTCGATCAAGGTGTCACGCCGCTGCGCCTGGGCACGGACGAGGAGCGCAACAAGCTCAACGAGATGCTGCGTACCAGCATGACGGGTGGTATCTCACGCGCGCTGACATCGGAGCTGCGGTCCTTCCTCTTGAAGGAAGAGAGCGGGCTCGCCGACACGTTGCAGCGCATGAAGGCTAACCTCGACGCGTGCAGGCGTACGCGGACGGAGGTCCAGGAGTCGCAGCGGCTCGAGCGGGAGATCGGTGGCGTATTCGAGGCGGGGCAGACCATGTTTGCCGCGGCCTTCCTGGCGACCCGCGAGCGTGCCGATGAGCTGCGGCGCCGCCTGACCGACGCGGAGGAAGCACAACGCAAAGCACAGCAGCGGCTCGCAGAGGCCGAGGATCAGCTCGCTCGCGTCTGCAATGAACTCAGCAACAAGGGAGCTCGCCAGGAGGCTCTGGCGGCGGAGGTCCATGCTGCCGAGGATTGGCTCCGGTGCCTTGAACAGGCGCTTTCGGCTGCCCGAGAGGTGGCAGGCCGGCGCGAGGAGCTGTCTTCAGCCGAAGCAGGCGCCCGAAGTACGGCCGAGGAGCGCGCGGCGCGGGAGAAAGTCCGAAAACAGCGCCGAGAGTCTCTGCGTCGCTGCCAGGATGATCACAAAGTCGCCGCTGTGGGTCTCGCGGACCTTCAGCGCGGTCTCGACGAGCTCCATCGCCGTGCCGGCGCATACAGGCAAGTGCTCCGTCGCAAGGGCGAGGCGGAGCGACTACTCGAAGCTGACGAGCTTGCCATCGGAGCCATCGCTGGCCAAGTGGCGGAGAGCAGGGCGCAGCTCGACCAGGTGGATCGCTCTCGGCGCGACGCGAGGCAGCGGCTCGCTGATGCCGATGAGCACAGGCGAGAGCACGCAGCAGCGATTGCAGCGCTGGAGCTGATGGCAGATCAGACGATAGACCCTCGTGAAGCCCACCCGAAAGCATTACAACAGCTTCGCCGGTTTCGGGACCTGGAGGCACTGGCCGGGCGCCTGAGCACCATTGCCGCCGAACTCGCCGAGACCCGCAAGCTCGCCAGCCGCCAAGCTGAGGCCAGGGAGCAAGCCGAAAAACTGAGCATTTCCCTCTCGGGGCAGCGCTCTGCCCGCGTCGAGAT
>Ga0307423_1002340_pt1 | contig 10681 bp, 10 predicted proteins | sample SalMarWE160310MG_FD_202154 | JGI IMG/M metagenome (GOLD analysis project Ga0307423, IMG submission 202154) | Salt marsh sediment microbial communities from the Plum Island Ecosystem LTER, Massachusetts, United States - WE1603-10 | ecosystem: Environmental > Aquatic > Marine > Intertidal zone >... | reverse complement strand
CGGTGCATCGGTGGCCGCAGCAGGAGGTTGGTGAGATATGCGGGCTAACATACAGGAGATTCCGCAATAGTCTTAGATGGGTGCCAAACGGGTTCCACATCCCGCATTGCTGGACTGCGGCATCCGCAACGGATGGACGATCGGAAGGTGAGGAGGTGAGATCCATGACGTTATCGGCCTTTTTCAAGCTGTACGCGGTGGCCGTGGTCACCTTTCTGGTGATCGACCTCACGTGGTTGGGGGTCGTCGCGCGCTCGTTCTACCAGGCGCAAATGGGTCACCTGATGCGCGCCAACGTCAACTGGGCGGCAGCGATCGCTTTTTATCTGGTTTTCGTCTGCGGCATCGTGGTACTGGTTGTGTGGCCGGCGGTCGAGCGCGAAAGCCTGGCCTACGCCGTCGTTCTCGGCGCTCTTCTCGGCCTCGTCACCTACGCCGCGTACGATTTGACCAACCTCGCAACCCTGGAGGGCTTTCCAGTAACCGTGGCGCTGGTCGACCTGGTGTGGGGCGCGGTGCTGTGCGCAACGGTCAGTGGCATCACATATCTGGCCTCAACTCGATTGCTCTGAGACAACATTGGCGCCACGTATCACTACATGACTGCGTCCGGCAATGTTCATTCCCTTGTGGTTCTCGTGTTTGCCGGCGCCGCGATGAGCCGGGCCCTGCCCGAGGTCACCTGAGCCGCGCCAGGACGTGCGCGGCACGGGCCAGGTCGGTCAGCTGTTTTGCCGCTCCCGGCTCTTACGGATGTGGGCGTAGTTCAGCGCCGCCACGAAGAGGCTGCCGCCGATCAGGTTGCCTAGGAGAGCGAGAGAGAGGAAGCGGGCGACCTGGCCCCCCCCGAACTCGTGGCTCGCCAGGACCGCGGCGAAGATCTCGACCGCGCCAGCGATCGAGTGGTGGAGACCGCCAAGACCGATGAGGAAGGTGACGATGTAGATGGAGACGATCTGACTCACCGTCGGCGGTGTAGCCATGATCAGCCAGGCGCCGAGGGCCATCAGCCAGCCTGCGAGGACTGCGCTGAGTAGGAGCGTCATGCTCGGGAAGGCCACCAGGTGGCGACCGATCTCGATGTACCCCTCGCGGGCCCCGATCACGGAGTCCGCTCCGATCATCAACGAGGCGCTGACGAAGGCGCCGAGCAGGTTCCCAACAACAATCGTGAGCCACAGGCGCAGCAAGGAGGCGAAGCTGGCCTTCCGGTCGAGTACGGGATAGACGGCGGTCGCCGTGTGCTCGGTGTAGAGCTCGGCGCCGCTCATCAGGCAGACGACGAAGCCAAGCGGGTACACCAGAGCTACCGCCAGTCGCTCGAGCATGGTCCAGTCGGCGAGGGGTTGGACGGCGACGCTGACAACGGCGACCGCCATCGCGGTGAAGCCGAGGATGAGACCTGCCGCCACCGCCGACAGTCCGAGTGAAAAGGTCGGACGCGCAAGCTGTTCGAGGCCTTCTTCGATTGTCGCCTTGAGCACATCTTCCGGGTGGCGGCGCGCCTCGTCGGTGCGCTTGACGATCACCGGGACCCAGGTGCGATCCTCGGCGAGCCGCTCCATCGATCGGTCGGTGAAAGGCTCGAGGTGCTCGGTCGTGCGTTCGGTCATGGGATGTTCGTTCTTCTCCTTGCGTGCGTTGATTATCAGATGGTGAGGGGACGTTCGACAGCCGCCGCCGCCGATTTTTTCGTCAGTATCTGTGTGAACAGGCACAGGGCCGGGCCCATTCCATGGGGCATCGTATTCATGGGTATCACGTACACATTCGTTGATCGGTGGTGGCACGCACCCGCACCCACCCATCACGAGAGGCACCCTTCCCGCAGGGCTCGAGCTACAGCTCGATTTGGGCGCCGATCTCGATGACGCGGTTCCGCGGAATGTGAAAGAACGTGGTGGCACCGAGGGCGTTGCGCGACATGAACCGGAACAGGGCGAGCCGCCATGCGGCAAGGCCGTCCTTCTTACGCGCGAACAGCGCTTCTCGGCCGAGGAAGAAGCTGGTCTCGGCCATCGTCAGGTCGAGCCCCTTGGCCTTTGCGGCGCCGAGGAGGTGCGGGACACTCGCGTCCTCCATGAAGCCGTAGTGCGCGGTGATCTGGAAGAAGCCGTGCCCCAGGTCTTCGAGCTCGAACTTTTCGCCGGCCGGCACCCGGGGGACTTCCTCGGTCACCACGGTGAGCAGCACGACCTCTTCGTGCAGCACCTTGTTGTGCGCGAGGTTGTGGAGCAGCACCGGGGGCACCCCGGAAGAGGTGCTGGTCATGTAGACGGCGCGACCGGGCACCCGCGGAATCGTCGCAGCGTCCAGCGTTGCGAAGAACTCGTCGAAGGGTTGCATCCTCGCCGCAAACTTGCGGGCGAGGATCTCGCGCCCACGCTTCCAGGTCGAAAGAAGGGAGAAGACAATCAAGCCGATCACCAGGGGAAACCACGCGCCGTGGCCGATCTTGCTGATGTTTGCGCCGAAAAAGGACAGATCGACGATGACAAACAGCACCGTCGGCAAGCCCGCTCTGAGCCGGCCCCAACCCCAGCGTTCGCGCGCGACGAAGAAAAACAGGGCGGTGGTGATGGTCATGGTCGTCGTCACCGCGACGCCGTACGCCGCGGCGAGGGTGTGGGACGAGCGGAAGATCAGGACCAGGCCGACGGTGGCGATCATCAGCGTCCAGTTCACGAACGGGACGTAGATCTGTCCGATTTCCTCGGATGACGTGTGCTCGATCCGCATGCGCGGGCAGGAGCCGAGCTGGATCGCCTGCCGTGTCAGGGAGAAGGCGCCGGAAATCACGGCCTGGGATGCGATGATCGTCGCCGCTGTCGCGATCCCGACCAGGGGATAGAGCGCCCACGCGGGCGCGAGGTTGTAGAAGGGGTTGTGAGCGGCCTCCGGATGCCGCAGCAGCAGCGCTCCCTGGCCGAAGTAGTTGAGCAGCAGGGCGGGCAGGACAACGCAGTACCACACCAGGCGGATCGGGCGGCGGCCGAAGTGCCCCATGTCGGCGTACAGGGCTTCTGAGCCGGTGACGACGAGGAACACGGCGCCGAGGGTGAGAAACCCCACCATGTGGTTGCGGAGAAGAAAGCCCACGGCGTAGTGGGGGCTGACGGCGGCGAGCACTTCGGGGTTCGAGGCCAGGCTCCTGATGCCGAGAGCCGCGAGCACGACAAACCACACCAGGGTCACGGGACCGAAGAACGCGCCGACGCCGCCGGTGCCGAAGCGCTGGACGGCGAACAAAGCGACCAGGATCACTATCGTGATCGGGACCACGTAGGGCGCGAGGATCGGCGTCGCGACGTCGAGGCCCTCGACGGCGCTCAGGACCGAGATCGCCGGCGTGATCATGCCGTCGCCGTAGAGCAGCGAGGCGCCGAACAGGCCGAGCGCCCCGAGCACGAGGATGCGTCCCGACCGGGTGCGCCGTTGCGGGCTGATCAGGGCCGTCAGAGCGATCACGCCGCCCTCTCCACGGTTATCGGCGCGCATGATGTACGACAGGTACTTGAGTGTGACGACGATCAGCAACGCCCAGAGAACGAGGGACAGCACACCGAGGATGTTGGCGTGGGTGACCTCGATGCCGTAGGTGCCGTGGAAGCACTCCCGTATCGCGTAGAGCGGGCTGGTACCGATGTCGCCATAGACCACTCCCAGGGCTGCCAGGGAAAGAAACGCCAGCCGTCTCCCGCGCGGTTCCTCGACGCGAGTGGGTTCGGCTTTCTCGTCAGAAGTCACCGCGACAGGCTACACGAGCCCATGCCTGCCGGAAAGGGGCGCGTGGCGTCCCGGGACAAACCGGGTCAACTGGACACTACCCGAAGTCACATTGTGATCCGTGGCACCCTTGCCTTCATCAAGGCCGCAGTGACAGCGCGCCTGACGGGCACTGCATGACGCAGGCGCCGCAGGCGAAGCACGCGTCGTGGTCGGCGAATGTGCTCTTGCGATCGCCGTCGAGCCCGCCGAACACGCCGATCGGGCAGATTTCGAAGCAGGTGTCGCAGCCCTGACAGAGCGTTCGGTCGAGGTGGATCTCACCGAGCTCTTTTTCGCTGAACAACGACCCGAACTTCGAAAACCCCAGTTGGTGCATTATGAGCTCGGCGTCCGATCGACGGGCCGAGGCCGTGCCGGCGAGGTCGAATCCGGCAGCGAAGAAAATGGCGACGGTCGCGACCTGCCAGCCCCAGTGGGCGAACGGGTCGGCCAGGCGGTACCAATCGACCGCGACCCAGCCGGCCACGAAGATGACCGCGGAGAGGAGCGCCTGGCGCCATCCAGTCCTGCCCGGGATCACGTCGAGCAGGAGGTAGAGGAACGCCACGGCGCCCCAGAACAGCGCCGTATAGCCCACCAGGTACTGCCGCGCGAAGACTGCCAGCACCAGCGCTCCGATCAGGTAGATGGGAAAGTTCATGGGAAGGAACATGTCGAGCCGATGGGCAAGCCCGAAGTCGAAACGGCGCATGGCCTCCGTCTTCTTCTTGCCGGCTGCGAGGTAGGCGGGAATGTCCCTCGCGTACACCGGACCGAAGCTGGCGCGAAAACCTGTTTCCTTCTTCACCAGGCGTGGATCGACGCCCGGTGCGGCAAGTGCGGGCAAGATGAGGTTCCGGTGGTCGATCTTCTGCTCCAGCCGTGACACCTTGATGGCGTCGATCACCCGTTGGGCCGTAAATAGGCGTCCACAGGCGGCGCACCAGACGTTGATTCCGCCGGTGTTGGTGACCAGCAGCCAGACGTCGTGACCCTCCAAGGCTCGCTTTACCCGCTCGACCGTCTGTGAGTAGTTCGCTGTGACGATCACCTGCGAAGACCTGTCCGGGTTGCCCACGGCGACGAGTCCGGTCGGCGCGGCGTCGGGCAGCCATCGAAAGAGGTGGGCGACGAACCATGCGGAAACAGTGCTCACGGCTGCTTCTCCTTGACGGCGGTCAGATAGACCAGGCTATCGAGGAAACCTCGCTCCTCCGACACCACTTTGAAGCCGGCCTGAGATACGAGCCCGGCGAGCCCATCGACCGCTTTGGTAGTGGTTTGAGTGATGGCGAAGGTCACCAGCAGCAACGGGATCCGCAGGGCGAGGTAGAGCAACCGTTGCCAGCGGCTCCTCGGCACCGCCTCGTCGGCGATAGCGAGCCGACCGCCGTGCCTGAGCGTCCGGTATGCGTGGCCGAGCGCATAGACCTGCTCGTCGCCGGAAAGCTCCGAGAAGACGAGCGTCGACATCACCAAGTCGAACTCGCCTTCCGCGAACCCGTCCATACCCGAGATGCCCATCTCCACGAGCTCCACCTTGTTCGACATGCCCGCCGCATCTACCTTCTGCATCGCGACCTCCAGCATCGGTGGAGAAATGTCGAAACCGAGCACGTGCGCGCCACGCATCGCGGCCAGAATCGCCATCGATCCGGTACCGCAGCCGATCTCGAGAGCTCGGTCGCCTGCACGCACGTTGTCGTCGACCAGCCGCTTCTTCATGCGCTCCGACGCGCCGAGGGACAGCATCGAGATCCCGAGGTCGTAGCGTCTCGGCTTCGTCTCGAGGATCTTCATCCAGATGTAGCTGAACAAACGGTCCCGACCTTTCCCATGGGCATGCATGGGTGCCACGTACCTCATTGTTGCATTGTCTGTCTGGTGTCGCAGCATGCATGGGCACCACTGATCTCGACTTCACAAGCCAGCCTGAACGGGTGCCATGTGCGTCAATGTTGTAGTGTGAGGGTGTCCTCGGTCAGACCTTCTCGCCTTCTCGGTCAGCTATTACACGCATTGACACGGCGGAATATCTGGTAGACTCCACCGCAGAGTCCATCGGAACAATTGTCTTGGCCGCGGCTCCCGCGAGGAGAGGCGGCGGAGTATGAAAAGGAGGATCCGATGTCCCCACGTTATTCGTTTCTTGTAGTCGTTGCGGTGTCTTTCCTCGTAGCGTGTGCTGCCCCGGTGGCCAAAGAGCCGGCGGTCGATGTTGCGGCGGAGGCGCAAGCAATTCGAGATGCCTCGTCGGCCTGGTTGACGGCGGCTCAGGCGCACGACGCCGCGACGATCGACGGCCTCTTCGCCGCGGATATCACGACGATCTTCGACGGCGAGATCAATGAGGGCCTGGAGGCGGTCCAGGCCAGCCGAGCGGACGAGTGGGCCAGCCAGCCCGACGCAATCGTCACCTGGACCACAACCTCGGTCGACGTGGCCGCGTCTGGCGACCTCGCCTTCGAGCGTGGTCACTGGACCTCCGACCCCGATGGTGCCGGAGAAGCACCGGAGGAGCACGGTGAGTACCTGACGGTCTGGAAGAAGATCGACGGGCAGTGGAAGGTGCTGTACGACACCGGCACCGCGATCAAGGCCGAGGAAGAAGCCGCAGGCTAGGTCCATCAGCGCGACTTGATGCCATCGAATCAGTCCGCCAGGCGCGCCGGAATCGGGCGTCAATACTCCCGCTGTGGTCGGATCATGGGTGCCACATATCACTCTATGACGTCGCATTGCCTCATGTGACACTGTGACACGTGGCGTACTTTTTTCTCTTCGTCGCCCTTTTTTCAGGGCGGCCAGGAAAAATGTCGGCTCGACGGCGCAACCCCAAGCGATCACGCGGACATATTCTTATGACATGAGTTGGCACCAGGCACCAGACGCGGGCACGTTAAAACGGCGAAATCCGGGGGCCGTAGAGGAGTGGTTCCTGGCCCATGCCGATCAGGTCTACACCTTTGTCTTCTACCGCGTCGGGAAAGACCCGGAGGTGGCCGCCGACGTGGTCCAGGAGACCTTTCTCACCGCACTCGATCGGATCGATCAGTACGAGCCCGACCGGGGCGCGATGTCGGTCTGGCTGATGTACCTCGCCCGCAACTGCATTCGCGCCGCCAATCGCCATCGCTCCCGGATGGCGACCGACGATGAGATCTGGGAGCGGATCGATGCACGCCTGGTCCCGAGCTACCTCGACCTCGCCGTAGATACTCTCCCCTCGGACGCGCTCGAGCGACAAGAGACGGTCGCCCTGGTGCAGGCGACCCTCGCCAACCTCCCCGAGAGCTACCGCTGGGCGCTCGTGGAGCACTACTTCGAGCAGCGGTCGCTGGCCGAAATGACGGACCACAGTGACATGACCACGAGCGGCGTCAAGAGCCTGCTCTTCCGGGCGCGGACCGCCTTCAAATGCGCGTTTTGCGCGATCGCCGAGGAGCTGGGCTCGGTCGCAAAGGTTCCTGGGAGCACGCCATGACAGATCACGAAGGAGAGCTCGTGGATCGCGAGCTGGAACAGCTCCTGAGCAGCGTACCGCCGGTGCTGGCGATGCCCGACGCCGACAAACGGCGTGTGCTCGAGGCGTTGCGCGCCCGCGCCGAAACCAAGCCGGCTGAAACTGTGTCGATCCGCCAGGCGCGGGGACGCCGTCTCGCGGCGCTCGCCGCTGCCGCAGTGGTCGTCGTGGCTCTCGCGGTGCTGTGGCCCGGGGGCGGACAAGGCGGCATCGTGTGGGCGGATGTCGCCGAACACTTGATGGCGGTCCGCACGATGGGCGGGCCGCTGGTGAAGACCGTCGTCTCGCCGGACGGCAGCACCCGTGTGGTGAAGGGACGGATGTACTTCAAGGACCCCGGGCTCTCCCGCTTCGATCACGAAGAGGAGGTCGTGACAGCCTCCGATGGGACGCCCGAGCGTTCGACGCCGCGGGCGTCCGTGCTCGTTCTTCACGTGCTGCCGGAAGACGTGATCCTCCTGCAGGTGTTCCCCGAACGGCGGTCGGCGGTCCGCATGGAGATCGACGTCACCGGCAGCCTGCTCGGACCGTGGCGCGAGTTCCAGCTCAATCCGGCGATGTTTGCGTGGTCGAGGCTTCGTGAGATGCCGGCGGGCTCGACACGCGTCATCGGCAAGCGAAAGGTGGCGGGTACATCAACGATCGGCTTCGCGGCGCCGCTTTCCGACGTGATTGGCCCGCAGCCCCTTGGTATCGAGGCCGAGGGCGAGGTCCGTGTGTGGGCCTCAGTGAAGAACGCCATCCCACTCGCGGTCGAGATCGAGAAACGGCTCGACGACGGCACGATGGTGACCGATGTCGTCGAACCCATCGAGTGGGACGTGCCGATGCCCGATTCGCTGTTTGACGACAGCGTCGTCGAGGGCTACGAGGTCCACGAGGGCAAGGCCCATACCCGCGGTTTCCCGAAACCCGAGCTGATGCCGAACGTCACCCTGAGGATCGGGCCCGACAGCGGCGGACCGGTGATCAACGAGCTCGACGTCGTCGGGGCGGTGACGGGAACAGTCTCCTTCGAGCCGTGGCGGGTGCGGAAGTACCACACGATCATCACCTTCGAGCTGACCGAGGAGGCCGCCGACCGGCTGAAGACCTACCTCGAGGAAAACCCGGACACACCGCTGGTGGTGGACTTCAACGGCGAGCTCCAAACACCCTGGCCCTTCCACACGGTCACCTCACGCTTCATCCAGGTCGAGTTGACGCCGCTCCGCAAGCGTCTCATCGATTTCGAACGCGAGTACCTGCTGCACGGCGAGGAGACCGTCGCTGCGCAACTCGAGCACCTTCGGAGCTTGGCTCAGGCCCAGTGAGGGCGCCAGGTACCGAGGTCAGCGAGACCACCGTGGTCCACATCGCATGCTTGGGTGCCAGGTTCCGCAACGTTGCATTGTGAGGTTGTAATCAGTAGCGCGTTGCGGGCACGACGAGCGTCCCGCAGTTCCGACATTTGTATGCCTCGCGGCTGCGGATCCACGGTGTGGAACCCACGTTGCCGATGATGAAATGGGCGAAGCTGAAGACGAAGGGAATGAGTCGCCGCCATCCCACGAGCTCGTTCTCAGACCACATGATGCCCGAGAAGTAGCCGATGAAACCGGGCTCCAGGGTGGTGCCGCAATCAGGGCAACGCGCATCACGGATGTCCGACATGACCTCAGTCCTCCTGACGGGTACTACGATTTCGGGAGTCAGTATACTCGAGGCCACAGGCGTCATGTCGCGCTGGATTGCATCGTAAAGGAGACACCCTGGCCATGAGAACCGACATGCTAGACTCTCGCCAACCGACTCTCGCGGGGGAGGGGTCGATGGCACGTGGCGCGACGGCATCGGGCCGAAATAGGTCGATCGTCCTGGATCGCTGGCTGGCACGCAAGGTTCAACCGGTCGTTCTTTTCTACGTTGTCGCAGTTTTCGCGGCCTTCATGGCCATGTCGCATTTCATCTTTCACTCGCCGGAAGCCGTGAAAGCGCTCGCGATTGCTGCGGTGGGCGCGGTCGCCGCAACCGTTCCGAGCGTGATCGAAAACGTCGAGTATCAGCTGACCGAGTCGGGAATCGAGAAACGAGCGGTGAAGAAGAAGGGGCCCGATGAATTCAAGGGCGTCTTCCGTTGGGATGAGCTGGGGCACATCGTCCCGACGAAGCACGGTTTCAAGTACTACAAGATCGTGAACGAGACGAGCCCCCTCCGACGTTTGTGGAAGACACATATCGCCGACGAGTATTCCGGCGAGATCCACGTAGAGACGAAGGACCTCGAGCGGATCCTCGGGATCGTCGAACGACGAGGGATCGCGATCTCTTAGCGGCATGGGCGTCATGGGTGCCTGGTTTCGCATTGACGTGTTGTGAGTTTGTGGTCTGTGTCAACCTTCAACACATCTGCATCTCAATCTGTGATGCTGTGGTCGCTTGAGACCTTGGTATGATTGGCCCAATCGTCATGCTCTGATCTCATTTTGAGGAGGACCACAATGTCCAGAATCTCAAGTATCGGCGGCGAGACGCTCCGTGCGGTGGCCTGTTTTCTCGTCACCTTCGCGCTGTTCCCCGTCGCGGCTCGGGCAGCGGAGGACCAGCAGCCGAAGAAGACCATGCCGATCCAGGTCACCGTGAACGTGAACTGGGACATCGAGGGCTCGGGCACTCGCAACGAGGGGTCGATGACTATGCGATTGAACGGTACGGCGAACCTGGCCGAAGAGGTGAGCGTGATGGACCCGGCCGCACCGCCGGGGACCATGATCACCTATGGCGCGGGAGGGGTGGGAGGCCACTACACCTACAAGGAGACCCTGACCCAGGAGCATCCGCCACAGGGCTGCACGGCGTTGATGGCCGAGTACCAGGGCAACGGGGCGTTCAAGCTGGAAGAGATCAACAGCGCCATGACGTCGGGCCTCAACATCCGCAAGATAGGCAGCATGATCCCCAAGGAGATGCTCCAGTTCGTCCCGCCGGAAGCGAAGGAGATGATGATCGACTATTACGATTTCTTCGCCGTCGCCAAGAAACAACAGGTTCAGGGCAGAAAACGGGGCTGGAATGACTGCAACTTCGTTGAGGATACGAAGGAGTTCAACCCGACGGGCCTGACCATCCGCTTCCAGATCACCGACGACGGGAAGATGACCGGGCGGCGGCGTTGGTCGGCGGAGAAGAACTCCGGCGGCCCCTCGTTTACCATCCGCATCTCCGACCTGCCTGAAAAGATGGAACGCCGACCGCTGGTCCCCGAACCGGGCGAGGGCGGGGACGTCACCTACGCGGTGAACTGGAACTTCGGCGAGGTGGATCCCTATGTGGAGATCCAGCGCAGGGAGGGTGAGTTCTGGATCCCGCTCCCCAGTGGTGAACCGGTGGAGGTGATTGCGGGCGAAAAAA
>Ga0307423_1002339_pt1 | contig 10681 bp, 4 predicted proteins | sample SalMarWE160310MG_FD_202154 | JGI IMG/M metagenome (GOLD analysis project Ga0307423, IMG submission 202154) | Salt marsh sediment microbial communities from the Plum Island Ecosystem LTER, Massachusetts, United States - WE1603-10 | ecosystem: Environmental > Aquatic > Marine > Intertidal zone >... | reverse complement strand
CACCGCGTTTGCATACATATACAATCCCCACCGCCCGGCCCCGTTTGGCATCAGCCGGGGCCGGCGGCGGGTGCCTAAAATGCATGATGACCCCCGGCGGAGCTGGGCCGCTTACCGTTAAGGTTAAGTGGTCGAGTGCCGCCGTGTGCCCGTGGCGTAAATCTCCGCCGCAGGATGCGTACTCTGAACGCAACACAGGCGGGGTAAAAAAATAGGCTTGAGAGGCCGCCCTTCCCTAAGGAGAGTCCATGAGCCAGGCCAGCGTAACCAAAAAGAAGGTTCGCAAAAACTTCGGCAAGATCGCCAAGATTATCGAAATACCCAACCTGATCGACATGCAGAAGCAATCCTATGAGCGCTTCATGCAGATGACTGTGCCGCCGGAGAAGCGGCAGGATATCGGGTTGCAGGGAGTATTTAAGAGCGTTTTCCCTATTAGGGATTTCTCCGGCACCTCTTCGTTGGAGTATGTTGGCTATGCCTTTGGCGAGGTCAAGTACGACGTCGAGGAGTGTCTAGCCCGAGGTATGACCTATGAGGCGCCATTGAAGCTGACCGTGCGCCTAGTGGTCTACGATGTGGACAAGGAGACCGATACCCAGTCCATTCGCGACATCAAGGAGCAGGAGATTTATTTCGGCACCCTGCCTTTGATGACCGACCGCGGCACGTTTATCGTCAACGGCACCGAGCGCGTCGTGGTGAGTCAGCTGCATCGTTCGCCGGGTATCTTTTTTGATCACGACAAGGGCCGTACTCATTCCAGCGGCAAACTCTTGTATTCGGCGCGCATCATCCCTTTGCGCGGCTCTTGGATCGATCTGGAGTTCGACCCCAAAGACATCTTGTATGTGCGGATCGACCGCCGGCGCAAGTTCCCGGTGACTCTCCTGCTCAAGGCCTTGGGCTGGAGCGCCCAAGAACTTTTGGACATGATGTATCCCACTGAGTTCTTCCAGCTGGAAGACGATAAAATCTTCGTCCAGGTGGCCCCTGAAATTCTCATGGGACGCGAGATGAGCCGCGATCTCAAGGATCCCGAAACGGGCAAGCCCCTGGTGCGCACCGGCAAGAAAATGAACCGCCGGGCCTTGAAGCGCCTCGAGGAACTCAAGGTCAAGCGCATTGAAATGGGGGAGGACGATCTGGTGGGCCGTTTCGCGGCCAAGGACCTGGCCGACCCCAATACCGGCGAGGTTATAGTCGCTCTCAACCAGCCGGTGAGCGAAGAGGCTCTGATCAAGCTTCGGGCCGCGGGCGTCAAAGAGATTCCGGTTCTCTACATCGACCTCATGCGTTCCTCTACCAGTTTCCGCGACACCATTGAATTGGACAAGGTCGAGGCCGAGGACGACGGCATAGTCGACATCTACCGCAAGCTGCGGCCGTCCAACCCGCCCACCCTGGAGGTGGCCCGCACCTTTTTTAATAACCTGTTTTTTTCGGCCGAGCACTACGACCTCTCGGCGGTGGGCCGCCTGAAAATTAATTTCCGGCTGGGCTTCGAGGGCATCCCCGAGGACATGCGCACCCTGCGCCGCGAGGACATCCTGGAGGCGGTGAAAGAGCTCATCCGCCTGAAGGATACCGAGGGCCAGGTTGACGACATCGACCACCTGGGCAACCGTCGGGTGCGCGCGGTGGGCGAGCTCCTGGAGAACCAATACCGCATTGGCTTGGTGCGCATGGAACGCGCCATCAAGGAGCGCATGAGCTTGCAGGAAATCGAGGCGCTCATGCCGCACGACTTGATAAACTCCAAGCCGGTATCGGCTGTGGTCAAGGAGTTCTTCGGCACCAGTCAGTTGTCCCAGTTCATGGATCAGACCAATCCTCTTTCCGAAGTTACCCACAAGCGCCGTCTTTCCGCTCTGGGACCCGGCGGTCTAACCCGGGAGCGCGCGGGCTTTGAGGTTCGCGACGTGCACAACACCCACTACGGCCGCATCTGCCCCATCGAGACGCCGGAAGGTCCCAACATCGGCCTGATCGTTAGCCTCAGCACCTACGCCAGGGTCAACGACTATGGCTTTATCGAGACGCCTTACCGCAAGGCCGGCGATGGCCGGGTCACCGGAGACGTGGAGTTCCTTTCCGCCTTGCAGGAGGGCGACCATGCCATCGCCCAGGCCAACGCGCCCCTGAGCGATAAGGGCAAGTTCACCCGCGACATCGTCATTGCCCGCCGCGAAGGCGAGGTTATGCTGGTGAGCCCGGACGAGATTGAGTACATGGACGTGAGCCCTAATCAGCTGGTCTCGGTGGCCGCTTCCCTGGTGCCCTTTTTGGAGAACGACGACGCCAACCGCGCCCTGATGGGTTCCAACATGCAGCGCCAGGCGGTGCCGCTTCTCACTACCGATGCCCCGCTGGTGGGCACCGGCATCGAGAAGGTGGTGGCCTCCGATTCCGGCGTTTGCGTGGTGGCCGAAGCCGATGGCATGGTGAACGACGTGGACGCATTCCGCATAGTGGTGCGCTACGACAAGCCGCTTACCGCCGAGGCCCACAGCCAGGTGAAGATATACAAGCTGATAAAGTTCCAGCGCTCCAACCAGAACACCTGCACCAGCCAGAAGCCCATCTGCTATCGGGGCCAGCGGGTCGTTAAGGGCCAGATCCTGGCCGACGGTCCGGCGGTGGCCGGCGGCGAACTGGCCTTGGGCCGCAACGTCACCGTGGCCTTCATGAGTTGGGGCGGCTACAACTACGAGGACTCCATCTTAGTCTCCGAGCGCATCGTGAAAGACGATGTGTACACCTCGCTGCACATCGAAGAATTCGAGACCGTGGCCCGCGACACCAAGCTGGGCAAGGAAGAGATAACCAGGGATATCCCCAACGTGGGCGAAGAGGCCCTGAAGAACCTGGACGAATCCGGCATCGTGCGCGTGGGCGCCGAGATCAAGGCCGGCGATATCCTGGTGGGCAAGATCACGCCCAAGGGCGAAACCCAGCTCAGTCCCGAAGAGAAGCTCCTGCGCGCCATCTTCGGCGAGAAGGCGGGTGACGTTAAAGACACCAGCCTGCGCGTGCCCCCCGGCGTGGAAGGCATCGTGATCGACGCCCGGGTGTTCTCGCGCAAGGGTATCGAGAAAGACGAACGCGCCCAGAGCATCGAAGACGAAGAGGTGAACCGCCTGCTCAAGGACCAAGAGGACGAGATCCGGATCATCAAGCGTAACGCTATGGATCAGCTCGAGCGCCTTTTAGTGGGTAAGCAGTTGGCCCAGCCAGCCAAGGATGCCAAAGGCAGGCAGGTGATCGCCAAGAAGACCCCCATCACCCTAGAGGCCTTGCAGAAGATTGCGGTGCGCCAGATGCGCGAGTTCGAGCTTGCCGGCTCCACGGAGAAGAACCAGACCGAGTTGGAGCGCCTGGTGGACGGCTACATGGTGCAGGTGGAGATGATTAGGAAGGGCTTTGAGGACAAGATAGCCAAACTCCGGAGGGGCGATGAACTGCCTCCGGGCGTCATTAAGATGGTCAAGGTCTATGTGGCCATGAAGCGCAAGCTCTCGGTGGGTGACAAGATGGCCGGCCGCCACGGCAACAAAGGCGTGGTTAGCCGCATTTTGCCCCTCGAGGACATGCCCCATTTCCCGGACGGAACCCCCATGGACATCGTGCTCAATCCCCTGGGCGTGCCTTCGCGCATGAACGTGGGGCAGGTGCTGGAAACCCACTTGGGTTGGGCCAGCCTGGGCATGGGGCAGAAGATCGGGCAGATGATAGACGCCATTAACAAGGCCAAGACCAAAGCCGCGGCCAAGAGCGGCACCAAGGACCTGCGGGGCTTCCTGTCCGATATCTATAGCCCTGATGAGTTCAACGAGGGCTTCGGCGGCGTCAAAGAGGAGGACTTGGCCCTGGCGGCGCTGCCGCTCAGAACCGGCGTGCCCGTGGCTACGCCGGTGTTCGACGGCGCCAGCGAAGAAGAGATCCGCAATTTGCTGGAAGATGCGGGGCTCAGCGTCAATGGCAAGGCCCAGCTTATCGACGGCCGCACCGGCGAATTTTTCGACCGTCCGGTTACCGTGGGCGTGATGTATATGCTGAAACTGCACCACTTGGTGGACGACAAGATTCACGCCCGCTCCATCGGCCCCTACTCTTTGGTCACCCAGCAGCCCCTGGGCGGCAAGGCCCAGTTCGGCGGTCAGCGACTGGGCGAGATGGAGGTGTGGGCCATGGAAGCCTATGGCGCGGCGTATTCGCTGCAGGAATTCCTTACGGTCAAAAGCGACGACGTGGCCGGCCGCACCCGAATGTACGAAAAGATCGTCAAGGGCGAGAACAGTTTGGAGGCTGGATTGCCCGAGAGCTTCAACGTCTTGGTCAAGGAGTTGCAAGCCCTTTGCCTTGATGTGGAGCTTATCGAGCAGAAGTCGGAAGAAACGGCCTTGGCCTCCTAGGGGAAGTCGTGCAGTGGGGCGGCCTTAACGCCCCTTTGCCCCGATCCCCTGGTTCTAAAATAAAAGGAGAAGTCCCTTGGAAGACCTTTATAGCTACTTCGCCAAACCCAAGGATCCCTTGAGCTTCGACGCGGTCAAGATCTCTCTGGCCAGCCCCGAGAAGATCAGGGCTTGGTCCTTTGGAGAGGTAAAGAAGCCCGAGACCATCAACTACCGCACCTTTAAGCCGGAGCGGGATGGCCTCTTTTGCGCCAAGATCTTCGGACCCACCAAGGATTACGAGTGCAACTGCGGCAAGTATAAGCGCATGAAGCACCGCGGCGTGGTCTGCGAGAAATGCGGCGTCGAGGTTATTCAGTCCAAGGTGCGCCGCGAGCGCATGGGACATATTGATCTGGCCACGCCGGTGGCCCACATTTGGTTCCTGAAATCCCTTCCTTCCAAGGTGGGCAACCTGCTGGACCTCACCTTGCGGGAGTTGGAGAAGGTTCTCTATTTCGAGAGCTACATAGTGCTGGATCCCGGCGACACCCCCTTGACCAAGGGAACGCTCTTGATCGAGGAGCGCTATCGCCAACTGCAAGAAGAATACGGCAACCGTTTCCAGGTCGGCATCGGCGCCGAGGCCATACAAAAGCTCTTGGGCGAATTGGAGTTGGAGGAGATTTACACTAGCCTCCGGGCCGAGATGGTCGAGACCTCCAGCGAGGCCAAGCGCAAGAAGCTTTCCAAAAGGCTTAAAGTCATAGACTCTTTCCGGGAGAGCGGCAACGATCCTTCCTGGATGGTTATGGGTCTCATCCCGGTGCTGCCGCCCGACCTGCGGCCCTTGGTGCCCCTGGACGGCGGGCGTTTCGCCACCAGCGACTTGAATGATCTCTACCGCCGGGTGATCAACCGCAACAACCGCCTGAAGAGGCTGGGTGAGCTTTCGGCGCCGGATATCATCATCCGCAACGAAAAGCGCATGTTGCAAGAGGCGGTGGACGTTCTTTTCGATAACGGCCGCCGCGGCAAGACCATCACCGGCCCCAATAAGCGCCCCTTGAAATCCCTGTCCGACATGCTCAAAGGCAAGCAGGGCCGTTTCCGCCAGAACCTTTTGGGCAAGCGGGTGGACTACTCGGGACGCTCGGTGATCGTGATCGGACCCGACCTGCGCCTGCACCAGTGCGGCCTGCCCAAGAAGATGGCCCTGGAGCTGTTCAAGCCCTTTATTTATCACCTCCTGGAGGCCAAAGGGCTGGTCACCACCATCAAAGGCGCCAAAAAGCTGGTGGAGAGGGAAACCCCGGAAGTTTGGGACACCCTCTCCGAGGTGGTGCGCGAATACCCCATTCTGCTTAACCGGGCCCCCACTTTGCACCGTTTGGGCATCCAGGCCTTCGAGCCTCTTCTGGTGGAAGGCAAGGCCATCCAACTGCACCCCCTGGTCTGCACCGCTTACAACGCGGACTTCGACGGCGACCAGATGGCGGTGCACGTACCCTTAAGCATCGAGGCCCAGATCGAGGCCAGGGTGCTCATGATGAGCACCAACAACATTCTATCACCCGCCAACGGCGAGCCCATCATCGTGCCCAACCAGGACATCGTGTTGGGTCTCTATTACCTGACCCGCGAGCGGCCCCTGGCCAAGGGTGAGGGCAAGTCTTTCGCCGACCGGGCAGAGGTGCGCATGGCCTATGATGCCGGCGCCGTGGAGTTGCACGCATCCATCACTTGCCGCATGGAAGGCCAAAAGGTGAAAACCACCATCGGCCGCGTGCTCTTGAGCGAGATCCTGCCCAAGGAAATGGGCTTTGAAAATGTCAACAAGGTGCTGGATAAGAAGGCGCTCAAGGAACTGGTGGCCCATTGCTACCGCACTGCCGGCACCAAGGCCACGGTCATACTCTCCGACCGGCTAAAGGACTGGGGCTATTACCACGCCACCCGCAGCGGGCTTTCCATCTGCGTGGCGGACATGGTGATCCCCAGCCAAAAGCAGAGGATCCTCGATGAGGCCATGTCCGAAGTGCGGGTGATCGAGCGCCAATACAAGGACGGCATCATTACCTCCGGTGAGAAGTACAACAAGGCCGTGGATATTTGGGCCAAGGCCACCGAGGACGTGGCCGCCAAGATGATGGAGGAGATCAGCCAAGAGACCATAGTGGGCTCCGATGGCACCGAAATCACCACCACCAGCTTCAACCCCATCTTTATGATGGCCGACTCCGGTGCGCGTGGCTCCAAGGACCAGATGAAGCAGTTGGCCGGCATGCGCGGTCTCATGGCAAAGCCGTCTGGCGAGATCATTGAAACACCGATTACCGCCAACTTCCGTGAAGGCCTGACCGTGGTGCAGTACTTCAGCAGCACCCACGGCGCCCGTAAGGGCCTGGCCGACACCGCGCTCAAAACCGCCAACTCCGGCTATTTGACTCGGCGCTTGGTCGACGTGAGCCAGGACTGCATCATCACCGAATTGGATTGCGGCACCATAAGCGGCATCACGGTGGAGGCGCTTAGCGAAGGCGGCGAGGTAATCCAGCACGTGGGCGACCGTGTGCTGGGCCGCACGGCGCTACGCGATATCCGCGACCCTCTGACCGACGAGGTCTTGATTCCGGTCAATGCTGAAATCGACGAAGAAGGCGTGATTAAACTTGAAGAAGCCGGCGTGGAGCGGGTGGACATCAGGAGCGTGCTCTCCTGCGAATGCAAGCGCGGCGTGTGCTCCAAATGCTACGGCCGCGATCTGGCTCACTCCAAGCCGGTTGACGTGGGCGAAGCCGTGGGCATTATCGCCGCCCAATCCATCGGCGAGCCCGGCACCCAGCTCACCATGCGCACCTTCCATATCGGCGGTGCCGCGGCCCGGCGCGCCGAGCAGTCCAAGGTGGAGGCGCGCTACTCCGGCAACCTCAAATTCGTGAACCTGAAAACCGTGGAAAGCGCCGACGGACGCCTGGTGGTCATGAACCGCAACGGCGAATTGGCGCTCATGGGCGAGGGCGGGCGCGAGCGCGAACGCTACAAGATCAACTACGGCGCGCACCTCAATTACCGTGACGGCGAATACGTTGATGCCGGTGAGGTGATGGCCCAGTGGGACCCCTACACCAGCCCCATCCTCACCGAGGTGGACGGCACCGTGAAGTTCGGCGACATCTTGGAGAGCATCACCATGCAGGAGCGCTTGGACCCGGTGACCGGCCGCTCCACCAAGGTGACCGTGGAATCCAAGAATCCTGATCTGCGCCCCCGCATCTCCATTAAGGAGCTTTCTTCCAACAAGACCGCCAAACTGGAGGACGGACGCGGAGAAGCCCGTTACCTCTTGCCAGTGGGCGCCATCATAATGGTGCAAGAAGGCGAAGATGTGCGAGCCGGCGATGTTCTGGCCCGTATCCCCCGCGAAACCACCAAGACCAAGGATATCACCGGCGGTCTGCCCAGGGTGGCCGAGCTGTTTGAGGTGAGAAAGCCCAAGGAAACCGCAGTGATCAGCGAGATCGACGGTTTGGTGGGCTTCGGCAAGCAGACCAAGGGCAAGCGCAAGGTCGTTATAACCCCGGACGTGGGTGAGCCGCGCGAATACCTGATCCCCAAGGGCAAGCACGTCACCGTGCACGAGGGCGATTTCGTGCGGGCCGGCGAGCCCTTGATGGATGGTTCCATCAACCCCCACGACCTTCTGCGCAGCCGGGAAGTGAACGACTTGGCCCGCTACCTGGTCGATGAGGTGCAGGAGGTCTACCGCCTGCAAGGCGTCAAGATCAACGACAAGCACATCGAAGTGATCGTGCGCCAGATGCTTAGGCGGGTGCGCATCATCGATTCGGGCGACAGCCGTTTCCTGATTGGCGAGCAGGTGGAGCGTTGGCGCTTTGACGAGGAAAACGAGGCGCTTTTGTCCCAAGGCCAGCAGCCGCCCAGGGCCGAGCCCCTACTCTTGGGCATAACCAAGGCCAGTTTGTCCACCGACTCCTTCATTTCGGCGGCGTCTTTCCAGGAGACCACCAAGGTGCTCACCGAGGCGGCCATTGCCGGAAAGGTCGATGAACTTCGTGGGCTTAAGGAGAACGTCATCATGGGACGGCTGATCCCGGCCGGCACCGGTTTAGGGCGCTATCGCAACCAGTACATCCCGCACGCCGAGGCCCCGGCCGAATACTCCGACATGGCGGCGCGTTTCAGCAACCGCGAAGTGACCGACTCCCTCCTGGAGGAGAGCCAGGGCACCGGTTTGGAGGCGGGATTATTATCCACGCGCGCTGCCGACAGCGAAGCCGCGGGCTAATATCGTAAAGTTGTTGGCGGCGCACCCAGCCAAGCGCTGTTATTAAGCAAATCATGCCCGGATGCGGGGCGTTGGCCTTGCACCCGGGCATGAAAAAAAGCAATCAGGCTATTGACATAACCAGACGGGTGCGATACAAATAGCAATTCCAGCGAGGCGCGTACTTTGGTTGCCCGCATCAGGGCATGAAGGACGCGATCGTGCTTTCGCCGGGACGGCGTGCCTGGACAAGAATGGTATGCGCCTGGCATTGTTAGTGGCCGGTACAACCGGTATATTGATTAGAGTTACAGAGGCTTATGTGAGCCAGGAGGCTTTAATTGCCCACAATCAACCAGTTGGTTCGCAAGGGTAGAGATCAGCAGCGCAAGAAGAAGGCGACGCCTGCATTGCAGAGTTGCCCTCAGAAGCGCGGCGTTTGCATCCGTGTTTACACCACCACCCCCAAGAAGCCCAACTCGGCTCTACGCAAGGTGGCCAGGGTGCGGCTTACCAACGGCATAGAGGTCACCAGTTACATTCCTGGAGAGGGTCACAACCTCCAGGAGCACTCGGTGGTGTTGATTCGCGGCGGCCGTGTTAAAGACTTGCCAGGCGTCCGTTACCACATCGTCCGCGGAACTTTAGACGCGGTAGGTGTGCAAGACAGACGGCAGTCTAGGTCCAAATACGGGACTAAGCGGCCCAAGTAAGCGTATTCACCTCCCATATACGGGCGGCGCAGGATGCCCCTCTACATCATTAGATGGGGCATTCGCTTTGTAAAGGCGCTGGCAAACGGGCGACAAAAAGCGGGTAGATTAGGATGCCGAGAAGACGCGAAGTTCCCAAGCGGGATATAATCCCGGACGCCAAGTTCAGAAGCAAACTTTTGGCCAAATTCGCCAACAAGCTTATGTACGGCGGCAAAAAGTCCACCGCTGAAAGAGCGCTATACGGCGCTTTGAACAGCATCCGCGAGCGCACCGGCGAGGATCCGCTCAGGGTGTTTGAAAAAGCTTTGGACAATGTCAGGCCGTCAATTGAAGTTAAAAGCCGCAGGGTGGGCGGCAGCACCTACCAGGTGCCGGTGGAGATCCGCCCCGAACGGCGCCAGGCGTTGGCCATGCGCTGGCTGATTGGGTTCTCCCGCAGCCGCGGCGAAAAAACCATGTCCGAACGCTTGGCGGCGGAGTTGCTGGAAGCCTCCCAGGGCCGTGGCAACTCGGTGAAGAAAAAGGAAGATACCCACCGCATGGCCGAGGCCAACAAAGCCTTCGCCCATTACAGGTGGTAGCAAGCGCTGCCGCCTAGGGGCGGCGGCCCGGCCCCGACTGGGGGGTTGGGTGAGCGCACAGCTTGACAAGGCAGAATAGCGGGACCGCCCCGGCATTTATGCCAGCACTGGTTTTTATTATGAAGGCGGCCTTAGAGATAGAAAGGTTCACAGGGATATTTACGTGGCACGGCAAGTAGCATTGGTCCGCCAGCGGAATTTGGGTCTTATGGCCCATATCGACGCGGGCAAGACCACAACCACCGAACGCATCCTCTTTTATACCGGTGTAAGTCACCGGTTGGGGGAAGTGCACGATGGCGCCGCCGTAATGGATTGGATGGAGCAGGAGCAGGAGCGTGGCATCACTATAACCAGCGCCGCCACCACCTGTTACTGGAAAAGCCATAGAATTAATATTATCGATACGCCGGGTCATGTGGATTTTACTATCGAGGTTGAGCGGTCCCTAAGGGTTCTGGATGGCGTCGTTGCCGTGTTTTGCGCGGTGGGCGGCGTGCAGCCCCAATCCGAGACGGTCTGGCGGCAAGCCGACCGCTACCAAGTTCCCCGCCTGGCTTTCATCAATAAAATGGACCGCACCGGCGCCGATTACCGGCGCGTGGTTAATATGATGAAGTCCCGCCTGGGCTGCCGCCCGGTGCTTCTCCAGTTGCCCATAGGCGCCGAAGACAACTTCGAAGGCGTGGTGGACCTCGTCAC
>Ga0307423_1002338_pt1 | contig 10684 bp, 12 predicted proteins | sample SalMarWE160310MG_FD_202154 | JGI IMG/M metagenome (GOLD analysis project Ga0307423, IMG submission 202154) | Salt marsh sediment microbial communities from the Plum Island Ecosystem LTER, Massachusetts, United States - WE1603-10 | ecosystem: Environmental > Aquatic > Marine > Intertidal zone >... | reverse complement strand
TTTAACAGAAACTATGATTAACAAAAATACTATGCTCATAAAAGTCGAGAAGCTAAAAAAAGTTTATAAAGGCTCCGATAAGCCGGCGCTTCAGGGAATTACATTTGATGTTGCCAGGGGCGAGAAAGTAGGTTTGATCGGCTCAAATGGATCGGGCAAAACAACCCTTCTGCGGCTGTTAATGAATTTTATCCTGCCTGATGAAGGAATAATTCGCATTAACGGCAAAACGGATTTGGAGTTAGCGCATCGTCACATTGGATTCGTCGCGGAATCTCAAAAGGGATTGGAGAATTTCACCCCCCGGGAATTATTTAAAGCAGCCGCAAGGATGCATGGGATGGACACCAAACAATCTCTGCAACGCATCGAAGAGCTTCTGGAGTTTTCTGGGTTAAGAGATGCGGCGGATGAGTTGATTGAGGGTTTCTCCAAGGGAATGGCGCAGCGAACTTTCATTTGTATCGCAATAATGCACGACCCTGATATTTTGCTGTTGGATGAGCCGATGTCCGGTATGGATCTTCAGGGACAAACCAATGTGCGAGATCTTCTTAAAAAGTTAGCTGATAAAACCATCATTTATGCATCGCATAATCTTGAAGAAATTGAAGCGTTCACTTCCTCAGTAATTTTTTTGCACCAAAGTAAAATTGTACATCGAATAATGCTGAACGAGATAGACCGGGAGGTTTTTCAATTGGAAATCGATGCCCAAATTAAGCCGTTCCTAAACTCATTTCAGAATTTACTGCCGCAAATCAATGCTGAAGCCGGCCAGAGAATCGAACTCCGCCTTATAGCGGATTCCAAAGATTTTAAGCACTTTATGGATTTCTGTCAAAATAGAAATGTGAGCATTCACCGGATCCGCTCCCGCTCCCAATTGGAGGATATTTATTATCAATATGTCCGTACTCCTAATTTTTCCTCTTAGTGCTTCCATTTCCAGCTTAAAAATTGTTTTGAAAAATCCTTATTCTTGTTAACTTATCGTTGGAACAGAAACGGTGGATTAGAAGTTGTATAGATTCGGAAGCGATTTAGGTGAGAATATTATATGAAAGCTATTCTATTCGATTTTGACGGCGTTGTTGTTAAGAGTATGGAAAGCCATTACCAGGGCTGGCAGAAGGCGCTAAAAGAATATGAGATCGATATGAGCCCTGAGGAGCTTTATGTGCTGGAAGGACAGGGCGTTGAGGAAGTCGCCAGTCAACTGGTGCGAAAATTCAATATCCCCACCGAAGAACGAAAGAATATCATTCAAAGAAAAAAATATTATTATAATCAAATCAAAAAGGATGAGATATATCCTTACTTTTTGGATGTCATTTCCTGGGCAAGGGAAAAGGGGCTTAAAATAGGGTTGGTCACAGGTGGTGACAGAGATAGAGTTAATAATGCGCTGGAATCAGATGGCATTGCTAATTTCTTTGATGCAATTGTGACTTCCGAAGATGTTATGTATACCAAGCCATCTCCCGAACCTTATTTGAAAGCAGCACAAATTCTTGGCGTCGATCCCGATCAATGCATGGTTATCGAAAATGCGCCATTGGGAATTATGAGCGCCAAATTAGCTGAAATGAAGTGCATGGCGATCACAACAACTCTCTCGGCTTCTTTTTTAAAGAAGGCTGATGTTGTTGTCGATAATTTCACAGAAGTGCTTGAGGCGCTTAGAAGACTTTACTAAACCGCAAGAAGGATAAATAATTCAATGCAAAATATTAAGAAAGACGCCAATTGGGAAATGCCTCCCTGGCTGGAATGGACCAAAGAAGACTCAAAGGAATTAATCCTGCTTTACCTGCAAGATTACTACGATACGCTTGATGATTATTATTTAGAGAGGGCGGTGAGCATTGCCAAGGAAAATTCCATCAATTTTCAAAATCTAATGTTTAAAATCCGGCTTGAGCAAAACTGAAGCTCGGGTAATTATCGAACATTAAAAAAAGGCGATCCGAATTTAGGGATCGCCTTTTTTATTATCATTGAGTTCTCACTTCTTATTGGCCGCTTCCAGCTTTTTGAATAACGCCACAAACTGGTAGGTTAATTTATGTCGCGGCGCAAAATAGACCAATGGTTTTGATTTATGCCGGGATTCCCGGATCTTAACTGAGGTAGACAAATGAACCTTAAGCAAAGGCAGCTTTTCCGCTCTCAATTCGTCTACAATTTGCTGGGAGAATTTGGCTCGGGTTTGAAAATGATTTACAATAATGCCTTCCACTCTTAAGCTGGGATTATGTTCCTTCTGAATCTCCCGGACATTATCCATAAGCATATTCAACGCCTGTTTAGAGAAATCATCACAATCGAAGGGAATTAGGCAGCGCTGTGCGGCAAATAGGGCAGCGCGCGTAAAGAAATTTAAAGCCGGCGGCGTATCGAAATAGATATATTTATAATCCGTTAGCGAATCCAATGGCTCTCTCAGTCTAAACATATCAAAGCGGGATTCAAGCTGTGTTTCTAATTCTGCCAGCCCAGGCGCTGCCGGCATGATATCCAATTTATCAAATGGTGTTTGATGAATATAAGAGCGTATGTTCCCCACGCCGGAAACCAGTGAGTACATCGATTCCTCGAAATAATCATAAATTGTCGGCTTGATGTTTTGAGATTCTGCCCCAAGCAAATAACGGGTGCTGTGCGCCTGCGGATCAATATCGATGAGCAGAGTTTTTTTGCCCATCGCAGCGCTAACGGCAGCCAGGTTGCAGGCAATGGTTGTTTTCCCTACTCCACCCTTTTGATTAAAAATAACTCTGCGCATGGTTTACTATCTCTGATTTCCTCAAAGTTTATCGCTTGCAAACAATTAAATCAATAGTTTTTCGGATTTTGTTAATCCTTAACTCTACGCATTTAGATTTCAATGAGGATTAAATGAATGAATGGTTTTTTTATTCAGGTGAGATATATCCTAAAAATAAGATTTGACACCCTTTTGTTATGTGTATAAATTGCTAATATTATACACATAGGTGGAGAGATGAGAACAAATATTTTTATCGATGAAAAATTAATGGAAAAAGCGTTAAGGTTAGGAAAATTCCGAACCAAACGAGAAGCTGTTGAGGAAGGGTTAAAATTATTGATCCGTTTGAAACAGCAAGCAGAGATTCGGAAATACCGCGGCCGATTAAAGTGGGAAGGTGATTTGGATGAAATGAGGTTGGATCGTTGACTCTGGTTGATTCATCCGTTTGGGTAGATTATTTCAATGGAAAGACTACCGCACAAACTAATATTCTGGATACATTATTAGAAAGAGAATTAGTATTAATAGGAGATCTAATTTATATAGAAGTTCTTCAAGGCTTTCGTATAGAAAAGGATTTTAATTTAGCTCAACAACTTGTTGATGCATTAGTCTTCAAAGAAATGGTTGGAAAAGAAGTCGCTTTTCAAAGCATCCATAATTATAGATTATTGCGCAAAAAAGGAGTAACGGTCAGAAAAACTATTGATGTTATTATTGGCACATTCTGCATTGTTAATAGTTTAGAGCTATTACACTCGGATAATGATTTTGACCCGATGGAGAAGTATTTGGGATTAAAAATCACAAAGTAAATCTTTCAAACCGAGTTGCGATTCGGTAGTCCTGAATCTGCAAAACCAGGAACGTATCGGAGATGAGTGTCGGGTTTATTTTATAATGAATGAAATGGCAGGGATTTCTGCCATAGTCTTCCCGGTAATTCTTTTGCGTGCAGCCTCGACCTGCGGATGGTTGCTAAAAAGGATGATTGCTTTCTTATTCGTAGTTATGCTATTTTTCGTTAATTAGCTAATTCCAAAGGAATCTTAATCAGTACCATATTTTTTGAAAGTTACTATATTCTCATCCTTCCGACTCCGATCCCCACTGATTACTGCAGCAAAAATTGTATAGAGAATTTTTGTGCCGGCGAGAATCACTCCCCGAACCGTACCGGATACTTTCGATTTGCCGATTCTTTTCCGGTAACTCACGGGCACTTCAATCGACTTCACTTTTTTTTGCGCTACTTTAATTTGCATTTCCACAGTCCACCCATAATTCATATCTCGCATATCCAGTTGTTTGAGACTGGAAAAGCGAATAGCGCGAAAAGGTCCCAGATCGGTATAGCGCACTTGCCAGAATAGGCGAATTAATTTACAGGAAAGCCAATTACCAAAACGTGCCTGAGGTGTCAGCGCCCCTTTTTCAGCTTTTCCAAGTACCCGGGAGCCAATTACCATGTCGGCTTCTTCTCTAATTATCGGATCAACCAATCGAGCCATTTCCACCGGATAATCACTATAATCCCCATCGAGAAAAACAACGATATCCGGATCGCTCAAATTGGAAATACCAGTTAAGCATGCTGCCCCGTATCCCTTAACCGGTTCAACTAGAACAATCGCGCCCGACCCATCGGCAACTTCAGCTGTGTTATCGGTCGAGCCGTTATCGACGACAATAATTTCATCCACCCAGTCAGGAATTTCAGCAATGACTTTTCCTATAGACGGCGCTTCGTTGATAGCTGGAATGATGACCGAAATTTCCGATTTATTCCTCATGGAGCAACCGATATTGATTTCCCGGAATTGTCCGGCTCTTTCGTAATTTAACCCAATCCAGGATCAGAAGTATCCATACCGGGACAAATTCAAGCCAGACAACGCCGTAATTGAAATATGTTATCAATCCTCGTGGTTCCAGATAAAACCTCAAATAATAGAGCGGCAGCAATGCGGTCAGAATCAAAATTGACATTTTGGGATTCAGCGTTAAGAACGGGATCACCCACACAAAATACCATGGGAATTGGGTGGGGCTGATCAAAAAAGCCGCAGCGATAATCACTAAGCATTGATTTAAAAATCGGTAATTATCCCTGCTTCCGCGCACCATTAACCAGGCAATTAGACCAATCAAAATAATAAAAACAGTTATCCTTGCTGCCAAATATGCATAACCGGGATGGATTTTAAAAATCGGTAACAAAAGTTTTCCGATCCAAACCGGCAGCACGAAAAAAGCATCGTTATTCTCCCAGCTCGTTGGGTAAGTTTCAAAACCGGAAGTCTCATCGACGCCCGAAGTATAGACAGGTACAAATACTAAAATAGTGATGCAGGCAAATATCAGAAAACCAGCAATCATTTTTTTAAAATCGGGATAGACTCTTTTTAGGAATAGCGGTAACAATAGTACAGGCCACAATTTAACGCCCACCCCAAGGGCTAACATGCCGAATGACAGCAAATGTTTGTTTTTCATTAATAATAGGATAGCGCCAAAAACTAAAGGGATGATCAGAATATCCATATGCCCAGAGTTGAAGGTTACTTTCACAAGCAGTGGATTCCACCAGTAAATGAATATGAGAAATCCCGGGAGGTTAAGAAATTTTAATAGCCTCAGTAGCAAAATTAGATTGACCAAATCGACGATCAGCAGTACCACTCTCCACCCAGATAAATTCCACGGACTGAGCAAATAAGCGGCGGCAAAAGCAGCTTGTGTTACTACTGGATATATAGTACGAATGTTGGGATGGTTAATTCGCTGAATAACATTGCCGGATTCTATCGCAAGCCTTTCAAGCTTATCAGGAATGGATGCATCATGCTCTATGATGGATTTCGGAGCGTATGTGAAAGGATTAACGCCTTTCGCGGTAACCGCACCGTCCCATAAATAGCGAAAATAATCATCTTCAAGAATTGGCGTGGAAAAAATAGTAACGATGCGAACCGCACAGCCAATAATGATAATCCATACAACCAATCTCTTTGAATGCAAATCTCTTTTTGTTATGGCAGCCAAAACCAGATAAATGACTCCCGCAACTGCCAAAATGGAGGTCATGAGTAATACGGGTGCATCAGTTAAAGGTAATTCATATTTGAATTTTGGAGAGAGCAAAGACAGAATAATAAAAAGACTCAATAAGGCTACTCCTGAAATAATCCAGATATACCGATTTTGAGGGTTGTTTGAAGTGGGGGGAACAAATGACAAATTGATTCCTTGCTTAGAGTTTATGACCTCTGCATTGCAAAAGATGACAGTGATAAATACAGGAACCCAAATTGAAATAAAAGAAAAAATGGAATGGAAAGGTATAATCCTTCAAAGATGAAATAGATCATCCCATAAGTAAAATAGATGCCAAAGAGAAATTCAAGAAAACAAAAATAATCCTTCCCTGATTTGTAGATTTTTCTTTTCCAGGTCCCACTCCTCCCTTCAATTTTAAATTTTGGCGTTCTCTTAAACTCGCTCTTATGCCCGAATAGAGCTTCCAGCGCAGCTCTGCCATTATTAATAGATAAGCCAATGCCAAATGACATCAGGAAGGGGATGTAAAGCACATTAGGCCACAATTTTCCAAAGGAATCTTTTATAGCCACTGAATAATAGACAAGAATTGATGCGGTGGCTGAGAAAAACACTGCAAGATATAGGAGGATCGGCCATTTCCAGTTCATTTCCAATTGAAACTTCAGGATCGGTATGATAAACAATGCCGGAATTATCATTAATAAGTAGGCAAAATTATTGCTAAGATGAATGATTGCCTCGAAACGAATAAAAAAGGGCAAACGGGATTTGATGATAGTTGGAATTAACTTCAACCCGGTTTGTACGGAGCCTTTTGCCCAGCGGTGCTGCTGATTTTTATATGCATTCATTTCGATCGGAAGCTCCGCTGGACTAATGACATCGGGAAGAAAAATAAACTTCCATCCTGCTAACTGCGCCCGGTAGCTTAAATCGAGATCCTCTGTCAGCGTATCATGATGCCAGCTGCCAGCATCCACAATGGCTTGCCGCCGCCAGATTCCCGCCGTACCATTAAAATTGAAAAATCGTCCGGAGCGGTTTCTAGCAAAATGCTCAATCAAGAAATGGGCATCCAGGAATATTGCCTGCAACCGTGTTAATAGTGAATATTCGCGGTTGGTATGCCCCCATCTTGTTTGCACCATCCCAATGCCAGGCTGCATCAAATGAGGTATGGTTTTTTTGAGGAAATCGGGTTTGGGCACAAAATCGGCGTCAAAAATCGCTACATACTCCAAAGCGGATTTTTTCAATCCGTAATCAAGCGCCCCGGCTTTGAAACCATGCCGGCTTTCTCTCCGGATATGCTCAATGTTGTAACCTTTGCGGGATAGAAAATGAACTATCTTCCCTGCTAATTCGCTTGTCGAGTCTGTTGAGTCATCCAAAACCTGGATATGCAATTTTTCCCTGGGATAATTAAACAATACCACAGAGCGGATAAGCCGCTTAACAACATATCTTTCATTATATACGGGAAGCTGCACCGTAACTGCCGGCCATTCCGGGGGTTCAGGAGGATCCTTAACTGGAGAGTTCTTAAATTTGTAGTATTTGTACAGTAGGAAATATTTATGCAGCCCGAAAAAAGCCAAAGCTAAAATCGCAATCGAATAAAGAATTAAATAAATTAAAAGCTGTAATTCCATTATAGTTGCTACGGTTGAATATAAAGCCCTAACTTTTTTCTATAGGTCGAATCTGCTACTGAGTGTTTGGTCCAATAATCTGTGTAAACCGTATTGGTTCGTCTTGCTGTTGTGGTTAATTCCTTAGCGTTATCCCCAAAGCCGCTTTTATATGTTTCCTCCCATGCCAGAATGGAATAGGGAAAGTTGCTTTCAAACATAATTTTCAATAATCGACTTATGGTTTTGTACTGAATGGTATATACCCTGACAGGCTTATCCGAAACCGAAGCGTCATTAATTGTAGATAATTGAGCATTGGCTTGCTGTGTTTTAAAATCCATATGGCGCAGCCTGATGAAGAATAATCCGGGAAGCATCTCGATATCACCGGTCGGCAAAGATTGAGGAGCCAATCGAATAAGCGTCCAAACCTCATCTTCCAATAACTCCGGCTTGACGACAAATTCCCGATCCGCCTCATCCTGAAAATAAGAATGACCAATTCCTTTGTATTCTCCATCTCTAAAATTGATTTGCGCATAGGTATGTCCGCACCACTCCTGATTTGAGTTGGATACTTTCAATGTCCTTCCCCATTTTTGCAAATCAATCGGGGTAAAGGTTGATGTTAAAATAGAATAGGGATAAATTCCGGTAAAGAATTTCCGCGACGTATTTAATTTGAGGACAGATATTGCATTCTCGGATTTTCCATGTTCCAGTTTAACCTGCTTATCGGTCAGAAAATCCTCGGTAACAAAAACCAAAACTGCATCCCCTTTATGGATTTCGCCATAGCGGGCTTGCCTTAATTCATAGCGATTCATCTCCGCTTTGCCCTGGTACCAGTAATCTTTAAATTGCTGGCTTTCTGTGACGGCGCTTGAATCATTCGCATTGGCGCAAGCAATATGAAGTAAGATGATGACCAGGGATAAAAATATTGTTTTCACTTTCGTTAGCTTTTTAAAGCTAGGTATCATTAAATGAAAACTAATCGAAGTATCCATAATCCTATTTCCAATCCGTAATAAATATAGGTCTTAAGTCATTTATTAAACTAAGAGAATAATTTAACGAATTCATCACAAAAGAATAAAAAGTTAAATTCTTTTAAGCAGGAGAATAAGAAATGTTCATTTTAGAGGATAGAATTCATGAGCCCGATGCGGTTTTACGGATTCGCCCCATCATTCATGATAGGGGTAGAATAATCTCTTCCAACTTCTATTGAACCCAATGGGCCAACCAATCATCCGGTCAGATGATGTCCTTAATCTTCTGGTAGCCCGTTTTGCTAAGAGGAATCGAAATCCCATTGTTGAGAATTGCCTGGTAGGACATTTTTGAAAATGGCTCAATTTGTTTGATATGGGAAATGCGGACAATATGCGAACGGTGAATTCGAATAAAATCGCGGGGATTCAAGTGCCGTTCAAAAAATTTCATAGTTTTTTGTTTTAAGAACTTGCCTTCATTGGCATGTATCATTACATAATCATCCTGGGCTTCAAACCAAAACACGGATTCGATGGGGACGATTTTTATCCGCCATCCGGATTTTATTACAACCCTTTCCAGATATTGAATATTAGAATCGTGATGGTGGATAAGCTTATTTGTGATCTCTCGTTTCTTTGATTTATCCTTTAACAAACCCTTCGCTTTAACAATCGATTCCCTGAATCGCTCCCGGGAAAAAGGTTTCAGCAAATAATCTGCTGCATTTACTTCAAAAGCTTTTACCGCATATTCATCAAATGCCGTAGTGAAGATAATAATTGGCTCGACATCCAGTAGTTCCAACATTTCAAATCCGCTAATTTTGGGCATTTGAATATCCAGGAAAACGATATTTGGGTTTAGTTCATGAATGGCTTTAACACCTTCAAATCCGTTCCGGCACTCGGCGGCGATTTCCACATCGGGGAATTCATCCAAATACGTCTTGATAATATCCCGTGCCGGAGCCTCATCATCGATGATTATGGCGCTCAATTTTTTCTTCATCGTTCTTCGATTGGAATATTAATGATTGCCCGAAAATGGGAATTTTCTTTTTCGATATGTAACAGATTGGATTGATTGTAGGCTTTCTCCAACCGGTTTCTAATATTATCTAATCCTACACCGATCCCAGTCCTATTCACAGTTTCGGGATCAAAATTGTTTTCAACCATGATTTTCAAATAATTATTGTTGATCCTACAGGTAAATTTGATTTGAACCATCTCAATGCTTTCATAAACACCGTGCTTAATAGCATTTTCGAATAAAGGCTGCAGAATCATGCTTGGCACTGCTTTATTCAGACATTTTCCATCAACTTCTTCAATAAAATCAATTTTATCTCCAAAACGAACTTCTTCAATATCGAGATATAGTTTTGCTGTTCGGATTTCATCCTCGAGCTTACCAGTTTGGGCCTCATTTTTTGCCAAAGTCGATCGTAAAAACTCACTCAACTTAATGGTCATTTCACCGGCTTTTTGGGGGGACGATAGAATCAGCGAATTAATGGAATTCAAGCTGTTAAAAATAAAATGAGGATTTATCTGAAATTTTAGCGTCTTTAATTCCGCTTCCTTCACCAATGCCTTGAGTTCGGATTCACGCAGCAGTTTCTCATGAAAACTCTGGTAGTAAATCAACAGGTAATAAAAGGATACCATGATGAAATAAAAAAGAATGCCAATTAGCAGTCGCCAAAGAAATGCATTATTAAAAAATTTATGATATAATTGATCGGGGATGGCAATTCTAACAAGAATAATGTAAGCGATCCCAAGCCATATTAAAGAGGAAACTACCGATGCGAGGGAGTGATTGATGAGGATGGGGAAAAAGTTCCTTTTCTCCAGGGAAATGAATTTGCAGGAATACCAGAAGCTCAACGCCAAAAAAGCATAGGTGAGGTTTAATACAATCCCATCCCACAGAGCAAATTCCCATCGAAGACCTATTCCGATATTTAAAATAACCGTATGTGAAACGGTAATTAAGCTCCAAACGAACAAGTAATAGAACAGACTGTTTTTTCGCTGAAATAGTGGATGTGACATTTTAAAAGGTTTTAGGCATCTTTAATTTCCAAGCCGCCAAACATTATCAATCCCTTGATAACCAAAACGCCTTTACTCGCATTGAATTCCTCAGGAGGATTTTTCCTGGCATCCTGGAAGCCCCCAAAAATGGGAAATCCCTTGGTTAT
>Ga0307423_1002337_pt1 | contig 10684 bp, 21 predicted proteins | sample SalMarWE160310MG_FD_202154 | JGI IMG/M metagenome (GOLD analysis project Ga0307423, IMG submission 202154) | Salt marsh sediment microbial communities from the Plum Island Ecosystem LTER, Massachusetts, United States - WE1603-10 | ecosystem: Environmental > Aquatic > Marine > Intertidal zone >... | reverse complement strand
TCGAGCATTGTATTGCTTGCCCCATTTATTGGTTTTGATTAGAGCGTTAGGAACGGTGATATCGTTCCAGTCTGCTTCAAACGGTTCTACTTTTATACCGTTCTCTAAAGCCCACTGTTCGCCAAGGGTGTCTGGCCCATCTGCACATCCTGAAACTATTTCTGTAACCGATATATTATACTTGGATATTGTATTGGAAATTACTTGAGATACTAGTTGATAATCTGTGATGTGTCGGCTACCGGCCACTATGACTTTCATCGCCTTTTCCTCTGATAGGGTTTAGTAAAAAAATACGGGCTATAAGCCTAAGCCATAGCCCGTATTTCTATATCCGTAAAACTACGCTATGTACTACTTGATCTTAAGAGCGAACACCTGGAACCATGGCATATCTTTGTACCCAGCAGAACCACCGGCAATACCGGTTCCACCAGCGGCCACGCCACCAGTCGTTTCATCGTTGTTAATGCTCGCACGGGTGTAAGACAACCCAACACCCCATCCGAAAGCTTTCAACTGACGCTCAACACCTTCAGCGGTAATGTGGATAGCATTGGCACCCAGATCACGGGCTTTCAGCGCCGCTTCCGCTAAGATCTCCATAGAGACCGTGTTGTTACTGGTCGCCTTGACGGTAATGTAACCGAGAACCTGCACATCGGTCCCGTCGGCCGGTTTGCGAAGCAGCATCTGAATACTCGGGGCCTTGTCCTTATCGTCCACCCTGTCAACCAGTGGGGTCACGATGTCCTTGGAACCGAGAGAACCTTTGGCCAGTCTTTTCAGCTCTTCTACCGAAAATGTGTCCTTATAGATTAAAGAGGTTTTGCAACTCTGGAACGATGAACCAGGAGTGGCATTCCCAAAATAACCAGGCAGACCGGGATAATGGATCTCGGCCGCGTTGTTGAACCCACGATACCCTTTGGCATCAATTTGTGAACGGGTGAGGTCCTTCTGCTCGGGAAACACGATGGTGTTGGAAAAGTTACCAGTGTTGTCCGCATTTGCCGCGGCATTTGCATTCGTGCTATTGTCATCCAAGAAAGCAAATGACGTACCAGCAAACAGCATCACTGACAGAACTACCACACTTAAAATAGCAAATTTTTTCATTTGATTCTCCTTTGTATCATTTTGTACTAAAAGAAAGGTAAGGCGAGCCCATTTAGGCTCGCCCTGGTGAATATCAGTGGATCTTATTCATTAAAGGTGTTGATATAAACACCACCACTCGTGTTGACGGGACCACTTGTGGAAATCGACATACTCAACGCATGAGCCGTGATGGTCCCATTGGGCATTGTCGTGACTGTGGAAACACCCGTTGTAGCGGCAAAACCAGCGCCGGAAGCATTGTGGTAACCATCATTATCATAATTGTATGAAGCGGTTCCATGCGTCCAAGCCTCTCCAGCACCTCTACCGGCGTAGGAAGCTTGCTCAACGTTACCATTACCCCACACATTAGTGTCATAATCGTGGCACCCAGCATAGGCATTACCCATGCTACCAACGGCTGCACCGGACATACCAACTGTGGTGTTACCAATGTCAAAGTTGGCTGCACCAGCAAGAGTTCCACCAATAGTGCAGGCGTTACCCAAAGATACGTCGCCCAGGAAGCCCATACTTGAAGCGTCATAACTGGCACCACTCGTCTGGCTTCCAGCTGCCCAGTTACCATTGCAGAGGTCTACGCCAGCGTTAGAAAATTGCTGCGCTTCTCCATACGCTTCGGTTTTTACCATACCAAGACCGGCTCCCCATGCATCGGAATTTACACTTTGGCCGGAATAAGCGCCAGCTGCACCAAAATTAGAGGTCGCAAAGTCAAAACTACCGGTCCGAGGAGCGTACACGTTGGCATTTGCGCCGCCAATACCAAACCAACATCCATCGACATTGTAATTGGCACCTGCCAGGCCAGCGCCGTCGCTACTAGACCACGAGGTAGGGCCAGTTGCCATGCTCATACCAGTCAGACCAAAAATCAGGCCAACCGCAAACAGTACTACAAATAACTTTTTCATAACTTTTTCTCCTTTTCCTTTTTTGAATTTTTTTATCCTTTAGTTCTTAAACATTACCTTTTGCAGAGCCACCCGCATTTATTGGCGACTAGTTACCTCCTTTCCCACGTATTCATATGACAACTTACCTAAGTTAAATAGCAATTTTCCTTCTTTGGTTCGAATCTCCAGGGAATAATCTCCCTTCTCCACTTTTATTGGACAACGTAGTTGAAACTCATTCGTGGAAAGAGATCCAGAGTAAAGCTCATGCTCGACCTTGTAAGGCCTTCCTTCTTCTATGTAGGTAAGGTCATATTTCTCCCAAAGACTGTAACTCACTTTGTTCTCGTTCACTAATCGCAGCGTAACGAGAAGAGCGGTAGTGTCCTTGGAGAGGTGTATACTACAGTTAAACGGTATATGATGATATTGGTCTACCATCTCTTTTCCCTCTTTGCGGGGGGTGTGAATGGTAACGGTGTAGATGGCCTGAATACCAGTTTCAGGGTTGGATATCATGGATACGTTTTCAGCGGCGGGTGCACCGTTAACATACAGTCTTGTGCTCGCGCACCCAGTGCACATAACCGCTAGCATAAAAACTATACATACATGTTTTATCATCGCCTTTTCCCTCTCAGGCTTGTTATAAGCCTATTTGATCCATTCCTGTTTACGTAATCTCCTACTTAAATCATCCAACCCTCCACAGCTGCCCATCAAGAATAACTGTTTCGCTGGGGCAAGTATCATGGTGGTGGTTTTTCCTCTCCAACGAATACCCTCACTTCCTTCCCCGATTTCGTCGGGTTGGCCGTATTGTTCGACCAGGCCCGCCAGCAATTTAATCATTTCATCTTTTGACAGGCCCGTAGCAGCAGAGGCTATGAGTTTGCCGTCTAAGGCCACTAATCCACAGACGGGGCCGTCCTCTGGCGGCTCACCTATGACGTAAAACTCGGCATTTATCCCTTTGGCCATCTCAGTGGTGGGATCTATCTTGGTTACCTTGAAAGGAAGTTTGTTTATAGGGGTACCCCATTTGACTCCTCTGAATCCGGCAGGCTCGTTTTGGAACGCAGAAGTTGGAGTGCTGGGCATGATTCCAATCGCAATCAATGAAATGATTATTCCCAACAATACTAGTTGCTTGATTGTCATGGCCTTTTCCTTTCCTTTATAGTTTTTAGTGACTACTACCTTTCCCTATCACACATTATAGAATAATTTTGACTTTTTGCTAGGTAATTTTTTTACTTTTTGTCCTTTTCGCGTCGGAAACCGTACATTTTTTGCCCACAACAGGCGGTTTGAGCCGCTTTTTTATCACCCGACAAACAACCCATCTACTTCAATGATTAAGTTTATTTGGTGAATAATGTTCGATTCTACGATTTATTCCGGAACCGTTTCATCGTTTTCATACAGTGATTCCTCTTGGGGCATTGCCAAAGGATTTTCACCGCCGCGAATAGCTGTTTCAGCTATCGCTATTTGCCTCACTACATCTTTTATAAGAGCGGTAAATCCCGCCGCAACACCCACACCATCAGGGATATCGGCTTCTTCGCCTACATCCAATCGGGTAAACTCAAATGTCCCTTTACCCATACTTATGGTTCGACCCATAGACCATCTAAGCCGGCGATTGAGTAATGTAATCTTTTTTTCTTCCCTATCAGGCATGATACTCTCCTACCAACCCATCCCTTTCGTGAACTCTGCCACTTCTTTGTTGTGTTTGTCGTTGTCCTCTTCGGTTCCCACATCGATAATAATAGAATCGCCTTCTCTATAAGCCGAAAGGAGAGACATTCCACAACCGTCGATGGTGCAGAATTCAACTCCCATATTTTTCGCCTCGTCAAAGCTCACACCATCTACGTTGTGTAAAGCTTCAATGATTTCGCCAAGCGTCATCCTCTCGTCTTTAGCCATTTTTCCCTCCTTCGGTACGAGTGCTCACCAACCTAGCTTTGGGAACGGTTGCTGGTGGCAACTCTTCTATTTTCACTTCGAGATGGTCGAGTATCATATCGATGACTTCGGAAATAGTGAAACCACTAGGAGCTCTTTTTCGTGGAGCTAGTAGTGTTGGCGCTTTTTGAAGATATATATGATCCTCATTCCATTTGTGATTTTGAATCATCGCTTTAACCTGCTCATAATTCTTTTCCCTCATCTTTGCCTCCTATCCCAATCCAAAGTTGATGAAATGTTCCAAAATCCCGGGCTTGATCGTTCGGACATATTGATTGTCAGACCAGATGTACCATATTTCGCATTTGGCTTGAGGGTACAGACCATCCGGAAACTCTTCAATGACGCAGTAAGAATAGTGACCAGCTTCATAGAGATCTCCGATGTTTTGAAGTGCGATGTTTTCCGCTTTTTCAAACTTTTTGAAATAGCCGACTGTCCGTCTTCTAACAATGGGGCTGGCGTGCTCTTCCTTGAATCTTTCATTCAGTTGGAGAGTCGTCAAACAGAAAATAGTCATTCAATTACTTTCCCTTCCCGACTGGAGTCATTTCGAATCCAAACGGATGTATACGTTCGCATGTGGGGCAAGCGACGAAATTGTCGCCAGTGGTCAATTCGTCCGTAAAGAATATTTCGCCTCCTTCACGTACAGTTACGAAAGATCCTACCTTTCTGTCTTCTGCTTCCAACGGTGCTGTATGAGAAGGCACCAGTCTTACGTCTCGCGCCGTGAACGCGTGGCCGCAATGGCCGCACTCGTAGAGGTCATTTTCTTCCAGTTCTTTCAACTTAGCCATTATCTTAATCCTCCGATTTATAACGTGAAGATCACTTGCACTTTTCAGCTAAGAACAATTCCAGGTAGAATTTCAACTCCGTCCGTTTTAGCTAAAAATAAACTCACTTCCATTCGCTTGTTATCACGAGCATATCGCCTGGAATTGTGGTTTCCAATGCAGAACGCTTGTTCCAGTATTTTTCACATCGACCAGAGGCCTGCTTCTTTGACCTGCCTTTTTCGTCACGCTCGACCGGTTCGACATAGCAAAGGCCGCCCTCTTGCCACCAACACGATTTACATTCCATCTTTCGCCCCCCAAAAGATAATGATTAGTTAAGCGGTGCGGTCTATCACAACGCAGCAATCTTTTTCATGATTCGGATAGTATCCCCCACAATGCACGCGTCGAAGCCGGAAAACCGCATCCGCTTGAACGGATGGTTGGGGTGCACTTTCGTTCAAAGCGTTATAAACAATAGCCCGAACTGCCATTTCAGAATAAACTATCACGCCGTCGTTAAAACTTTCTGCTGTTGACCCCATGCCATCAACTAACTTTCTCCACCATTTCTCTGTATATCGCTTCATATTAATCCTCCGCTTTTATAACCATGTAGGTTTTAGGGGCCATTCCCTGCCTCTTCCGCTTAAAAATAATGGGTGAACCCCACAGAGATACAGCGAAAGTTCCTACCACTATCACTACCGAAAGGGTCCGAGCTGTGAGTGATTCGGAACTCGGCTCTAACGTCATTATGAATGGTGATCGGTATTGATATTCCGGCCATCGGGCCCCAGGTCCCCAGGCAGCCACTTTCGGCCCAGTTTGGTTGATTCTCCTCGTCAATGAGCCAGGAAAGACCAGCACACCAGCCGATATAGGGATCCGCTACCCAAGTCCTATTGCCGAACTGATAGTGAACGACCAGATTTACGCCGGATTCTCGAGCGCGATAACGCGTCTCGCCAGGAATCTTTGGATTGGAAACGTGCTGACTGAAATACCCTTCCCCTTCAAGCTCCCAATGCTTTGACAACTGTTTACCCGCTCTCGCGATATATCTGGCCACACGATGCGTATGGCTTGATGATTCCACTATGTGGGGCAGTTCGCTACCATACAGAAAATCGAACCCGCCGCTGTCAATCATTCCAGCATAAACAGGGCTTGAAATTAAAGATATGATACCAATAAGCAGCGTGATTCTAATTTTCATGAGAAGTCTCCTTGCTTTTATAGTTTATATAGAGTATTACGACTTGTGCAAATATTGTTACCCAGATCGTAACAAAGCTTATATGTAGCAAAGAAACTATAACAAGATGAGGAATGTGTCCAATAAACATGGTGCTAAAATACAGAAGCAGTATGGCGGATATCGTAATATCAATCGGCGCCGTGCTCGCTCTATCCAGTATTAGAATACGCCAAAAAGCCCTCAGCGCTCGCTTACCACCCATTGTTATGAAGCTTACTGCCAAAATGAGCATAATGTAAGCTGGAAAAATTAAATGTAATAACATCATCTTTCTACCTCCGGCATCAAGGTGATACTTTGGACTTCCCATTTTTGGCCCTTCCAGTTGGAGATCCATCTAAAGAAACGGTTTGTACTTTTATCAAGCGAATTCGCCGCGTCTCTAGCGTCTTGCAGGCTCTCATAAGCTACTGGATGAACGCTTTCGTTGTTCCATACGAGGAGATATATTTCTTTTGGTCTCATATCTTACTCCTTCCTTACGGCAAAAGCACAACTTGATTCGGATAATGATGCTGAAGCATTTTCAACCAATCTCTGATATATCCTTCATAAATGTTATGCTTATTTGCCAACCCCGCGCCTATCTTCGAAACCAAGAAAATTTTATCGGGGTGATTGCGGATAGTGGTGAGGAAATTGGCGGCTTCTCGCCAGAAAACATCCTCATATTCTCTAAATTTATAAAAAGACTCGGGCCTGTTGTTGGGATACTTCTTTGTTATGAACCCATAAGTGTTGGGCTCGTCTCGAAGTGTCGCAGCGCCTCCCTTGCCCTTCCGAATGGTATTGTCTCCGAACACAAAAATACATTCCGGATGCGCTCGGAGATACTCCGCGGTAATATGGTCAGGAATCTTTTCCACCTCTTCGGCCTCCTTTTTCCTTGACTGCTCCGGATTCTGCCTCCAAAAGTTCAAAGTTTTTGGCTTCAGATTTGCTAACGAATTTGATATAAGTATAACAGTTGCCGCATATAAGCTTCTTATGCGGCCCCGACCTCGCCAGTTTATTGTTTGTGCTTCCGCACTTTGGGCATTCCATCTTATAGACCTCCTCCTAGATGGGCAGGCGACTACCCAAACGAAGCGATTGCTCCTTTTTCTTCATTCTCCTCATAAGCATAAATAGTTTCATACAATATAGAATATGAGTAGTTCGCTGATCTTGACAGAGAGGAGATTAAAATCTTTCCATGCCGCAACAATTTGTCAAAATCTGTAGGCTGCACATTTTCTATGGAGATTCGGAGCGATAGAGAAAGAAATATTTCACATTCTTCTATGTCATTTTTCGATCTGGCTTGACTAAAAGTGATCATTGCTACTTCCACATCTTCATCAGCTATCTTAAGATGAGGAAACTTTCGTTTAAAAGCTTTGATAGCTTCTTCTTTGAATTTAACACAATCCTCGAATAGCTTAAAAGCCCTGGCTGATCTCATTGTTCCTCCTCCTATTTTCTTGTCCAGAAACGTAAAACATCATCTCCAAACTGATGTTCCCACTCCGATTCGCCTATGTACTTGATATAAAGCCATTTGAGTCGAGCAAAAACATTGTCATATATGTTCGAATACTTTGGGCCGCCGTCCTTCGGTTGCTGACATCCCCCTTGATTAGGATCATCACCAAAGCCGCCAGTGGATCCACAATCATAGACCTCTACCAGCCTAACAAAAGCTTTTGCTGCAGCAGTGTCGGAGAGAACTATATTAAAACTATGTTCTTGGCTCCATTGAGCAGCAGACTCCATATATTCGCAAGCTTTTATGAGAAGATCCTCAATGGAGATACTATTCTTTTCGGTGTGTAGAGCATCAGCGATTTGATCTTTGGCCACTTCAAGGATGCCATTAATCTTTTCCATTCCTTTTGCCATTATTCATCCTCCTCCTCAAGAATTATGCTGAATATATTCATTATCCCGTATGAACAATATAATACATGCCACACGAGCAGCGAGCAGTAGTTTCATAATCATTGGTTACGAGAATTTCAAATCGATTCACAGCGCCACATGATTGGCATTTAAGCCGCTCAAATGAATCTTTCGCTGGCTCAAAAACGCTTTCGAGACTGCCATCCGACCATGTCCGATCTTCCCTTTTGATTTTATCTGCCGATTTATTCCTTACTCCCTCGCCCATCATATCGCCTCCTCGCTTCCCTTCGAAGCTCCTCTACCTCCTTCTGATACCGGTCTATTTTGTTCTCCAGTTTTCCTATTTTTTCAAGTATCCCCCATCTCTCGGACTTTCTACGTAGTGTTACACTTACACTGGTTTCGACAAGCCACGCTTCCCAGCGTCGAAGGCTCGGAGCCACATTTGGCATCTGAAGTTTGCTCATTACTCCAATTACTTCCTCGCTAGTGAAAAATAGGGCCTTCTTTATGTCTAAGGTAACGGGCTGGATTGCATGCTGAAAGTCCTTATCATCCTCGCTGCAAATAAAGAACTTTTGATTATCTACATCCCGGTAAAGTATGACGTATCTATGCTCATACTGCTTCTCGGCCATCAGTGCGTTCCTCCTCTTAGAGGCCGGCAAAAAGCCGGCCGGTGAGCGTCCCATTATTCGCCTTCCTTAAGATTCATGATTGGCTTTATCCTATCTATTATCTCTACGGTAGGACCAATCGCGTCCATGATTGTCTTGGGATCTTTGTAAGCCTCTTTCACTTCGTCCGTAGGAACTGCCGAGGTAAAGATACCCTTGTTATGCATTCTTTCGGCCACCTTTGCGCTGTCGAACTCCTTTTTGGCCTTCTTCCTTGAGAACAACCTGCCAGCGCCGTGGGGAGCAGAATAGTTCCAATCCGGGTTTCCTTTGCCCCGACAGATGAGGGTTCCGTCCTCCATGTTCATGGGAATTATTACCTTCTCGCCTTTGCGTGCGGAGATAGCGCCTTTCCGGATAATGAAATCCTCGAAATTGATATAGTTATGGATTGTCGAAATGGCCTCGGTGAGGTGGCGTTCTAGGTTCATCAGGCGCATTATTTCCTCCATTATTATACGCCGATTTTCTCTTGCATAGGCTTCGACAAAGATCATGTCGGACAAGTATCCGTACATGTCCCTACCCTCCAAATAGGACAGTGACTTAGCCATCTTATTGTCGAGGCCGAGTTCAGCCCGCAGCTTTTTGATGGCCCCAGGAATTCGCCTATGATCATTCTTATAGTCCTGTTTAATCTTCGCCAGGCCAACATCGAACAGAGCTTTGGCATCTTCTCTCATTTTTCGGGCCGGAGCCGCGGACCAGTAATCACAGATGCATTTACCAAGCTGGCGAGATCCGCTGTGAACCGTTACGCCGATATTACCAGTGCTCTCCAACTTCCCTATTTCAATGAAATGATTTCCCCCGCCGAGAGTTCCCAGACTACAAAGGGCTCTTTTGACATCCATACGAATGTCTTTACACTTTTGTTCGAACCACTCATAGTCATACCGAGTGGGAGTAATTGTTACTCCGAACCTCCGGTAAAATTCCATGCAAAATCTTAGATTGCGGTTGGAGGATCCTCTCCAAAGTGTGTCTTTTTTCTCAGATGCTCGGTAAGCTTTGGCGCGCACTTCTTTGCCGAAGGGAACGGCCTCTCGGATTAACTTGTCCAGAGACCCTCGTGAGATGGTGAGCTCTTTCACATCAAAAATGTGAGTGAGCATGCCACAGTTGCCGTCCACTCCTACGGTTGAAGGGACTATCTTATCGCCTAAGGGCATCGTGAAGCCTATCACCGCTCCCTTTCCAGCGTGAGTATCAGGCATTATGGCGATCTTATTGGTAAAAGCGGGGTGATTGACGAACGAGGTAATTTGAGAACTTGTCTCCTCGTCGATATGGTCTATCATTACTTTTGCACTTCCATATTTTCCGGTGAACTCTATCATGATTTAGCCCTTTCTCTCATCCGGGCCTCCAGGCTGTAAGGCCCTTCGCTCCAATGAAGAATGATCTCTTTCTCTTCCGGCGTTATTTTATGGCGCTTCCTCCTATCGAGTACCGCGCTGCCCCTTTATTGCGGCTTGTTCAAGTCTTGCGTCCCTTTTCATGGCTCTAATTGCTTTTGGAATTCTCGCGTACGCTTCCTTGTAAAGTTTTTCATGCAAGGGCCGCCACATTCCTTGAAAGGGAGTATTCTTATAACCGTTCAGCCGCAAACCTTTCTCGCCAAAAATCTCGAGCATCGTCTCCAGGTTTGGAATGACGAATCTACTGACGGAAACGTCTTCCCCATCGAAAAATGTAACGTTTTTTGTCCCAAAAAGCACTGGAATGCGCAGGCGATAACAAGGTCCGTCTTCGCAAAGCGGGTTAGATGGTTCCAGCGATATCAAAGTCGAATGGCGGGGTTGTCTTTCCTTACTGAAAGAGTGAATGTGAGCTCCTAACTTCATTTGGATTTTGAGGGCACCAGCCGTAGCAGGGCAAAAATGAAAATGGATGCCCTGCTCTTGTAACACGGAAAGGATTTCTAATCCACTGTCTATCTCTTTGCAGCTTCTGACGTTCCAGTCAAAATTACCTCCGATTTTATTTTTTTCGACCGAGAACAGTTTTATTCCAACGTTGTACACCTCGTGATTTGGAAGTCCTGAAAAATAAGTATAAAAGTGATGGTCAGGTAAGATG
>Ga0307423_1002336_pt1 | contig 10688 bp, 10 predicted proteins | sample SalMarWE160310MG_FD_202154 | JGI IMG/M metagenome (GOLD analysis project Ga0307423, IMG submission 202154) | Salt marsh sediment microbial communities from the Plum Island Ecosystem LTER, Massachusetts, United States - WE1603-10 | ecosystem: Environmental > Aquatic > Marine > Intertidal zone >... | reverse complement strand
CCCGTCCCTCGTGGCGTCGAATGGACGGCACGCACCCTCCGGGTCATCGTTGCGAGTACTCACTGCACGGGCTTGGGCGAACGAGGCGATACCGAACTCACAGATCGGAGCTTCCGAACCACCGGCGACCATCACATCCGCTGCACCGCGCCTGATGATCTCGGCGGCGTCGCCGATGGCGTTGGCAGAGGCAGCGCAGGCGGTCACCGTGCACGTGACGGGTCCAAGCAGACCGAATCCGATCGACACATCGCCCGCCGCCATGTTCGCGATGAGACGAGTTACCTGGTACGGCGAGACCCGATCGGCACCCCGCGTGCGCATGGTATCCATCCCCTCCTGCATCGATGACAGACCCCCGATACCGGAACCGACCACAGCACCCGCCCTCACTCCCTCGTTCGGGTCATCCACGTAGTCGATACCTGCGTCGAGCATCGCCCCCACCGTTGCCGCATAGAAGAACTGGTCGAAGCGGTCCATGCGGCGCGCCGTTCTCCGATCCATGAACTCCTCGGGATCGAAATCCTTTACCTCACCGGCGAACCGCACAGGCAGCTCAGATGCATCGAACTGGGTGATGGGCGCGATGCCGGAGCGACCGGCAACCAACGAGTTCCAGTACTCGTCGACCGTGCTGCCGATCGGGCTGATCACCCCGAGTCCGGTGACGACGACTCGACGGCGATCCATCGAGGTCAGGCTCCCAGTTTGGCGGCCACTACATCGACGGCCTGGCCGACCGTACCGATGCTCTCGGCCTCCTCGTCCGGGATCGTTACCCCGAACTCATCCTCGATCGCCATCAGAAGCTCAACCACTCCAAGCGAATCGACCTCGAGATCCGTCTCGAACTTCGCGTCCGTTGTGATCTTCGACTCGTCGAGACCCAACTCCGTGACAAGGAGATTGGTGAGTCTGCTCTCGATTTCTGCCCGATCCATAGTTCCTCCCTAGAGGGCCAATCCTCCGTCTACCACGAGCACATGTCCCGAGATGTACGAAGCTTCTTCCGATGCAAGATAGCCGACCGCGCTCGCGACTTCGGTCGGAGTTCCGAATCTCCTCAGCGCGACCGAAGCCGCACCGGCCGCCTTGGTCTCGTCTGAAAGTCCGTCCGTCATGTCCGTGTCCACGAACCCGGGAGCGACGACATTCACCGTGATCCCGCGCGAGCCAACTTCCTTGGCAACGGACTTCGTGAACCCGATCACTCCGGCCTTCGTCGCCGCGTAGTTGGACTGACCGGCATTCCCGGCGATGCCGGCGACCGAACCCACCGTGATGATCCTGCCCCACTTCGCCCGTAACATCGATCGCAGTGCCCGCTTGGTACAGAGAAACACGGATGTGAGGTTGGTCGCGATCACTTCGTCCCACACGTCGATTCCCATCCTCGGCAGCAGCATGTCTCGGCGTACTCCCGCGTTGTTCACCAGAATCTCCACAGGTCCAAGCTGATCGGCGACGGCCGCAAACATCGATTCGACTGCCTTGGGATCGCCCACATCGGCGGGCACGGGAATCGCCCTGCCACCTCTGGCCTCCACCTCGGCAACGACCTCGAGAGCCGCCTCCTCGCCACGGTGGTAGTTGACGGCGATCGCGTTGCCCTGACCGGCGAGTATGAGTGCGACGGCACGTCCGATGCCCCGAGAGCCTCCGGTGACCAACGCGACCCGTCCCACGATCAAGCGCCCTTCCCGAAGAACTGCACGTTGCTCTTCATGAGGTCGAACACATCGCCTTCGAACGGCGGGAGCTCGGCATCGGATGTCGCCAGAGGGGTCACTCGACTACCCCATCGGACAACGGCCGCAGCCCAGGTCAGCCCGGCACCGAAGGCGGCGAACACGATGTTGTCTCCTGGATGGACTTGTCCCTCCTCGATCGCTTCGGTGAGTGCCATGGGTATTGTCGCAGCCGAGGTGTTCCCATAGCGGGCGATGTTGACGAATACCTGCCGAGAGTCGAGCTTGAGCCGTCTGGCGGTTGCGTCGATGATGCGGAGATTCGCCTGGTGCGGGATGAGCAGGTCCACGTCATCGAGTTCGAGCCCTGCAGCTTCCACCACCTCGGTTGCGGCTGCGCCCATGGCTTTCACGGCCCGCTTGAAGACCTCCGGACCGTCCATCAGAACCGCATACTGCGAGCGATCCTGGCCCTGGTACCGGTCTCCGGACGTGCCAACACCCGGGACCCACAGCAGGGATGCAGCCTCGCCATCCGATCCAATGGTTGCCGCCAAGAGCCCCTCGTCGGCAACGGTCGATTCCAGGACAACGGCTCCGGCCCCATCACCGAACAGCACGGCGGTGTTCCGGTTGGTGAAGTCGATGTAGTGCGACAACTTCTCAGAAGCGACCAGCAGCACCCTTTTGTGCATGCCCGATTGAATCATCTGTCCACCGACATGCAGCCCGTAGATCCACCCCGAGCATGCGGCGTTCATGTCGAACGCGGCCGCGTTGACTGCTCCGAGCTTCGCCTGGAGCAGCGTGGCCGGGCTGGGGATCACCGTGTCCCCGGTACACGTCGTCATGATGATGAGGTCGATGTCCGAGGGCTCGAGACCAGCTGAGGCGATGGCCCTTCGCGACGCGACCTCCGCCATGTCGGACGTCGAGACGTGAGAAATCCGCCGCTCCTTGATTCCGGTGCGCGTCGTGATCCACTCGTCGGACGTGTTGGTCAGCTTCTCCAGGTCTGCATTGGACAGAATCGTCGGTGGCGTGCACCTGCCCCATCCCGTGATCGTCGCGTTCGCCATCATCCCTCGTTCAGTCGTCGTGCGGCGGCTTCCCATGAGTCCGGATCGGATGCCACCAACACGGTGGCATCCGTCACCGTTCGTCTCGCCATCCCTGCGGTCACATCGCCGGGTCCAACGTGCACGAAAACGTCCACGTCCATGGCGGCGATCGACTCGGCGAATCTCACCGGTTCAACGACCTGACGGCCGAGGAGGTCCGCAACCTGCTCCTCAGAGTAGGGGCGTGCCGTCACATTTGCGTACACCGGGAATGAGAAGGGTCCGATCTCTGCCGAACGGACAGCATCCTCCACGGCCGCCGCAGCACCTGCCATGAACGGCGAGTGGAACGCGCCGGCGACGTTGAGGGGTATCACACGCCGTACCCCAAGCGCTTTCCCGTTCTCCAGAGCCCACTCGATGTCTTTGATGCCCCCTGCCACGACGATCTGTCCGGGCGCGTTGATGTTGGCTACCCACAAGCGCCCACCTTCGGAGCGTCTACGCTCGCACACCGAATCGGCACCAGCCCGGTCAAGGCCGATGAGCGCCGCCATCCCCGATGGTTCTTCCTCCGCCGCTCGAGCCATTGCCTCCCCCCGCAGTGAAACGAGCCGCAGAGCCGTCTGGTAGTCGAACGCACCCGCAGCGGTCAGTGCCGTGTACTCGCCAAGTGAGTGCCCTGCTGCCGCCGCCGGTGCATGTTCCAGCAGGCGAGAGAACTCGGCCCACGTTGCATACGCGAGAGCGAAGAGTGCTGGCTGAGCCCTATCAGTGCGAGTGAGTGCTTCGTCGGGTCCGTTGAGGCAGGCCTCGCGGAGCGACCAGCCAAGTACCTCGTCGGCTGCGTCACCGAGAAGATCCGGCCGCGCCTCGAACAGTTCGGCACCCATGCCGACGAACTGACTGCCTTGACCCGGGAACAGAATGGAGAAACGCATGGCGGATATGACCCTACGAGCACTCGGCCGGTTACGTGAGCCGATCCACGACATCGAGGACCTTGTCGACATCACGATCATCGACGTCCTGATGGAGAGCAAAGCGGAGGACACCAGGCGACATGTCCCCCACCAGCACATCTTCACGTGCCAAGGACGCGACGAACTCGTCGGCAGCGAAAGAGAACGCGTTCGTGTGGACGAGAACCATGTTGGTTTGTACCTGAGCAGGTTCGACCGATGCCGGGAACCTCGCCATCAGTCCCTCGGCGAGTCTTTGCGCCAGCTCGTGATCATCTCGCAGGTGATCACGATCGTGCAGGGCGACGCGCGCGGCCGCCGCCAAGACTCCCACTTGTCGCATTCCGCCTCCGAGGCGCTTCCTACGGAATCGAGCTTCCGCTATCACTTCTGATCGTCCACAGAGCACGGACCCGATCGGTGCGCCGAGCCCCTTCGAAAAACAGAACATGACAGTGTCGGCCTCATCCGAGATGCGTTTGGCCGAGACCCCAAGAGCGATCTCTGCGTTGAAGATGCGAGCTCCATCGAGATGGATCGGGATGGAGTTCCGCCTCGCGGCGGCTGACCCTGCCGTCATGGCCTCGAGGGAGACAACCGTGCCTCCGGTGGCCGTCAGCGGGTTCTCCCACACGAGCAAACCGACCCGCGGTAGGTGGTAGCCGGCACCTTCAACGGCAGCCTCCACGTCTTCGGGTCGAATAGAGCCGTCGCTCGACTCGACGGTGCGGAACTGGACGCCGGAGATCGCGGCAGCCGCACCGACCTCGTACTGGCGAACGTGTGCGGTGGCAACGCACAGCGCCTCGTCGCCTGGCCGTACGAGCGTGTTCAAAGCAAGCTGGTTGGCCATGCTCCCTGTCGGCGTGAACACGGCTGCTTCCTTGCCGATGACCTCCGCCGCTTCTCTCTCGAGTGCATTGACCGTGGGGTCCTCGCCGTACACATCATCGCCGACTTCGGCTTGCGCCATGGCCGTGCGCATCGCCGGAGTGGGTCGAGTGACGGTGTCGGAACGGAAGTCCGCAATGCCGTTGGAAAATGCCATGTCGATCCTCCGGAGCCACAGTACCCGGTAGACATGGGATCCGCGTCGCCGACTAACCTGCCCGGGCTGTGATGAACGTGCACATACCTGTCTTGGCCACGGCCGAACTCCCCATCCCCTCCTCATTTCCCCGTCTCTACGATCTCGCCTACAACCTCTGGTGGACCTGGGCGGGTGGAAGCCGACTGTGGCGCATGATCGATGCCGACGTTTGGGTGCGCTACCACAACCCGATCGAGTTGCTGTCCGCGGTAGATCGGTCGACGTGGCGCAACCTCGAGGACAGCAGCAACTTCCAGGATGTCTACGGCGAAACCGTCGCCCGATTCGATGCATACATGAAGGCAAAGGGCACCTGGTGGGCGTCGAACGCGGATGAGCACGTCGGTCCAATTGCCTACCTCTGCGCAGAGTACGGCGTCGAGAACCTCCTTCCGACCTACTCAGGCGGGCTCGGTGTGCTCGCCGGCGATCATGCGAAGTCGGCCTCCGATCTCGGCCTTCCGTTCGTCGCGACGGGCCTCCTCTACCGGCGTGGCTACTTCCGGCAGGATGTCGACGCAGTCGGCGACCAGCAGCACACCTACCCGGTGGTGGACCCTCTTCGTCTCCCCATCCAGCAGGTAGCCGGCCCGACAGGTGGACAACTCAGAGTGGACATCGAGATGCCCGGCAGGTCGGTTCGGGTCGGGGTATGGAAGGTGCAGGTCGGGCGTGTGCCGATCCTGTTGATGGATACCGACCTTCCGGAAAACGACGACTCGGATCGCCCGATCACGCACACGCTGTACATCCGCGGACGCGAGATGCGATTCGTGCAGGAGTACGTGCTGGGTGTTGGTTCGGTTCGGGTGCTCGACGCGCTCTCGATCAAGCCGACCGCATGGCACGTGAATGAGGGGCACGCGGCTTTGAGTCTCCTCGAACGAACCTCTCGTCTGGTCGGGGATGGCCTGACCACAGAACAAGCCATGCAGCAGATCAAGTCCACAACTTCCTTCACCCTGCACACACCGGTCCCCGCCGGCAATGAGGTGTTCGAGTTCCCCCTGGTGGAGAAGTACCTCAGCGCCATGCCCGCTCGAATGTCCATCGACCTGGGTCAACTCGCCTCCCTTGGAGCGGCACACGAGGGAGACGAGTATCACTTCAATCTCTCGGCACTCGCCATTCGGATGGCCGGATACGTCAATGGTGTCAGTGTTCGCCACGGTGAGATCGTCGGCCGGGATTGGGCGCACCTGCTCTCCGGTCCGGCCGCCGCCATCACCAACGGAGTGCATCCCCCAACGTGGCTCAGCCGAGCCCATCAGCGGGCACTCTCAGAAGTGTATGGGCGCAAGTGGCGGGACGAACTGATCGACGATCCGGAACTGACACGACGACTCGACGAGCTGTCGGATGAGCGACTGTGGGAGATCCATACACGCGAGAAGCAGATCCTCTCCCGATTCGCACGGGGCCGCATCCTCCGGCAGCGAGCCCGCCACGGCTCGTCGCCAGACGAATTGCGTGCCATCTCTAGCATCCTTTCACCCAATTGGCTCACGATCGGCTTCGCTCGCCGCTTTGCCACCTACAAGCGGGCGCTGCTCATGTTTCACAATCTGCCATGGCTTCAGGCGATCCTCACAAACCCGGACAGACCGGTCCAGATTCTCATCGCCGGAAAAGCCCATCCTGCCGACCAGAATGGTCAGGGTCTCATTCGAAGAATCGTCGAGCTATCGAGAACCCCGGAGCTGAGCGGGCATGTGCACTTCCTGGAGAACTACGACATGCGCATCGCTCGCTACCTCGTCCAGGGGGTTGATGTCTGGCTGAACAACCCTCGGCCGCCGCTCGAGGCCTCAGGTACGTCCGGCATGAAAGTGGCAATGAACGGCGGTCTGAACCTGTCCATCCTCGACGGATGGTGGCTCGAGGGACACAACGGTCGCAACGGCTGGGCGTTCGGCCTCGAATGGGGCAATGGCGACCACGACGCGCAGGACAACGAAGACGCCATCGCGCTCTACCGGACACTCCAAGACCAGGTCGTGCCCACCTTCTACGACAGGGACGAGGATGGCATCCCACATCGCTGGGTCGGCATGATGCGCGAAGCCATGCGGTCGACGCTTGTCGACTTCTCCTCGGACCGGATGGTCAAGCAGTACGCCCAGAACGCGTACATCCCGCTGAGTCAGTCGTAGAGGCTCGCCGGGCGAGCCTCAGGCTTCTTCCAGAAACCTTCGGATGCCGCGCACGGCCTGCCGGATCCTGTGGTCGTTCTCGACGAGCGCGAACCGCACGAATCCCTCTCCATGCGGCCCGAATCCGACACCTGGGCTGACCGCCACTTTCGCCTCCTCGAGAAGTCGAAAGGCGAACTTGAGCGAGCCCATCTGCTCGAAACCCTCCGGCAGTGGCGCCCACGCGAACATGGTTCCCTTCGGTCTCGGGATCTCCCATCCCGCCCTCGCAAGACCGTCGACCAGCGCGTCGCGCCGGACCTTGTAGATGTCCCTGACCTCTTCGACGTAGGCGTCGCCTTCATTCAGCGCGACAATCGACGCAATCTGAATCGGCTGGAAGGTGCCGTAGTCGAGGTATGACTTCAGCTTCGCGAGGGCGGCGATCATCTCCCTGTTGCCCACTGCGAAGCCGACCCGCCACCCTGCCATCGAGTGGCCTTTGGTCATCGTGTAGAGCTCGACGCCCACATCCTTGCCCCCAGGCACCTCGAGAAGACTCGGCGGCACGTAGCCGTCGAAGGAGATATCGGCGTACGCGAAGTCGTGAACGAGCATCACCTCGTTCTCCTGAGCGAACGCGACGAGGCGCTCGAAGAAATCCAGGTCGACGCACGCTGTGGTGGGGTTGTGGGGAAACGAGGTGAGGATCACACGGGGTCGGGGCCAGGAGTCGGAGAAGACCGTACGGAGCCTGTTGAAGAAGTCTTCTCCGAGGCTCAGCGGCACCCGGCGCACCTCGGCACCAGCGAGCACTGCAGCATAGATGTGGATCGGGTAGCTGGGCTCCGGGACCAGGGCGACATCGCCTGGCCGAACGAGTGCCCACATCAGGTGGGCAAGACCCTCCTTCGCACCGATGGTCGTGATGACCTCGGACTCGGGGTCGACTTCGACGCCAAAGCGGCGACGGTACCGGTCGGCAACCGCCTTGCGGAGGTTCGGAATCCCCTTCGAAGCCGAGTAGCGGTGGTTCTTGGGATTCCTGGCAGCTTCGATCAACTTCTCGACTGCAATCGGCGGAGACGGAATGTCCGGGTTCCCGAAGCCGAGATCTATCACGTCCTCGCCCGCACGCCGAGCTTCGCGCTTGGCCGCATCGACCTCCGCGAAGACATATGGGGGCAGATCCTCGATTCGGCGGAACTTCACTGTCACCTCCGTTTCCGGCAGGCTACCTGTCAGCCGCCGCTCAGCCGCGGCATCACCTTGTCGATGAACAGTTCCCAGGTCCCTCCGACCAACGACAGCACGAAGTCATCGACTCCGGCACCCCGAAGTTCCTCGAGCTGTCTCGGGAGTGTTTCGACGGTCGCCGAAAGCGCAGGCCCTCGCCGTCGAGCCATGGCCCCGGCGAGTTCGGCTTCGTCGCGAGCCAGCAGCACCTGCCCACCCCAGCTGATGCGCGACGCAGTCGGACTCGAACGCCGCTCGCGGAGCCACTCTGCGGACACATTCCATACATTCCAGCCGTCGGCGCTCTCCGCGGCAGTCTGTTGGATCGCGGGCGAAGTACCTCCGATCCACACAGGCACCCGGGTCCTGATGAGCCGGGCCGTCGCCTCGAGCGCATGAACCCGTTCGCGCATGCCGGGAAACGGCATCCCGTATGCATCGAACTCGCGACGGGACATCGAGTCGCCGGTCCCAAGTCCGCACACGACACGCCCTCCGCTCAATCGTGATGCCGTCAGCACAGCGGATGCCGTGTGTTCGGGTGATCGCAGCGATGTTCTGAGCACGAGGGTTCCCACTGTGACTCGATGGGTCGCAGCGACCACCGCGCCGAGCGCCACGGTCGATTCGACGATCGGTCGATCAGGACCGTCGAGCGGGAACAGGTGGTCGAAGAGGAACACTCCGTCGAAGCCGAGTGCTTCCGCCCGACGGGCGCCTCGAACGAGGCGCCCGGGATCGTCGACGAACTGAGGAAGCGTGACCGAGATCGTCACGCAATCCGCCGCACCAACCACGACAATCTGGCCGGCACCAGGCCGGCGGCGATGTCGACCACATGTTCAACGATCTCGAGGATGTCCTGAGGGCCATCCCAGAGCTCGAGCACTACGTCATGTCCCGCGGATCGGATCAGTCGGTGGAGGGCAAGAACAACGACGAGGACATCGTCCGTCTCACCTATCACCGGAATGAAGTCCGGAATGAGGTCGACAGGGGACAGGACATACCCGACAGACAGCAGCGCAAACGCCTTGGCCCTCGTGGGGACCCGGGGATCGCGGATCAGCCGTCCGATGAGCTTGACCATCCGAGGCAGCGCGAACACCGCCTCTTTGAGCCAGCGCCGCGTGTCACCGTTTCTCCCGGGCCCGATGATCTCGTCGGGAGCGAGTACGTCAGACATGCGCTCTCCTCAATGCTGCAATGCCGGCACCCACAAGCGCTGCGTCCTCTCCGAAGGAAGCTGCCACGATCGGCGTCGGTGTTCGCACATCGTACCCCTCGAGCGAGGCTGCGATCGCCCTTTGGGTCGGGCGGAGCAATACATCCCCAAGTCGGGAGACCCCTCCGCCAACCACGATGATGTCGGGATCCAGTATGGCGATCAGCGTCGACAGGCCGACGCCTAGCCAATCGCCAACCTCCGCAACGAGCGCCCGGGCCTGCTCGTCTCCCTCGAGAGCGGCGGAGGTCAGGTGGCGACCACCCGGGGTCTCACCGGCAGCGAGTTCGGCGATCCGTCCCGTCGGATGCTCGGCGGCCGCGTCGCGGGCCATCTGGTCCAGTCTCCGACCGGATGCGAACGTCTCCCAACACCCCTGCTGTCCACAGGTACACAGCGGACCTCCGACGTCCACCACCATGTGACCGATCTCGCCGGCGAAACCCCGACCCCGATAGATCTCGCCGTCGATGACGAGCCCTCCACCTATCCCCGTTCCGAGCGTCACCATCATGACGACGCGGTGCCCTCTCCCCGCACCAAGTCGCGCCTCGGCGAAGCCGGCGAGATTGGCGTCGTTGTCGACGACCGTGGGAAGCCCGAACTCCTCTTGGAGCAGGGAGAGGTACGCCACGTGCTCGCCGCTGACGTTCGGTCCCCACTCCAGGACACCCGAGTCGGTCACGAGTCCGGCGACGCCCACCCCTATGGCGATGACCCTCGAACCGAGAAGCGTTCGTACCACTTCGGAAGGGCCCCGCACCATCTCGTCCTGCGTTCTCGGACGGGGACGCTCCACCTTGCCATCGACCGCTCCGGACGGCGAGACGACGCCTCCCGAGAGCTTCGTCCCCCCAAGATCGATCCCGATGGCGTCCACCGTCACCATCCTACCGATCTCAGATCCGGCTTTTGTGGGTAGAATAAAACCTGATTACACTGTTGTTAGATTTAGTGAGCAAGAGAGGAGTGTATCTATGCGAGCCCATCTACTCCGCTACGACCCGTTCAGCGTCGTTCGGGACTTCGATCGATTCTTCGAGCAGGCGGCGGACCGCCCCTGGATTCCCCGGGTGGACGTGCTGGACGGCGACGGCTCCCTGATCGTCAGGGTCGAGGTGCCCGGTTTGCGATCCGAAGACATCAATGTCACGGTCGAGAACTCCGAGCTGGTCATCTCCGGATCCCGTTCCTTCGGGACGACCGAGGAGGACAAGGGGTACCACCGCAGGGAGATCGCCTATGGAAGCTTCCAACGGTCCGTGTACCTGCCGGACGAGTTCGACGCCGA
>Ga0307423_1002334_pt1 | contig 10694 bp, 8 predicted proteins | sample SalMarWE160310MG_FD_202154 | JGI IMG/M metagenome (GOLD analysis project Ga0307423, IMG submission 202154) | Salt marsh sediment microbial communities from the Plum Island Ecosystem LTER, Massachusetts, United States - WE1603-10 | ecosystem: Environmental > Aquatic > Marine > Intertidal zone >... | reverse complement strand
AAAAAAAGGAACGTCAGCTTCACCTGCAATGGCCCGTGCAAGGAGCGTTTTTCCGGTGCCGGGGGATCCCATCAAAAGCACCCCTTTGGGTATCCTTCCCCCGAGACGAGTGAATTTCTTAGGTTCTTTTAAAAACTCGATAATTTCGCCAAGTTCTTCTTTGGCTTCATCGATACCGGCAACATCTTCAAACGTTACTTTTTTCGATTGATCAGACTGCAAACGGGCCCGGCTTTTGCCAAAAGACATGGCTTTTCCCCCGCCGGACTGCATCTGGCGCATAAAAAATATCCATACGCCGATCAGTACGATCATTGGAAACCACGACACCAGAACAGACATATACCATGGCGATTCGTTCTCAGGTTTGGCAGTAATGGTAACACCCTTATCCCTAAGGATTTTGATTAAATCACTATCCTGGGGTGCATATACCTTGAAGCGATTACGATTTGAATCTGTGACATAGAGTTCGTGGCCCTGTATGACGACACTAGAAACACGTTCTTTTTCCACCATAGTCAAAAATTCAGTATAACTGATGCTTGTTTCAGCCAGATGCTGTTGATTGAAAAGGTTGTAAAGCATGATCATCATCAACGTGATGACTATCCATAAGGCCAGATTTTTGTAAAAAGGATTCAAAAGTTTTAACCCCCCTAAAAGTCAATTAAGGAACCATCAATATTAAGCACCAATAATAATCATCATTGTTGATTAGGCAAGCAAAAGTTCCACTTTCAGTACATTTCTGGTTGCAGGCATCAATTTAACAGACTCATCAATTCTATGGCCGACCACCCAGATTATTTTCCCTCGGCTCAATAGTATGGGGCATTTTATTCGTTCACTTCGAGGTACTTTTTTGTCAATAAAAAATTTTTTTAACTTTTGCGTTCCTCCTACTCCCAATGGTTTAAAAGCATCTCCCGGCCGAAAATTCCTTATTACTATTGGAAAACTTAAGCTATTCTTATCAAAAAAACTGGTGTGTTGTCCAGCATAACGATAATCAAATACCTTTTTCAAACGCATTTCAGTAAATTTAATGGTCGCGCCTATTTCTCTTATAAAAACAGATCCAAGTTTTTCGATTTGATATTCAAACGTAAATGTGTCTGAATGGCTCTCTTTTTCACTCCCACCGCACGACATACGTCTTTCTTTAAACACATGGAGCGCATCCCGGTCTCTTTGAATTCTAATACGGTCAGGCAGGTCCACTTTTCCATAGTCCGATCTTTTATCTATAAGGCCGATGACAGAATTGATATTAACAAACCGAATACGCCTTAAGTCCCCTTTTATTTTTTCAATGGTCGTTCTTATGATCCGCCTTTGCAGTGCAAGATGGTATCTATTAAGCATCGAAACAGAAAGGATGATACAATTTTCCTGAACATCCAGTACGGTCTTTTCATAAAAAGGATGAACAACATCGCCAATCCATTCTTCTTCTGATCGTATAATTGACGAAAGCCGGTTTAGTGTTTCAGAAATTTTTGGATTGTACGCTGCTTTTATCAAAGGAATTAAATCATGACGCATTCTGTTCCTTAAGTACTTTGTGTCCGTGTTAGATGCGTCAGAAACATATTCTAATTTGTTTTGACTTAAAAAATCGATGAGTTCGGATCGATTTAGCTTTATCAACGGGCGGATAATCTTATGGTCTCTTACGGGAGGTATGCCTGAAAGACCCTGTGTTCCACTTCCTCTAAAAAGATTCATCAAAATAAGTTCTGCATTGTCATCACTATGGTGCCCAACTGCAATTTTGTTGTATTGCATTGTATTCGCAACGTTGTTTAAAAAGGTATAGCGAACACACCGGGCAGCTTCTTCTAAAGAAAGTTTGTTTTCGATCTGATACGTTAACACATCCTTTTTATGCGTGTGACAGGGCAAATCATACTTTTTGGCCAGAAGTTCAACAAACTGAGCATCTTTATCCGAATCATTCTTGCGAAGACAGTGGTTTAAATGGGCAACACCCAGTTTGAGAGAAAAACGAGGCGCAATTAGGAAGAGTACATGAAGCAGAGCAACCGAATCAGGTCCTCCGGACACGCCAATAACCACCGAATCTTTGGGTTTAAGCATTCCATAAGTTGCAATGGTTTTTTCAACAGTTTGTAATAACTGACTCAAGTTTACCATCCTGATATGGCTATAAGTGGTTTCAAAACCTCTCCTCAGGCTCAATTCCTGTGTTGGGCCAAGGGATTCAATCCTCGAAATATTATATATATTCCTGCGTTTGAACTCCTCGGTCCGCCTTGCCAATATTACATTATATTTCAGAGGTTTATATATATCAAACCGTTTCAAATTATGATATAGTGGTCTGTGGTTGTCAATAAAAAACACAGAAGCCGCATCTTATAATATTGTTTCATCCTTTCTTAAAGTGAAAAAATCGAGTCCTTTTTTACCTTGAAAAAAATCTTTTTCGATTATATTTATGATAACGGTTGTGCTAGGCGGGGAGTTAGCGGTGCCCTTTTCCCGAAATCCGCTTCATGCGGGGCTGAATTCCCCCTTAAGGGTTTGAACCTGGAAGCCTATAGGCCAATCTGGTCGGCCGCCGCGCAACAGACGGTTACGAACCTCGTCAGGTCCGGAAGGAAGCAGCGATAAGTAATGCGGTCTGTGTCGTGGTTGATCCCGGTCAATTTTTTGGCTTGTTATATTTCAGCAAGGATTCGAAAGGGGGTGCACAACCGACTTTTTCCCATCATTCTTTTGTTCTCTAAATTCCTGAACCTATGATATAAAATTCCTATTTCCGGCTTGACAATATTCCATGCAGTCTTATTTTTTAGCGATGTCGTAATATTGGTGCAAAACTTTAACGGCCAAGCAGTAAATACTTAAAAAAAATCAGGAGATAACAACGTTGATGGCAAAAGGAAAGGAAGTCAAAGTTCATACCAAGGTTGAAGACACCGGAAAAGAAGATAAAGCCAATAATAAAATTGAGTTAAGTGAAAAAGACATGCCTGAGCCTCTTGACCCCTTCAAAGAGATGGAGGAAAAGGTTAAATCCCTTGAAAAAGAGGCCAAAGAAACCCACGATCGCTTGCTCAGGGTATCTGCCGAGTTCGAAAACTACAAAAAGCGTGCCGCACGCGAAATGAATGATTTCAGAAAATTTGCCAATGAAAGCTTTGTAAAAGCCATGCTTCCGGTAATTGATAATTTAGACCGCGCCATCGAATCTTCAAATAATGAAAAACACACTGACAGCTCCATGGTAGAAGGCGTCAATATGACCCTTAAAGAGATACTCAAAGTATTGGAACAATTCGGCGTAAAGCGGTTTGACTCTCTAGGAGATACTTTTGACCCCGGTTTACACCAGGCCGTCATGCAAGAAGAAACAGACAGGCATGCTGAAAATTCTGTGGTTAAGGAGTTGCAAAAAGGATACATGATACATGACAGACTCCTAAGGCCTGCCATGGTCGTCGTCTCTAAAAAACCGGAAAAACGGAAGAAAAAAGATCATACAGAATAAAATGAACCATATAAAAAAGACTATCGTAAATGTTAGGAGGAAAACAAATGGGTAAAGTCATTGGAATCGATTTGGGAACCACAAATTCCTGTGTAGCGGTCATGGAAGGTAGTGATGCAAAAGTTATTACCAACCCTGAAGGAGGACGTACCACCCCTTCCATCGTCGCGGTTTCAGAAAGTGGGGAAAGGTCGGTGGGTCAAATTGCAAAACGGCAGGCCATTACGAACCCCGAGAATACGGTCTTTGCAGTTAAAAGACTTATTGGCCGACAGTATGCATCAAAAGAAGTTCAGGATGATATCAAGATACTTCCCTACAAGATTGAACAGGCCAAAAATGGCGATTTGCGTATAAACTTGAGGGGCAAATTGAACAGTCCTGCAGAAATATCATCCTTTATTCTGGCCAACATCAAGCATACCGCCGAGGAATATCTTGGCGAAAAAGTGACAGACGCCGTGATTACGGTGCCTGCCTATTTTAATGACAGTCAGCGACAGGCAACCAAAGATGCCGGGAAGATTGCCGGTCTCAATGTGCTCAGGATTATCAATGAACCTACTGCTGCATCCCTGGCGTATGGTCTTGATAAGAAAAAAGAAGAAAAAATAGCTGTTTTTGATCTGGGCGGAGGTACGTTTGACGTATCGATTCTAGAAATCGGTGAAGGCGTTTTTGAAGTTAAGGCCACAAATGGCGATACCCATCTTGGCGGTGAAGATTTCGACTTAAGGCTTATCGATTACCTTGCGAGTGAATTCAAAAAAGATCAGGGCATCGATATAAGAAATGATAAAATGGCGTTGCAGCGGCTCAAAGAGGCTGCTGAAAAAGCAAAAATGGAGCTTTCCACATCGATGGAAACCGATGTCAATCTTCCATTCATCACCGCCGATGCTTCAGGACCCAAGCACCTCAACATAAAAATAACCCGAGCCAAACTTGAAGGGCTGATCGGTGATCTTTTAGACAACCTGGAAAAACCCTGTCGTATTGCACTCAAGGATGCAGGTCTGACACCCAATGACATTAATGAGGTCATTCTTGTGGGCGGAATGACGCGTATGCCGGCGGTTCAGGAACGCGTAAAGAAAATCTTCGGCAAAGAACCGCACAAAGGGGTTAATCCCGATGAAGTTGTGGCTATTGGTGCTGCCATTCAAGGCGGCGTGCTTAAAGGAGACGTTAAAGATGTTCTCCTTCTTGACGTAACCCCTCTATCTCTGGGCATTGAAACCCTGGGCGGTGTTATGACGCGTCTCATTGAAAAAAATACCACCATTCCGACAAAAAAGAGTCAGATTTTTTCAACCGCAGCAGACAACCAACCGGCCGTTTCCATCCATGTCTTACAGGGTGAGCGGGAAATGGCCGCCGGCAACAAGACGTTAGGTCGTTTTGAACTAGTGGGAATACCGCCTGCACCCAGAGGTGTTCCGCAAATTGAAGTCACTTTTGACATTGATGCCAATGGTATCGTCAATGTTTCTGCCAAGGATATGGCCACCGGTAAAGAACAATCTATTCAGATAACAGCTTCGAGCGGACTTTCCAAAGAAGAAATCGACAAGCTTATAAAAGATGCCGAACTTCATGCTGAAGACGATAAGAAAAAAAGGGAACTGGTAGACGCCCGCAACCATGCCGATGCACTGATCTATTCCACAGAAAAATCGATTAAAGATCTTGGCGACAAAGTTGACGCCGAAACCAAGAGCAAGGTCGAAGCCACCATTGACCCCCTTAAAAAGGCCATGGAAGGTGATGACGCTGAAGAAATCAAGCGATTGAGCGAGGAATTAACCCAGGCCTCTCATAAACTGGCTGAGGCTATGTATCAGCAGGCTTCCAAGACAGACGACCAGCAGCAAGCCGGAGCGGGTCAGGAACAGGCCGGCCAGTCCGCACCCGATGAGGATGTGGTGGATGCCGATTTTGAAGAGGTTAAAGACGACGATAAAAAATAATCCCTTTTAACACATTAAAAAAATCCTGTGCGCACGTTTGTGCCACAGGATTTTTTTTTGGCCGGGCAACATTTCTAAATCATCCCCTTTATGCAATTTGAATTAAGATCTTTACCAAATCATTCTTTCTTGATATTATTTTTTCAGTTTTTTACCCCTTATGTGTAAAATGTATAAACTAAAATAAGCAAAATACATCTCAAAAGGTGGATGTTATGCAAAAAATCAAAGTGTTACTTATGGCACTGGCAATGATGGTGATCGCTGCAACATTTTTTGAAAGCATTGCCATGGCCGCACAGGTGACGAGAATTCATTCAAGTAGAAAATACATCTACATTGATGGCAGCATTGCAGACGGATTTGTAATGGGAGCAAGGGTATGTTTTTATTCTTCTTCAGGTGAAGAAATCACTTGCGGCCCAATTGACCAGGCTTCGGAGTCATTTGCCAGGGTTAGGGTTGACAACAGAATCGCAAAACAAATCCGGTATGGAACGGAAGCAAGGCTTTCTGATGAGAAAGCAAATGAAACACAAACAACAGAGCCTAAGGGCTGTACCAATGATTCAGAATGCGGTGATACCGGATTTTGCTTTAATGGTAGATGTCGGCAGAGACAGGGAGCAGCAACAGAGGCTAAGGGGTGTACCGATGATTCAGAATGCGGTAATACCGGATTTTGTTTTAATGGCAAATGTCAGCAGAGATAAGTATGGTTTAGATTAGAAGCCACCTCAAAATAAAGATTTTGGTCCAAGATCAAGGCAGAGCCGAGTTTTAACCCGCCCCGACTGTTGACGGGATCTTCGACACGCATACTTCAAGTATGTCGAGGACTTAAAACGAGGCTCCAACGCCGAGACTTGTCCGCCTCTGGCGGATTGGGCCAAAAGATTATTTTGAGATAGCTTCTAATCTTCCTGCAACGCCTTCAAATTCGCAAAATAATCCAGCGATTCCGGGTTTTTCAGAGAGTCCTTATTGAGCACCGGTCGGTTGTGAATCACCTTGTTCACCGCCAGTTCCACCTTTTTCATATTATGGGTATAGGGAATATCCGGCACCGAAACAATGACAGCAGGCACATGCCTTGGCGATGCATTGATTCGAATAGTGGTTTTTATTTTTTTGATAATCTCATCGGTTAGCTCGTGTCCTTGGGTCATTTTGACAAACAATACCACACGAACATCATTTTTCCAACTTTGCCCCACCACAACACAGTCTTCGATCTCCTCTAAAAGATCCACCTGGCGATAGATCTCGGCGGTACCGATGCGTACGCCACCGGGATTCAAGGTGGCATCCGACCGACCATAAATAACGACACCGCCTCTCTCTGTGATCAGAATATAATCTCCATGCCGCCAGATATTGGGATAAACATCAAAATATGCGTCATGATATTTTTGCTTGTCCGGATCATTCCAGAAATAGATGGGCATGGACGGAAAAGGCGCTGTACATACAAGTTCACCCTGCTGATTGATGACCGATTTCCCGTTCTCGTCAAAAGCCTCGACCTTCATGGCCAGCCCTCTGCACTGAAGTTCGCCGGCATATACCGCTCCCATGGGGTTTCCCAAAGCAAAACATCCATTAAGATCCGTACCTCCGGAAATCGAGGCCAACTGAAGGTCTTTCTTGACGTCTCTGTAAATATACTCAAAACCTTCGATGGAAAGCGGTGATCCTGTTGAAAGCACCGCCTTAAGCGGCGTGAGGTCGTATGTCTTGCCAGGTTTTACACCCGCATTTTGCAGTGCGGCAATGTATCCGGCGCTGGTTCCGAATATCGATATTTTTTCGTCCTGAGCGATCTTCCAGAGAGCGCCGGGATCCGGATGAAAGGGATTTCCGTCAAAAAGAACCAATGTGGCGCCCGCGGCCAGAGAACTGACCAGCCAGTTCCACATCATCCAGCTGCACGTGGTAAAGTAAAATATGGTATCTTCTCTTTTCAAATCCGTGTGAAGCACGAGTTCTTTTAAATGGTGAATAAGAATCCCTCCGGCACTCTGAACCATACATTTGGGAAGCCCGGTGGTACCGGACGAATACATGATGTAAAGGGGGTGATCAAACGGAAGCTGTGCGAACTCGATGTTCAGATCAGATTCTGAAGACCGAAAATCCTCGTAAAGAACACCATTGGACAATCCTTTGATATCCGGATTTTTTTGAGTGTACGGCACCACCACCGCTTTTTCAATGGAAGAAATTTCTTTGATGATGTTTGAAATTTTTCCCAGGTTGTCAAAGTGTTTTCCCTTGAAAAAATATCCGTCCGCCGTAAACAAAACCTTGGGTTCGATCTGACCGAATCGATCCAGCACCCCTTTTGTTCCGAAATCCGGAGAACATGAAGACCAGGTGGCACCGATACTGGCAGCAGCCAGCATGGCGATGATGGTTTCCGGCATGTTGGGCATAAATCCGGCCACCCGGTCGCCGGTCTGGACGCCAACGGTTTTTAAAGACCTGGCAACACGTGCGGTCTCATCGTACAGTTCGGCATATGTCATTCTTCTGGCCACCCGATCCTCTCCTCGAAAGACGAGTGCTGTCCGGTCGTCCCTGAATCGTAAAAGATTTTCGGCAAAATTAAGCCGTGACCCGGAAAACCAATGGGCGCCCGGCATTTTTGTCACATCGTCAATGATTTGGTCATAAGATTTTGATGCTTTTATTCTTACAAACTCCCATGTTGCCGCCCAGAAATCTGAGATATTGTCTATGGACCATCGGTATAGAGGATCATATTCAGAAAAATTTTGATTGAACTTGACATTCACAAAATTCATGAATCGATGCATATTGGTGCTTTGGATTCTTTCCTCGGATGGTTTCCATAACAGTTCGGCCATGGTCAATTTCTCCTTTAAACAACGGACAAATGGGTTATTTACAGTATATTAAATTCCTTTTTAGCGCTAACCTAAAAAAATAGTCAAGAATACCTTAATATACCATCAAAAAAACAAAATTTCTACGTCGCTTTGTCAAATCAAAAACGGTTCCACTTAAAAATTAAACGAAGGATTTTGGTTGACATAATAATTTTTACTTATTAAAAAACGATGAAAGAGCATCTTGAAGGTGCAATTAAAATAACTATTAAACCGGTATAAATTTTTAAAAAATTTACTAAGCCACGAAGGTAAGCAGGAAGAAATCCTGTTATTTCTTTGTGGCTTTTTTTGTGCGACATTTCCATGACGGTATATCGATTAACAACACCAGCTTCATTCAATAAAGGGTTTTGATGTGACCAAACGAATCTGTATCATCGACGGCCAGGGCGGCGGGATCGGAGCTACGCTGATAAAATATCTGAAAGACGCATATGGCGAGTCAGTGGTGCTCATTGCTTTGGGAACAAATGCCATTGCAACGGCTCAAATGCTTAAAGCTGGTGCCAATAAGGGCGCGTCCGGAGAAAACGCTATTTGCCGGACCGTCTTCCAGGTCGATTGTATCATCGGGCCAATCGCCGTTTCCTGGGCCAACGCCATGCTGGGTGAGGTGACGCCGAAAATAGCCGAAGCCGTCACATCGAGCCAGGCCATAAAAATTCTTATTCCCCTGTCACAGGAAAGCGTCAAGATCGTAGGCGTCGTCAAAGAACCGCTGCCGCATTTGGTGCAGGAAGCTGTGGAGAAGACAAAGGAGGTGATGAAACATGTGTGAAGCCAATGTCTATATTGAAAAAGACGGAATCGAGGAGCTAATCCTGGAGTCTGTAGATATCGTCGAGCCGCAGGATGATGGCAGTTTCCGGCTGGTGAGCATTTTTGGCGAGCAAAAGATCGTCAAAGGCAAACTAAAGGAAATGAAACTGGTGGATCATAAAATCGTCTTTGCCTAATAAGAATGTATCATTGTTCGCGGGTTTAGAGGTTCAGCAGTGATCTTATCCCGGAACGCGGGCCGGTGTCTAAATGAAGAATGCGTAAAAGAAGTGTATGCTAAATGTTGATGACTCTATCGGCCAACTGCATGGCTGTGACAATATCCAGCATATTGGTGGTTTCCCCGACCTTTTTGGCTTCAAGCAGGCCAAAATGCGTCAGGCAGGTACCGCACACCAAGATTTTGAGTCCGTCATTTTCAAAGTCCTTGAGATCATCGAGCACCTTTGAACCGTCGATCGCCAGTTTCACGCCGTTATTCACGAACACCAGTCGCCACAATTCCGGTCCCATTTCTTTTAATGTTTTGATAAAACTGATCATGAGCTTTAAACCGAGTTCTTCATCACCAAAACCGATCCGGTCGGTGGCGCACATAACCATGATTTTTTTATCTTCTGCCTCTGTTTTCTGGAACGTCTGAACTTGAGCTTGCTGCTCAGTGTCACATGTCCCGATAACCAGGCAATCCGCGCCACTTTGTTCAAGCTTCGTCTGAAATCCCTGGGACTCCAAAAAGCGCTGTACGTTCTGCTGAGAGGCGGCATTGTCTACAATGACTTTCACGCTGCCTAAATTTTCTTCTTGCAAAACGGCCTTGGTCTGTAGCACAGGCGCCGGACAGGCCAATCCGCGAGCATCGATTTCTTTCATTGAAACATCTCCTTAAGATTTATTTTTTGGTTCTTCTCCAAATTAGTTGGAAGAATCTGTTTTAAAGTTTTTTCACTCGGCCCCTTGAATCCTTGAACCCTTGACCCCTTAACAATCGACCAACTCATTGTGAAATGTTTATTTTCATAAATTTAGATTCATACTATAGGGCAGATAAGGATCAACTCCCATCAAACCACCCATATTTTCTCTTCCGGGTCTTTCAGCACTTCACCGATTTCCGCTGTATCGCTTATACCTGAATCCTGAAGGGCCTTAACGAGCGCATCGGCTTGAACGCGATCGACAGTGATCAGCAATCCTCCGGAGGTTTGGGGATCGACCAGTACGTCCTGCCGTGAACGCGCCACCGTTTCAGCAAAATCGATCATCGATTCTCGAAATTCCCTGTTTTTATAGGCACCGGCGGGGATGAGTCCCATGGAAGCGAACTCCAAGGCTTCCGGAATCACCGGTACCTGCTCGGAAAAGATCCGTACGCTCATGTTTGACCCGCAGACCATCTCGGCAATGTGTCCGATCAGACCGAAGCCGGTAACATCGGTGCAGGCATTGATATTAAAATTCGACATGATCCTGGCAGCGTCTCGGTTGAGCGAAGCCATCAAACGGGTC
>Ga0307423_1002333_pt1 | contig 10696 bp, 11 predicted proteins | sample SalMarWE160310MG_FD_202154 | JGI IMG/M metagenome (GOLD analysis project Ga0307423, IMG submission 202154) | Salt marsh sediment microbial communities from the Plum Island Ecosystem LTER, Massachusetts, United States - WE1603-10 | ecosystem: Environmental > Aquatic > Marine > Intertidal zone >... | reverse complement strand
ACCACCGCGCCGATGTACTGACGGTGTCCATCCACGGCGATCCGCATTTCGCCTATCCGCACTTTGCCGGCTTCGCCGACGAAACCGGGGTGGGCGAGGGCGAAGGCTACAATCTCAACCTGCCGCTTCCGGAAAAGTGCAGCGTCGAGCGTTATCACAAGACGCTGGCAAAGGCGCTGCGTCGCGTGCGCGAGTTTCAGCCGCAATTCCTGGTGCTGGCCCTGGGACTGGATACGGCAAAGGCCGACCCGACCGGTACCTGGAGCCTGCGTGCCGCGGACTTCCGTGCCAATGGCGCGCTGATCGGGGCCCTGGACCTGCCCACCCTGATCGTGCAGGAAGGCGGTTATCGAACCCGAACCCTGGGCGCCAATGCCCGTGCCTTCTTCGAGGGGCTATGGTCGGGCTGGCAGGAAGCACGCACACGGCGCAGATGAGACCGGTCAACAGGGTCGCCAACTGCGAAAACGCGGGGGCAGACCATGGCCTGTTATCCTGTACACATGGCCTTTTCCATGGCCTTAATGGCACCAGTGCCTGACATTTTCACGCGCCTGAGCGAGCGCCTGTTCACGTGCGTCATCGGGCAGGTAGACGCGATTGCCTGACTCGTCGAGGTCATACACGCGGCCGGCCCGTTCGAGGTTGCGCAGGTAATCACGCGCACGGTTGCAGTGCCTGCGCTGCTGCAGCTCGTCGGTCCTGGCCTTCTCTTCAAGCTGCTCTTTTTGCAGACGTTCGTCGCGTATGGCATCGAGCAGGCGCTGCGTCTTTTCCATGCGCGCGTCGGGCGCCACCGCACCGGGCGCGGATTCCCCGAGCTTGCGCAGGCTGTGTGTGCTGCTGTCACACGGTGTATCGCGGTACTGCACGTTGCCACCGGTGTCGGTGCACTTGAAGACCCCGGCCGATGCCGTGGCGCCGGACAGCAGCAACATAACCACGGCAATCGAGATAAGTCGATTCAAGTTCGCCCTCACTTCAAATCGTCTCGCGCAAGGCGCAAAGACGAATGGAAAAACAACAAGGTCCGCCACAGAGAACACGGAGGACACAGAAATTTTCTTGCTCTGGGACTTTATCCGAATATTTATCCTGGTGCAGGTGCAGCTATTGTTGCAGGAGCGGACCCCGTCCGCGATCTGTTGAACCTGTCATCGTACATGTGACGCGTGCCTGCCTCATTTCTCGCGCAACCGGTCCAGGCACAGGCGCTGGCGACTGTCGAACAAATGCCGCGAACCGATACTCACCGCGGCCAGCGTTCCCAGCCCGGTGCCAGTGGTGATCAGGAACATGATCAGGATCTGGTATTTCACCGCCTCCACCGGCGCCGCACCGGCCAGAATCTGGCCGGTCATCATGCCGGGCAGGCTGACCACCCCGGCGGCAGCCATGGCATTGATGATCGGTATCATGCCGCCGCGGATAGCCTGGCTGCGGTAACTCATGATCGCCGTTTCCCAGCGCTCACCCAGCATGAGGCGCGCCTCGATGATATTGCGCTGCTCCCACGCCGACTGCGTCAGCCGGTCCATGGCGATGGAAATGCCGTTCATGGTATTGCCGAGCAGCATGCCGAGCAGTGGTATGGCATATTGCGGTGCGTACCAGGGTTTCTCGCCCAGGATGACGACCAGGGCAAAGATCGTGATGGCGAACGAGGACAGGAACATCGATATGGTGCCGACGGCATAGCCCCACCAGCCACGGAAGCGACGCTCCTGGCGCATCATGACCTCGCGCCCGGCGATCAGCAGCATGAACAGCGACAGCAGCGCCACCCAGCCCGGGTGTGAACTGGCGAACAGCGCCTTCAGCACCAGGCCGATCAGGGTCAGCTGCACCGCGGTCCGGGTTGCCGCGACGAGGAGCTGCCCACTGAGGCCGGTGCGCAGGCGGATCGACAGCAGCGCAAGCAGCAGCACGAGAATGGCCGCGATAGCGAGATCGGTGGTATCAAGCGTGATCATTGCCGTGCCTTGAGCTTCAATTCCTCGAGCTTGCCGTCGCCGAGCTCCATGTGGCGGTTCGCCACCCGCGCGACCTGCATGCGATCGTGACTGACCCAGATCACCGCGGCATTGTGCGTCTTGCGATATGCGTCGATCACCGCCTCGACACGGCGCGCGTTTTCATCATCCAGGTTCGCCGTGGGTTCGTCCAGCAACAGCACACGCGGCCGGTTCGCCAGCAGCCGCAGCAGCGCCAGGCGCTGTCGCTCGCCGCTGGACAGGCGGGAGACCGGCTGGTCCAGCACGTCCTCGGTCAGCCCGAGCTGCGCCAGCACCACCGGCATGCCATTGGTAAAATGATCCCGTGCGCGCGGCAACCACCAGCTGCTTTCCGGTGGCAGCAGGCCGGTCTGCCGGCGCCATTGCTCCGGAGCCGTATCACGGGAAGATATGCCATCCAGCCACAGCTCGCCGCCATGCGGGTCGATGTCAGCGATGGCGCGCAGCAGTTGTGACTTGCCGCTGCCGGATTCACCGGTAATACACAGGCAGTCGCCGGGGGCCAGCGCCAGCGACACGGGACCGAGCATCGGCCGGTCCAGGTCCTTGATTTGCAGCAGGGGCGGTGTTTTACTCATCAGGAGCTGGTGCGCACAGGGGACAGACCCCGTTTTTCGGTGGAACTGCTACGCCGGACCACCCTGAAACAATACACGAAAAACGGGGCCTGTCCCCTTACTTATTCAACAGAGGTCATTATGTCAGAACCGACCATTGCACAGAAAGCACCCTTTGCCCAGGAACTCGAACCCGGCACCTACTGGTGGTGCGCCTGCGGCAGATCGAAGAGTCAGCCGTTCTGCGACGGCTCGCACAAGGGCAGCGAATTCACCCCGGTCAAGTTCGAGATCAGCGAGAAAACCCGGGTCTGGCTGTGCGGCTGCAAGCATAGCGCCGACCATCCGTTCTGCGACGGCACGCATAAAAAATTGTAGCAGCGGATCTCATCCGTGATTTTTCAAAATCGAACCTCGCGCAAAGGCGCAGAGATCACGGAGGACACAGAGACCTAATCATTCCCTTACCGACATCTATCAGGTGCAGCCGTGATCAATGAGGTCAGACTCAATTTCTTTTCCGTTCGCGGACAGCGTCCGCTCCTGCAACAATAGCTGCACCTGCACCAGAACAAATATTCGGATATAGACTCAGAGCAGGAAATTCTCTGTGTCCTCTCGGCAACCGCTCCATGCGTCGCCTCGGGCGCCTGCTTTTGGTGCTCTACCTCCTACAGCCCTGTAGTCGTGTGATCTCTGTGGCGAATCTTATTGTTTTTCTCTGCGCCTTTGCGTCTTTGCGCGAGATATTTTTTGAATAAAAAAAGGGCGCCTTGCAGCGCCCTTTTCGTTACGGTCGAAGAAAGCCTTACACGTTATAACCCGTCTCGTCGTGCAGGACGATGTCGAGGCCTTCCGTTTCCTGGTCGCCGGTGACGCGCAGGCCGATCACGGCGTCGACCAGCTTGAGGATGATCCAGCTCAGAATTCCGCAGTATACGAAGGTTGAGATAACGCCGATAAACTGCACCCAGACCTGCCCGCCGGCGGTCATGCCCTCGGCCAGGCCGGCGCCGCCCAGCGTGCCGACGAACACGCCGGCCAGCAGCGTGCCGAGAATTCCGCCGACGCCGTGCACCGGGAACACGTCGAGAGAGTCATCGACCTTCAGGACCTGCTTGAGGAAACTGGTGCACGTGTAGCAGATCACGCCGGCGCTCGTCCCGATGATCAGCGCGCCGACCGGACCGACGAAACCCGACGCGGGCGTGATGGTGCCCAGCCCGGCGACCATGCCGGTAACTACACCGAGCACGCTCGGCTTGCCATGCCGGAACCATTCCATGCCCATCCACGCGAGCGAGCCGGCCGCGGCGCTGATATGAGTGACCAGCATCGCCATACCCGCATCACCGTTCGCCGCCAGCGCACTGCCGGCATTGAAACCGAACCAGCCCACCCAGAGCATGGCCGCGCCGATCACGGTCATGGTCATGTTGTGCGGCGGCATCGCCACCGTGCCGAAACCCTTGCGCGGTCCCAGCACCAGCGCGGCAACGAGCGCGGCGACACCGGCGTTGACGTGCACCACGGTGCCACCGGCGAAATCCAGCAGCCCCATTTCCTGCAGCCAGCCACCGCCCCAAACCCAGTGTGTGACCGGCGCATACACCAGCACCAGCCACAGCGCGGAGAACCACAACATGGCGGAAAATTTCATGCGTTCGGCAAAGGCACCCACGATCAGCGCCGGCGTGATGATTGCGAACGTCAGCTGGAACATGGAAAAGACGGTTTCCGGGATGGTGCCGCTCAGGCTGTCGCGCCCGACATTGGCCAGCATCAGCTGGTCGAAGCCGCCGATCCAGCGGTTCATGTCACCGCCGTCACCGAACGCCAGCCCGTAGACGAACACCAGCCACAGGATGGACACCATGCAGGTAATGGCAAAGCACTGCATCAGCACCGACAGCACGTTTTTGCTGCGCACCAGGCCACCGTAAAACAGGGCCAGTCCCGGTATGGTCATGAACAGCACCAGCACGGTCGAGGTCAGGATCCAGGCGGTGTCAGCCGCGTTCAGCTCATCCGCATAACCGGCCGCCGGGAACAGGCAGGCGAAGGCAAGCGGCAGGATAGTATTGTACCGCTTCGAGGCAGCAAGGCTCATGTCAGTTCCCCCTTGGTGTTTACGGTGTAATCAGAGTGCGTCCCGACCGGTCTCGCCGGTGCGGATGCGAATGGTCTGTTCCAGGTTGGTGACGAAGATCTTGCCGTCGCCGATCTTGCCGGTATTCGCGGCAGCGGTAATGGCGTCGATAACCGCATCGACCTTGTCCGCCGGGACACCGATCTCGATCTTTACCTTGGGCAGGAAATCGACCACGTATTCGGCACCGCGATACAGTTCGGTGTGGCCTTTCTGGCGCCCGAAACCCTTGACCTCGGTTACCGTGACACCCTGCACGCCGATTTCGGACAACGCCGCGCGCACCTCATCGAGTTTGAAGGGTTTGATGATGGCTGTAATGAGTTTCATTGATTATCCTCCGGTGTGCTCACGCCCCAATAGCAGGCGGAATCATACCAGAGGCCGCACCGGTTTGGTGCTATTTGCGACGCGTACCCCGGGGTCAGTGTCGCTTGATTTTCGCAACCGTGGCAGCACCAATCACCTGATATCGATCAAGCGACTCTGACCCCGATAAAAAAACGGGCGCCGAAGCGCCCGTCAAAGGGAGGGCAGGTAAACTTACTTGCCGGAGCCCTGGACACCCACGAACTCGGGGTAGGCTTCCAGGCCGATCTCGGTCTGGTCGACGCCGGCGTACTCCTCTTCCTCGCTGACGCGGATACCGATCACCATCTTGATCACGGCCCACACGATCAGGCTGGCAACGAAGGTCCAGGACAGGATCACGCCCAGGCCGGTCAGCTGTGCAACCAGGGTGGCATCCGGGTTGGACAGCGTCACCGCAATCAGGCCCCACATGCCAACCACACCGTGCACGGAGATGGCACCGACCGGGTCGTCGATCTTCATGCGGTCGATACCGAGGATCGCGAACACCACGAGCACACCGCCCACGGCACCTATAATGGTGGCCAGCAGCGGGGTCGGGGTGAGCGGTTCAGCGGTAATGGCGACCAGGCCGGCCAGCGCGCCGTTCAGCGCCATGGTGAGGTCAGTCTTGCCGAACAGCAGGCGGGCCACGGCCATGGCAGCGATCACGCCACCGGCAGCCGCCATGTTGGTGTTCACGAACACCAGTGCCACGGCGTTGGCCTCGGCCACATCGGAGACCTTCAGCTCGGAACCGCCGTTGAAGCCGAACCAGCCCATCCACAGGATGAACGTGCCCAGCGTGGCCAGCGGCATGTTGGCACCCGGGATCGGGTTGATGGTGCCATCAGCCTTGTACTTGCCCTTGCGTGCACCGAGCAGCAGTACACCGGCGAGTGCCGCGGTCGCACCACAAAGGTGCACGACACCGGAACCCGCGAAGTCCAGGAAGCCCAGCGCGTCCAGGGCGCCACCGCCCCATTTCCAGTAACCCTGCATCGGGTAGATGAATCCGGTCATCACCACGGCGAACAGCAGGAACGCCCACAGCTTCATGCGCTCGGCCACCGCACCCGAGACAATCGACATGGCGGTTGCCACGAACACGACCTGGAAGAAGAAGTCGGACAGGTTCGAGTAGTAGGTATCACCCCCGCTTGCCAGCACGGCCTCGGCCGTATTGTCGGTGCTGCCAAGGATCCCGTGCAGGCCCGGCCACCAGCTGGAGACGGCGCCATCACCCGGGTACATGATGCCGTATCCCACCAGCATGTACATGATACAGGCCACGGCATACAGGGAAATGTTCTTGGTCAGGATTTCGGCGGTGTTTTTCGCACGCACCAGGCCGGCCTCGAGCATCGAAAAGCCCGCGGCCATCCACATAACGAGTGTACCGGTTACCAGGAAATAGAAGGTATCCAGTGCATAACTCAGTTCAGTCAATGCTTCCACGATTCAGTCCTCCGTAATCCGGGTCAGAGCGCGTCCGGACCGGTCTCGCCGGTGCGGATACGGATGGTTTGTTCAACACTGGACACGAAGATCTTGCCATCACCGATCTTGCCGGTATTGGCGGCCTTGGAGATGGCCTCGATGACCTTGTCGGCCATGTCCGCTTTCACCACGGCCTCGATCTTCACCTTGGGCAGAAAGTCGACGACGTATTCCGCGCCGCGATACAGTTCCGTGTGACCCTTCTGACGTCCGAAGCCCTTCACCTCGGTCACCGTGATGCCCTGCACGCCGACATCCGACAAGGCCTCACGAACATCATCCAGCTTGAAGGGCTTGATGATTGCAGTTACCAGTTTCATATTTGTCTACTCCTTGTTAAGAAGACGGCCCGCCCGAAAGCGGGCCGTTTTGGTGCCGGTTAAAGAGACTTGGAGATGCTGAACACGACGCGGGAATCAGCCAGGTCGCCGAACATGTTTGAGCCATCACCATCGCTGTCCACGTAGGTCAGGCCCAGATCAACGCCGGCCAGATTCTTGCTCACGCCGATGCTCCAGTCCGTGTAGCTGTCCGGCAGACCCGATACACCGGGAGGGGCGGCAGGTCCGACATCGTAGGCGTCACCAAAGCTATGACCGACATGCAGTGCAAGACCGAAATCCTGCGGCAAGGTCATTTCGTAGCCGGCGGCCAGGTACCAGGCACTCTCCGTGGAACCGATAAAGGCCAGTTCATCGGAGTAGTTCAGTGACACGGTGAAACCGGACATGCTGCCACTGACATAGAGTTCAGTCGTGTTGACATCGAAGCCGGACTGGTTACCACCCGGGTACTGGTAACGCAGTATGCCAACGTCGTAACCGATGCCATTGGCCATTTCACCCGCGTAGCCACCGTAAAGATCCAGCTCGATTTGCGGATCACGTGCACCGCCAAAGAACGTGGAATCGACATTGGATGCCCAGGTACCGACGTAGAGACCGCTGTCATGGGCGTAGTCGAAACCACCCTGCAGGGCGATCTGCTCGTCCGTCTGGGATACGCCGCGGAACGCGTAGTCCGTGGCCATCGTGACATTGCCGCTGATTTCTGCCATTGCAGCTGAAGAGCCGGCCAGCAGCGCGGTTGCAATCAAGGTTTTCTTCATCATTTCATCTCTCCTGAAAAGTTGTGGTTAAGCACTGTGCAATGACCAACCACTTCAACTGTTCAACTGTGCATAAGGGGAAATTCAGCCTGTATTCAGCAGGAACCGTGCCAGATCTCACATATTCTTATCTATCAATGTGTTAATGGATTTCCGGGGTATATCAGGGGAAGGTTATAGAGCACGAGACGCACACATTTTGTGCAGACGCACAATAATGGTGCGCCACAATAGGCCACGGGGCCGTTATGGACGCCGGCGCCTGCCTTCGACTAAGGTATGCGCATGATCAACACCAAATTCATCGACGACCTGGCACGCCAGATCAGCAACAGCATCCCGGCCGGCGTGAAGGGCCTGTCGCAGGACGTGGAGAAGAACGTCCATACCCTGGTACAGGGCGCCTTCGCCAGGCTCGACCTGGTCACCCGCGAAGAGTTCGACGTGCAGGCGAAGGTGCTGGCGCGCACGCGCGAGAAACTGGAAGCACTGGAAAAGCTGGTCGCGGAGCTGGAGCGGAAGAACCCCTAGGCGCGGATCCCGTCCGCGATGCCGCGCCCTGAAGACCATCGCGCTTGAGAAGCGCTCCTGCAATGCCGGCTTACCCCGCAGGCGCGGATCTCATCCGCGATATTCCATTTTCTTACAAGCCCTGCCTGCATGATCGACTGCCTGCTGTCTTCGGTATCACCTACACTGCTGGCTCACCTGCAAGGAAGCCACCATGTCGCTTGCCATCGTCTACAGCCGTGCCCGGCTGGGCATGGAGGCCCCGCTGGTCACCGTGGAAGTACACCTGTCGAACGGGCTGCCTTCCATGTCCATCGTCGGGCTGCCGGAGACCGCGGTAAAGGAAAGCAAGGACCGGGTGCGCGGCGCCCTGCTCAATTCCTGTTTCGAGTTTCCCGCACGCCGCATCACCATCAACCTGGCACCGGCCGACCTGCCCAAGGAAGGCGGGCGCTTCGACCTGCCGATCGCGCTCGGTATCCTGGCGGCTTCGGGACAGATACCGGGCGATGAACTGCAGCACTGCGAGTTTGCCGGTGAACTGGCCCTGTCCGGCGAACTGCGTCCGGTGCAGGGCATCCTGCCGATGACACTGCAGACGCAGCGCGCGCAGCGTACGCTGCTGGTGCCGCAAGGCAATACCGCAGAGGCACTGCTGGTCAGGGATGCGCGCGTGCTGGCCGCGCAGCACCTGCTGCAGGTCACGGCGCACTTTACCCGGGCGCAGCGCATGGAAGAGATCCCGGCCATGCCCGTGATATCCACTGCCGGCAACGTACCCGATCTCGCCGATGTGCGCGGCCAGCCGCATGCACGGCGCGCACTGGAGATCGCAGCCAGCGGCGGACACAGCCTGCTGATGCTCGGGCCGCCCGGCACCGGCAAGTCACTGCTGGCCAGTCGCCTGCCGGGTATCCTGCCGGAGCTGACCGAGACTGAAGCGCTGGAGGCGGCTGCCCTGCGTTCCATCTGCGGCCTGCCCATCGATGTCACACGCTGGCGCACACGTCCCTTCCGCGCACCGCATCACACGGCATCGGCCGCGGCGCTGGTCGGCGGCGGCTCCAGCCCGCGCCCCGGCGAAATCTCGCTGGCGCATCATGGCGTCCTGTTTCTCGATGAGTTGCCGGAATTCGATCGCCGGGTGCTCGAGGTGTTGCGCGAACCGCTGGAGAGCGGGCAGATCATGATCTCACGGGCGGCCCTGCAGGCCGAGTTTCCCGCACGCTTCCAGCTGATTGCCGCGATGAACCCGTGCTACTGCGGTTACCTGGGTGATCGATCCGGACGCTGCCATTGCACCAGTGAACAGATACAGCGATACCGGAACAGGATTTCAGGTCCATTGCTGGATCGCATCGACATGCACGTGGAAGTGCCGCGGCTGCCGATTGATGAAATACAGGGGCCGAAAGGCGAAGGCAGCGCCGATGTGCGTGAACGCGTCAAGAAAGCACGTACTACACAACTGCAACGGAACAACACATTGAACAGTCAGCTAACGCATCAACAACTGGATGAGGTGTGCAAGCTAACAAAGCCTGATCGGTTATTGCTGCAGCGGGCTATCGAGAAACTGCAACTGTCTGCCCGCGCGTATCATCGCATCCTGAAACTTGCACGCACAATTGCGGATATGGGCGATGCCGAAATAATATCGACCAAAGATCTGAGTGAAGCCATCAATTACCGACGCCTGGACAGATTCACGTTATAAAGGGCAGCAAGAATTCCTGCTTATAATAATGTATCCGGCTTCTGTTATAGGATCATCGACGGATCAAGTGACTCTGACCCCTTTGATTCTATGTAATTATTTTCTCAACAGAAGCTTACGCACCCCAAAAACAATACTTAACCACCATATACCACCTATAGAGACGTGTAATACTAATAATCCAGTTGCAGTATTTAAGTTAAAAAAGTGAGATTCTGCCATACGCAATAGCTCATGAATTCCAATTGATATAGGAAAATCGAATAAGAATGCTGCCATCCATGACCAATCTTCACTTTGGTTTGAGATATCTCCAAAATACACAGCGAGAATTGCTAACGTGTGTATACCGACAACAATATAAATCCATCGCTTCATATTAATGACACCTACAACTTTCTTCATCCTCTCCAGGATCAGGCGTACCGAATCTCATCCACCACCAGAGCGAGCTTGAATATTTGTGACCAGCATTAGCAGAACAATTCGCCAATCCACGGTCACACATGCGCATACATTGCTTTCTTTTTTGTTTTTCACAATGATATGAAAGCCTACAAGCTGAGTAGCATTTATCATGCTTCATGCAACATTTATCTAGATAATCAATCGGCTTATTCGCTGCATTCCTTTCTCCAGGCGTTATGCTGTCCCACGTCCCTCTCCGCCCACCAGTCCAACCTGGTCCACACCAATTACCATGGTATGAAAATTGGCTTGGAGGTTTTGAATCAACTCCGGGAAAACACATGTTCCCACCATAAAGAAGACAGTTAGTATCTCCAGGAC
>Ga0307423_1002332_pt1 | contig 10702 bp, 7 predicted proteins | sample SalMarWE160310MG_FD_202154 | JGI IMG/M metagenome (GOLD analysis project Ga0307423, IMG submission 202154) | Salt marsh sediment microbial communities from the Plum Island Ecosystem LTER, Massachusetts, United States - WE1603-10 | ecosystem: Environmental > Aquatic > Marine > Intertidal zone >... | reverse complement strand
AGGAGGAATGTGTGCAGGCCTGGTGGCGGATTGGCCGATCCAAGAGGTCGAGGGATTTAAGCGAGGTGTTGGCGGGACTGGCATGAGAAGGACTTACTGACCACTCTCAGCTGGTTCGAGAATTGGCTCCGTCGCAGCCAAAAACCCGCGGAGAACGCCGCTCATCGAAAAAAGGGCCATTTATGGATGGACACGAGCTGGTTCGAGAGATTCCCATCCGCCCCCGAGGGCCTTGTAAAGACGCACCAGGTTTGATGTCACAGTGCCTTCACTCAAGGTCAACGCATCCTGGAAGGAGAGCAACGAGCGCTGGGCATCCAGAACGTTGTTAAAATCCACCAGGCCCGCCTTGTACTGGTCCTGCGCCAGCAGCACCGCCCGGTTGGCGGCCTCAGCGGCCGAGTTCAGCGACTCGCGCCGAAACTGTTCCTCGGCATAGGCCACCACGGCGTTTTCCACCTCCTCCAGGGCGCCGAGGATGGCTGATTCGTACTGGATCAGGGCCTGCTCCTGGAGGGCGGACTGCACCTCAATGTTCCTGCGGATGGCGCCAGCGTCAAAGAGGTTCCAGGAAACGCCGGGCCCGAAGCCCCACGTCCGGCTGCCGGATTTCAGCAGGTTTCCCGCTGTCGTGGATTCCAGCCCGATGGTGCCGTTCAGGAAGAGCCTGGGATAAAGATCTGCCGTGGCCACGCCGATTCTGGCGGTCTGAGCCGCCAGGAGGCGCTCAAACCGGCGCACATCGGGCCGATGGCGCAGCGTCTCAGCCGGCACGCCAACGGCTATGGTTAAAGGGGGCACCGGAATAGGCCGGGGCCCGGCCAGTTCCTGGTGAACCGCCCCGGGGGCTTCTCCCAGCAGCACTGCCAGACGATTTTGGGCTGCGGCAAGTCCAGTGCGCAGCGTCGGAATCTGGGAACGGGTGTTTTCCAGGTTGTACCGTGCCTGTTGCACGCCCAGTTCATCGCTGAGTCCGGCCTCGAAGCGGGAGCGGACGAGTTCGTAAGTCTTTTCCTGGGCGTTGATGTTGCCCTGGGCCACCTCAAGCCTGGCCTGAAAGGTGCGCGCCTCCACATAGTTGAGTGCCACTTCGGCCAGAAGGCTCACCAGGACATCGTGGAGATTCTCCTGGCTGGCCGCCAGTTCCGCATCCGCTGCTTCCACCGAGCGCCGCACGCCGCCAAACACGTCCAGCTCCCAGGCCGCGTCGAAGCCGGCAGCATAGAGCTCACTCACCTCGCCCGTGCCGCTGTTTTCACTGCTGCGGCTCTTGTTGGCAAACCCCGTTACATCGACCGTAGGGAAAAAGCCGGACCAACGAAGGCCCCGGAGGGCACGGGCTTGCCGGACACGGGCCTGGGCGTTTTTCAGGTCGAGATTGCCCAGCACGGCCCGCTCCATCAGGTTGGACAGGGTCTCGTCTTCGAGCGTCTTCCACCACTGCGCCAAAGTCTGGGGATCCACAGGATCCGGCGTCAGGCCGTCCTGGAGATCGGCGTGCCAGGCCGCAGGCGGTGTGATTACAGGCTCGACATAGTCCGGCCCCACGGCGGCGCAGCCGAGGAGAAAAAACGCCAGTCCGCCGAGCAAGATGACTCGCAGGCCCGTCAGCTTGCGGCTGGACATTTCAATCGGGATTCTGATCCCCAAGATCGTTTTCATGGTTTCTCGCTTTGCAAAGCGTTTGTACCTGGTGGCATCTGCACCGGTCCTCCGGCTCAATCCCTGGAATTCATCTGGCCGTGCCGCCTCTGGCGAAAGGCGTGGAGCTTTTCCCTGGCCGTCTGAAAGGCGGCATAAAGGGCCGGGACAAGAAAAATCCCGACCAGGGTGGCTGCCAGCATGCCGCTAAAGACCGTGGTACCAATGGCCCGCCGGCTGTTCGCACCCGCACCCGTGGCAATCACGAGCGGAAGCACCCCCAGGATAAAGGAAAAGGCGGTCATCAGAACAGCCCGAAAACGGATCCGCGCACCGATTGCCGCCGCTTCGGCTATCGGCACACCGGCTTCCCGTTGAGTTTTGGCAAACTCCACGATCAGAATGGCATTCTTACTGGCCAGGCCCACAAGAAGCACCATGCCGATCTGGGCGTAGATGCTCAGGTCCAGACCGGCGATCCAAAGTCCCACCAGCGCGCCCAGAGCGGCCACTGAAATCGAGATGATGACCGGCAGCGGGATGGTCCAGCTCTCATACTGACCCACCAGGAAAAGGTACCCGAAGAGCAGCGCCAGGGCGAGTAAAATGGGCGCCTCTCCGCCGCTTTTCCGCTCCTGGAATGAAAGGGCGGACCATTCATAGCCGTACCCCTCCGGCAACGTCCGGGTGGCCAGATTCGCCATGGCGGTCATGGCGGCGCCCGAGCTGAAACCGGGGGCCGGCTCGCCGTTGATCTGAGCTGTGGAAAACTGGTTATAGCGGGTAATGAGCTGAGGGGCGAGAATTGTGGACAGGGTTGCCAGGCTGCTCATGGGCACCATTTGTCCTTCGCTGTTTCGCACGTACAGGTTGCGGATGTCATCCACCGCGTCCCGATAAGGTGCGTCGGCCTGAACCTTGACCTGGAAGACCCGGCTGTAGAGGTTGAAATCATTCACAAAACGGGAGCCGAGCTGGGCCTGCAGCGTGGAAAAAACGCGGCTGACCGGTACCTTGAAGGTTTCGGTCTTGGTGCGGTCAAGATTTAAAAACAGATGCGGCACGTCCGCCGAATAGGTGCTGAAAACCGCCCGCAGTGCCGGCTCCTGGTTTGCGGCAACCACCATGGCACGGGTCACGGCGGAAAGGTCCCGGGGGGTCTGTTCTCCCAGGGTCTCCAGCCGGAAGTCAAACCCGGCCGTTCTTCCCAGTCCCCGGATCGCCGGTGGACTGAAAGCGAAGATATCCGCCGCCGGGATTGCTGCCAGCTCGCGTCGAACACGGCTCAGCAGCCCGTCCAGCTGCAGATCCGGGGCTTTACGCTCATCCCACGGATCGAGCACGACAACGCCGAGACCATAGTTTTCACTGCCGCCGCTGATGATGCTGAACCCGCTGACAGCGATGACATCAGCCACGCCCGGCGTGTTCTTGAGCAGGTCGCACATCTGTTGCATGACTTTGTTGGTCCGCGATAGAGCGGCCCCTTCGGGCAGTTGAATATTGACGAAGACTACCCCCTGGTCCTCGTTGGGCAAAAAACTGGTCGGTCTGCTGACAAACAGCAGGTAGGCGGCACCAAATACCAGTACGAATGTTCCCGCCACCACCGCCAGTCGCCTGATCAGCCACGAGGCTGCCGCCACGTAACCGTTGCGTGACGCCTTCAGGGCCCGCCCGAACCAGGCCAAAGGCCCCCGCCTGTAATGCCGCGACGGGCGCAGAAAGGTGGCGCAAAGGGCCGGGCTCAGGGTCAGGGCATTGATTGCCGAGAGCACCACTGCGGTGGAAAGGGTTACGGCGAACTGCTTGTAGAGCTGTCCGGTAATGCCGGGCACAAACCCCACAGGCACGAAAACGGCCAGCAGCACCAGGGTAGTAGCAATGATCGGTCCGATAACCTGGCCCATGGCCTTGATAGCGGCTTCCCGGGGACTGATGTCTTCCTCGTCCATAACCCGTTGGACATTTTCCACCACCACGATGGCATCGTCGACCACCAGCCCGATAGCCAGGATCAGCGCGAAAAGTGTCACGGTGTTGGCACTGAAGCCCGCCGCCAAGAGCACCGCAAAGGTACCTACCAGGGACACGGGAATCGTCAGGGTGGGGATCAGGGTGGCCCGCCAGTCCTGCAGAAACAGGTACGTCACGCCCACGACCAGTAAAAAGGTGATGAGCAGCGTTAATATGATTTCCTGGATGGCGGACCGGACGAACTTGGTGGTGTCGTAGACCATCCGGTACGTCAGGTCCTCGGGGAATCGCGCAGAAAGCCGCTTCACCTCAGCCTCAACGGCATCCACGGTCTGCAGGGCGTTAGCCCCAGCGGTCCGGTATACAGCCATATTGATTGCCGGGGAGCCGCTCAAGGTTGAATACTGCCCGTAAAACTGGGCCCCCAGCTCCACCCGGGCAACGTCCCGGATCCTTACCACCGCGCCTTCCGAATTGGTGCGGATGATAATGTTTTTGAAATCTTCGGCATCCTTGAGCCGGCCCTTGGCCCGCAGGGTATATTGGATCTGCTGGCGATCGCCCGCAGGCGCCGTGCCGATGGCGCCCGCGGCCGCCTGGACGTTCTGTTCCTGAATGGCCTTGATCACATCATCAGCGGTCAGCCCTAGAGACGTCAAGCGGTCGGGATCCATCCAGATCCGCATGCTATAATCCAGGGCGCCGAAAATATAGGCTTCGCTGACGCCTTTCAGGCGTGTCAGCGCATCCTTGACGTTGATGCTCACGTAGTTGCTGAGAAAAAGGGCATCATAGGTGCCCTTGGGAGAAAAGAAACTGATGACCGTCAGGATGTCCGAGGAACGCGTGCGCACCGAAATGCCCTGATCGGTGACCTCCGTGGGGAGCTTGGATACGGCCTGCTGAACCCGGTTCTGAACATTGACCTGGTCGATATCGGGGTCACTGTCTACCGCGAAGGTCACGCTCAGGTTGTAACTCCCGTTGTCTGCGCAGGTTGAGGCCATGTAGAGCATATCCTCCACGCCGTTGACTTCGGCCTCCACGGGTGCGGCCACGCTCTCGGCCACCACCTGGGCGCTCGCCCCGGGATAGCTTGCGCTTACCACAATCTCCGGGGGCGTGATCTTGGGATACTGGGCAATGGGAATATTAAAAAGGGCGAGTGTCCCGGCCAGGGTGATGATAATCGAAACAACCATGGCCAGCCGCGGCCTTTCAATAAAAATACGTGAAAACATGGATCAATCCCCGTTTGACTTGCTCTCGGCGACCGGTTCCACGGTCTGACCCGGTTGGACTTTCTGCACACCCTGGGCGATGATGGTTTCCCCGGCCATCAGCCCCGACTCCACCGCCCAGTTGGTGCCGACGACCGCACCCGTGGTGATCCGGCGCTGTTGAACCCGGTTCTTGTCGTCCAGCACAAAGACATACCGGCCTTCACGGTCTTGCAGGACGGCGGCCTGGGGAACCACGGGCAACCGCCTGCCCTCCCCGCAGCTCACCAGCACGGTAACGTATTGTCCGGGCAGCAGAAAACCCCCTTCATTTTCAAACACCGCCCGGATGGCAATCGTCCCGGTGCCCGGCTCCACCTCGTTATCTAGAAAATCGATGCGCCCTTCAACCGGGTACATCTTGCCGCCGGGCAGTCTGATCCTTGGCACAAGCTGACAGCGCTGATCTTCCTTATTCCCCGCATCCGCCATACGGGTAACCATTAAATCATTTTCACTCACGGAATAGACGACCCGGATGGGGTCGAGCTGGACAATTCGCGCCAGTCGCCCCGAGCTGGGTCCCACCAGGTTCCCCTGGGTGTATGACGTGCGCCCAATTCGGCCGTCAATGGGGGCTATGATGGTCGTATAGCCGAGATCCAATTCGGCCGCTTTCAGGCTGGCCTCCGCCTCCTGAAGTTGGGCTTTGGCCTCCAATTCCGCACTGACCGCCGCATCCAGGTCGGTGGCTGAGACAGCCCCGGAGCGCACGGCCTGAACCCGCTCCAGGTACTGCCGGGCATTCGTCAGTGATGCTTGGGCCTGAGCCACCTTGGCCCGGGCCTCAGCCACGGCCGCCTGGTAGGGTGCCTGTTCAATGAGATAGAGAAGATCTCCCCGATGGATATCACCGCCCTCCTGAAACTTGACCTGTTCCAGATACCCTTCGACGCGAGCCCGGAGGTCCACAGCCTGGATGGCTTCCACGCGGCCCACGTATTCCGCGGGCGGGTTGACCACCTCTTCAGTAACCGCCATCACAGTGACCGCGGGCGGCCTGCCTGGACCGGCTCCCGGGGGAGCGCCTCTCGCACGACCCGAGAGGGCGAAGACCGGCGTTAAGCAAAGCACAACCAAGAAGACATTAAAAAACCGGGGGCGCCTCCGGTTTCTCGGCTCGGACTGCCTGGTGAACCCGGCATGCGTTGCCGCACAAGGCCTCCCGTGAAAATCAGGGCTGACGCTGTATAACATTTTCTTATTCCTTTAAAGACCCATGGCTTCCCAAAAGACCCAATACCCTCTCCTCAACCGGTTGCTGTCCCCACACTGGATCAGGAAGCCGTTCGCTTCCCACTCATAATACTCGCCAAAAGAACGGCAAGAATACCGGTCATAAAAATCCCATCGAAGGTTCCGGCGCCCCCAATCGAGGCAACAGGAACACCGAGCCCCTGAATTTTACCAAGATTCAGCAGATCTCCGCCAATCAGGGTGCCGAGGCTCCCCGCAATGTATGCCAGGGGGGGCGCATACTGCCGGGAGAGGAGCAACGCGACACCGGTCGCCACAAGGGGCGGGATAAATGTCGGTTCAGCAATGCCCACGCCTCTGACCGGATGGGCCATGAGATGGACGACCAGGGTCACGATGGCCACTGCGAGGAGCCCCCGGCCATAGAGCCTGTTCTTTACAAGGAGGTAAAGCGACAAGACAATTGGAATCACCGCTCCGCCCAGATTAAGGGCGATAACCGTCCCGGGCCAGTCCCTGACCACCGGAACGACGTAACGCATCCCGTAAAATGTGACCACCTGACCTGAGTGCATGGTCTCGGCAGGGAGATGGGCAATCGGAATATTTACATAACTCCCGAAGAGTGACAAGAGTAATACGGTGAAAATGTGTCGTCTGTTGATCCCTATCTTCTCATAGGCGTATTGCAGAACACCGATCTCGATCAAGATCATCAAAAAAACAAAGATAAAGGAAAGCATGAGAAAAAAAGGGAGGGTAAGGGGTATGTAATGCATTGTCAGCTTCCTTTCCTAACCTCGGGCGTGGTCGTCCTCTGCACTTTGTGGAAGCCGGATGGAAAACGTCACACCCCTCCCCGGATTCGGGTGGCAAGAGACCTCACCCCCATGGGCCTCAACGGTCTTCTTGACAATAGCAAGCCCGAGGCCGGTCCCCTCTTTTTTTGAAGAAAAGAAGGGGGTGAACAGCTTATCCCTATCTTCTTCCGGGATGCCGCACCCGCAGTCAATCACTTCGAGCGCAACATTCTGGGCGGCGTATTGCGTTTTCACCACGACCTTTTCTCCGGGGGAAGAAGCTTGGACCGCGTTGGTAATCAGGTTTAAAATAACCCGCTTCAGCCTGTGAACGTCCACAAAAACGGACGGGTTGGACGGGTCCAGATCCGTGCTGAGTGCGACCCCGCCACGGTTTGCCAGGGGTTCAGCGATTTGCACGCATTCCCGTGCCAAGTCGTTCAGGCTGGATGTCGTGGGTTGAAGTCGATGCGGGCTCCCGTATTCCAACATGTGTTCGACCATTGACTGGAGCCGGGCCGTTTCTTCAAGGATGATCTTCAGGTCCTCTCGATCCGGATCGTCTTCGGAAATCCGTCTATAATGCCGATGGGCAAAACCACCAATAGCCACGAGGGGGGTTTTCATGTCATGAGCCACCTCCGAGACGGCCCTGCCGACAGCAGCCAGGCTCTCAGCCTCAACAAGCGCCCGGTGCTGTCTCCTTTCTTTTTCAACCAGAAGGCCAAGGATCAAAGCGATGACTATATACAGGACCCCCTCGAGGACCTGATGAAAAGATTCAAGAGATAAGGCATGCCAGTGAGCGAGCGCATAAGGAAGATACAGCACCGACACACTGCCACACACCCAAAGCGCTCCCTTCAGCCCAAACCACAAAGCCCCCAGAACAAGGGGAAGGTAAAAAAGCATCCTGTAAAGGGCATGCTCGTAGGTCAGGTTGGGCAACGTGAAGTAATGCAGAACAAGGATGCACCCAATCATAAGGACGACCACCAACGCTCTCGATGAACCTTTCAGTGAAGACATGGATTAGCTTTCTCTCATCAATCCCGGCCCCGGCCAAAAATCCTGAGTAGAAGTAAAAAGAGGTTGATGAAATCGAGATAGAGGCTGAGCGCCCCGAGGATCGTCCCTTTTCTGACCACCGCACCGTCCAGCCCTGCCGGCTGCGTCATGGCCATGTTTTTCAGCTTCTGGGTATCATAAGCGGTCAAGCCCACAAAAACAATGACCCCGATGTAACTGACGACCATGCTGAAAGCACTGCTTCGAATGAACAGGTTAACCAGGGAGGCGATGATAACCCCAATCAGACCCATGAAGAGAAAACCTCCCCACGACGTCAGGTCTTTCTTGGTGGTCCAGCCATAAATGCTGCACGCCAAAAAAGTTGCCGAACAGATGAAAAAGGTGCTGACAATAGAAGCACGGGCATAAGCCAGGAATATGACCGAGAGGGTCACACCATTGAGAATCGAGTAGATAACAAAAAGCATCGTGGCGGTCCCCACGCTCATCCTGTTCACCATGCCGCTTATGGCGAAAACCAGCGCCAACTCACCGATGATAAGGCCGAAAAAAATGAGACGGTTGCCGAAAATCAGTTGCATCATGCTTTCGCTGGATGACACATAGAGCGCGGTGAGGCCCGTTAGACCAAGGCCTATAAACATCCAGTTATAGACGCTTCTAACGAAGTCATTGACAAGGACTTGTGTCCCTTGTGCCAAGATTGAATTTTGTTGCATAACTCATTCTCCTCTCGAAAGTCGCTTATGTCCAGTCATTGCCATAGCCCGGGCCTAAGTAAAGACAAAATGAATTTTTCGTGACTTCGTGATTGTGTTTTTAAAATTCCTTCCAATAAGAGCGCGGGCTCAGAAGTGTCCTAGTGCCCATCCACGAAACCAAAGTAGCACTGCGTGGTGTCCAATTCAGAAATGAGCAATTTTTTCGATGAGCAAGGCCGCACAAGGGTTTTCGTTGAGGCGTACACGACGTCGTACTCCGCAGATGGAAACCCGCGGAGAACGCTGCTCATCGGAAAAAGGGCCATTTATGGATGGACACGTCCTAACCCCGCCACAAGCAGCGGGGTATTCAAATTTCAGTAAAACGCGGTTCCCATCTTGTGAAAAAATGTGAAACCCCAACTTTTTCAGAAACCGAAGCGAGCCTGTATTGCTGGCCAGCACTTCGCCACAAACCGTTTTTGCTACATGATTTTTTTGAAAGGAACTCAGAAGCAGTTCCAAAGCCCGTCGCCCATATCCGTGCCGGCGATCTTTCTGATCAAAAATAACCAGGGATACCCACAGGCTGTTGCGCGGTTCCATATTATAGACCCCCGCAAAACCGATCATCCTGCGTCCTTCCCTCTTGTCAATCTCAATCACATAGAACACCTGAAACGTCCTGCGCATCCACCACCACAGAGACGCCGAAGAACCGAAGGCCTTGACTTGGGAACCACTCGCCGCCGGAAAGATCTCCGGTTTAAGCAGGCGACGCAAGGCCGGCAAGTCTCTAAACCGATAAAGGCGAAGCATAAGATCGCCCCTCGCCATGCGGCCCTCCATGCGAGCGGCTCGAATGCCGAGCCGTGACCAGGCTCTCAAGAGCCATGAGCAAGCCCTTTTACGCATGATAGGTGAACCGTCCTGTAGTCTTCATGCTGTTCAGCATCCCCATCCAGCAAAGAGAACACCGCCACCCGGTGCCCCTATTCGACGTGAGACGTTCAACCTCATTGAAGAAAATACACCCCATAAGGATCGACGCTGCCACTGAATCGTCTTTTCGAAATGACGTCAAATTTCTCACGGTATGCAGGCAACATGATCGTGTCGTCGCTTACGTTGATCACCGCCCAAACCGCTTCGGCATGAAACTGCCTCTCAATGACCAGCAACCTCTTGTCAGAATCAATGACCTGTCTCCTCCCCGATGGATTGAAAGGAGGAACTTGCCTTCGAACGCGCAACAGGTGCAAGAAACGCCTCAGCACCTCGACCTGTTGAGAATGGGTGTCGGAAAGCGCCGTGTCAAGGGCCGCCTCTGTGAAGCTCTCACGATTGATCATTCGGTTTATCCCTGATTCCTCCGCGCCTTTATAAAAATTCCTCGAGCCCAACAGGCTGTGGATATAGATACCGGGAACACCTTTGAGAGCCAGCATGACAGCCTGCGAAGCGATGAACCTTTTCACTGCCAGTGGGTCTGTGGGATTGTTCGGGTCGTTGATGGCATCGAAATAGGTGATATTGAGTTCATACGGTGATCTCGTCCCGTTTTCCCTCTCGTATGATATCAGTCCGCCATGTGATTCCGTCAGTCGAAGTATATTGTCAAAGTCTTTCTTGCTGAGGATCTCTCGGGCACTCAACAAACCCATACCGTCTTGTGAGGCGAGGAAGTCAAAAAACAGCAAATCTCCTCTTGTTCTGTTCGATATGTTTCGGATATATGTTGCATCCTTCCGCGAAAAGGCGTCCAGAACAAGCGGTGGAAGTGAAAAATTATACACCATGTTGGCTTCATGGCCTTCGCCTAAGTAAGCCACATTGTCCTTATAAGGGAAATTGGCCTCTGTCACAATGAGTGCATAGGGTGCCGCATATTCCAGGACCGCTCTCAAAAGCCTGACAATCTGATGGGTTTTGGAGAGATTCACGCAACGGGTATGGGGTTCTTTCCACACGTATCCGATGGCATCCAGCCGAATGATTTCAACACCCCTGGAGAAGTAAAACAAAAAAACGTCGATGATCCTGAGAAGGACCTCGGGGTTTTTGAAGTTTAGGT
>Ga0307423_1002330_pt1 | contig 10711 bp, 6 predicted proteins | sample SalMarWE160310MG_FD_202154 | JGI IMG/M metagenome (GOLD analysis project Ga0307423, IMG submission 202154) | Salt marsh sediment microbial communities from the Plum Island Ecosystem LTER, Massachusetts, United States - WE1603-10 | ecosystem: Environmental > Aquatic > Marine > Intertidal zone >... | reverse complement strand
GCTACGGCAAGGACAACGAACCGCGCATGGGCTCGGTGTTTACCTTTGTGCTGGCGCAGATCGGCGTCATGACCGGCAGCCTCGAGGTCATTGCCCCGGTGTTGACGATGTTCTTCCTAGCTACTTATGGAGCGATCAATCTCGCTTCGGGGCTGGAGACGTGGGCGGCGAACCCTAGCTTCCGCCCTACTTTCCGGGTCCCCGCACCGGTGAGCCTGGCGGCTGCGGTCGCATGCTTCTACGTGATGAGCATCATCAACCTACCTGCCATGGTGGTGGCGAGCCTGGTGATGGTGGGTCTGTTTGTCTTTACCCAACGCCGTTCTCTCGACTCGGCCTTTGGCGATGCTCGACATGGGCTGTGGTCTGCGCTTGTGCTTACCGGAATTCGGAATGTCAAGCAGGCGAGAGAGCATCCGGTCAACTGGCGACCCAACCTCGTGGTCATGGGTGGCGATATCACCGAGCGAAGACATCTCCTCGACACGAGCGCGGCATTGGTGCAGTCCCGCGGCCTCGTCACATACGTGCATCTCCTCGACGGTGACGTCGCCGATCGTATCGAGGAACGTAACAAGCTCAATCGGCTCCATCAGAGCCGGATCAGGGAGAGCCATCCCAACGTTTTCTACAGGGCGGAGATCGTCGGCGATGTCTATAAAGGAGCGATCACCGCTGCCCAGATGTACGGCATCGGTGAGTTCTATGCCAATGCCGTCATGTTCGGCTGGCCGAGGAGTGCCGACCGGATCGGCGACTATATGAAGATGCTCCGCGATCTTCACCTGTTGGAGCGGACGATTCTCCTGGTCAAGGACGGGCAAGGTCTTCCCCTCCGTCGTGGCGGTCGCAACATCCATGTTTGGTGGACGGGGACTACAGCTAACGGCTCGTTGATGCTGTTGCTTGCGTACCTGGTGACACACCACCGGGACTGGGCGGGCTCGAGGATCACCGTGCTCACCGCCGTCGATGCCGACGCGGAAATCGACGAGGCGGCAGAGCGCATCCGAAGCCTGTTGGAGGCGGCCCGCATCAGCGCCGAGATCGAGGTCATCCTGACCGCTGGACGCCCGCTGTATCGGGTCTTCTCCGAAGAATCGGGGAAGGCGGATCTGGTCTTCCTCGGCTTCCTGCTCCCGACCAATATGCGGAACTCGGGCCGGTTCTACGAGCGGATGAGCCGGATCATGGGCGGCCTGCCGCGGACGGTCCTCGTCTCGAGTGCGCGCAGCCATGACTTCGAATCGGTCGTATTCGACACCACAGGCGAGATCGAGATTGTTCAGGACAAACCGTGACGTCAGACGATTTCGACGATCACGCCCTCGTTTGGGCCGAGCACTACCGAACCGGATAAGGCTTCGCCTGCACGAGCGCCGGTGGTTGACAGGCGGATCCTGCCGTCTGCGGGCATAGCGAAGCTCTTCGGCTCTCCTGTGAAGTTCAAGGCCACGACCACCCGGGAACCGGAGTGACTGCGTTCGTACATGTATACGCCGCTGGGTGAGTCGAGCTGCCGGTAATCGCCAACTGTGAGCTGCGCCGATCCGGCCCGGTACTCCAGCAGGGCACGGTAGAGGCTGAGCAATGAGCCGCTCTCGTTGAGTTGCACCTCGACGTTTTGACTCTGCCAGTCCTCGGTGAGGGGAAGCCAGGTCGTTGCCGCCACTGGGGGAGAGAAGCCCGCATGGGGCGATTTGTCCCATTGCATCGGGGTTCGGCAGCCGTCGCGGCCGGCACCGGGGAGATTTCTACCCCACGGGTCCTGCTGGAGCTCCGGAGGGATGTAGGTCTCTGTGATCCCGAGCTCATCCCCGTAGTAGATGGTGGGGGTACCCCGCAGCGTGAGCAGCATCATGGCTGCGACCCGGGCGGCGTCCGGCCCGTAGCGGGATATGAGCCGCTTCTCATCGTGGTTGCCGAGCACATTATTGGGCCAGGCCCCTTCAGGGAGCACGGCCTCCATTTCATTTACCCGGGTTGCGATCTCGGCGGCATCCCATGGGGCGTGGATCAACGAGAAGTTGTACGGCATATGCAGCTCGTCGAGGTCCTCGCCGTAGTAGGTAGCCCACTCGTCCCAATCGGCGATGTGGATCTCGCCGACCGAGTATCGCTCCGGTTGGTAGCTGTCGAGCAACGCCCGGAAGTCACGGAACACCTGGTGGACGTCCGGATGTCCCTTGTCGTGGATGTGGAGGAACTTGTCGTACTCGCCGTGTTCCTTGAACTGTCGCTGCCAGTCATCCGGTATGGGCGGATTGTCACGCATCTCCGGGTCCTTCATCATCACGTGGGCGACGTCGATACGGAATCCGTCGACACCGCGATCGAGCCAGAACCGGATCCCATCGAACATCGCTTCTTGAACTTCGGGGTTGCGCCAGTTGAGATCGGGTTGCTTGGCGAGGAACGAGTGGAGGTAGTACTGATCCGTCTTCTCGTCGTACTCCCAGGCCGGCCCGCCGAAGTTGCTCAGCCAGTTGTTGGGTAGTGAGCCGTCCGGCCTGGCATCCCGCCATACATACCAGTCACGCTTCGGGTTGTCCCGGCTCGACCGGGATTCAACAAACCAGGGGTGCTCGTCAGAGCTGTGGTTGGGTACCCAGTCGATGATGAGCTTCAACCCGAGTCTGTGTGCTTCTTCGAGGAGTTCGTCGAAGTCGGCAATCGTGCCAAACATCGGATGGATGTCCGTGTAGTCAGCCACGTCATACCCGAAGTCGGCCATCGGGGATGGGTAGAACGGAGAGATCCAGACGGCGCCGACTCCGAGGGTGTCGGCCAGGTAGTCCAGGCGACTGGTGATGCCGGGCAGATCACCAACACCGTTACCCGTGCTGTCCTGAAAGCTGCGCGGGTAGATCTGGTAGATGACGGTGGTTTGCCACCACGGCTGCTTGGTCATGGCGAGACGATAGCTGCTTGTCGGATGCCGGAATCGCTACCGGCCCAGTTTGCGTTCCGCCATGCCGTTGAGCATTTCGAGTACCACCCGATTGGCCAGCGCGGCTGTGATCTGGCCTGGTCCGTCGTAGGGCGGGCTGACTTCCACGACGTCGGCGCCGACGATGTTCAGCTCCCGGGCCAGACGGCGGATCGTATCCAGCAGCTCTCGTGAGGTGAGGCCGCCCGGCTCAGGTGTTCCCGTGCCCGGCGCCATGCCCGGATCGACTACATCGATGTCGACCGAGACAAAGGCCTTCGACGCACCGTCCAGGGCGTGCTCCAATGCTTCGTCGACGACCGGTCGCAGCCCGCGGTCCACGATCTCGTTCATCATGTAGCTCCGCATGTTCTGTTCGCGCATCCACTCCACGACATCGGGCGGAGGCCAGTAGCCGCGCAGCCCGATCTGGACGAAACGATGCCCCGGCACCGCACCGGATTCGATGAGCCGGCGCATCGGCGTGGCGTGACCCAGGAGTTGTCCGCTCTGGGTGTCGGCGGTATCGGCGTGGGCGTCGAAGTGGATCAGCGCTACGTCGCCGTGGCCGTGGACATCGGCCACGCCGCCGGCGTCGGGGAACGTGATGGTGTGGTCGCCGCCGAGAACAATCGGGATTGTCCCCTGCTCGGCGATCTGTCGTATCCCGGAGCGGATGCGGTCGACGCTGAGCTCCACGTATCCGGGAACGACGTTGAAGTCACCGAGATCCGTGATGCGAAAGACCTCGAAGGGGTCGATTCCGGTGGGGAGATGAGTGCGAGAGCCATGGGCCCCCATGTAGTCGCCGCTGCGGATAGCGGCGGGCCCGAAACGGGCGCCGGGCCGGTTGGTCGTGCCCCAGTCGAACGGTGCACCGACGATGGCGATGTCGACATTCGCCAGGTCACCGAGCTCGCCGCGTGGTGCTCCGGCAAAAGTGGTTCTGTTGGAGAAGTCTCCGTCGTGGCTCGTGCTGGTTTCGCTCATGAGGCGACGTTACACCCGGCGCCGGGAGAGATGCCGGTCCAAGTCCTCCCGTTACAATTCACCCACTCGCTCTGGGAGGATCGATTGACTGGGACGAAGGCAACGGGCCGCAGCTACAGCACCTGGTTGATGGCGCTGGTTCCTGTGATGGTTATCGGCGTGCTGGTCCTCTGGTGGCTGGGCACCTTGCCTGATCCTGCCGATCCGACGGTCGGCCGTGAGGTGTTCGGCAACGTCCCGGCACCGGTGGTAGCCCTCTTCTACATGACAGTCGCTGTCTTCCTCGCCCTTACCGTCTATCTGATCGCACTGCGCGTCCGCAATTGGGAGCGGGGCGCCTGGGAAGATCGCTCCCGGATGCTGAAGAAGCGAGTGCATCGTCTGCGTGCGGCCCTGCAGATGCAGACGCTGCTCGAGGACCCTGCCGCCGGCATCCCCCATGCCGCTCTCTATTACGGGTTCGTCGTGCTGTTCCTGGGTACCGTCACCGTCGAGGTCGATCACCTCCTCCCCAATAATCTCAAGTTCCTCGAGGGTGGCTTCTACCAGGGCTTCTCGTTCATCCTCGATGTTGCGGGCGCCGTCTTTCTGATCGGGCTCGTCTGGCTGGCCATCCGCCGGTACGGGATCAAGCCGTGGCGACTACGTTCCAAGACCAAGCCGGAGGATGCCTGGATTCTGCTGACTCTGGCAGCGATCGGCGTTAGCGGTATCGCAGTGGAGGCGGCCCGGATCGCTGAGGTGGGGCGCCCCGCATTCGAGCACTGGTCGTTCCTGGGCTACTGGCTCAGCTATCTGGTCCCGGGGGCAGCGGCCGGAACCCATCAGGTGCTGTGGGTGACGCACGTGGTCAGCTTCCTTGCTTTCCTCGTCGTTTTGCCAACCACCAAACTGCGGCACATGGTGACCTCGCCGGTGAACATGTACCTCTCGCCGAAGCAGCGACCGGTAGGGGCGATGCGGGAGATGCCCAATCTGATGGAGGCTGAGGACATCGAAACCGTCGGGGCGTCGGTCATCGCCGAGTTCACCTGGAAGCAGTTGCTCGACACCGACGCATGTACCGTCTGCGGTCGTTGCACCTCGGTATGCCCCGCAAACACGACGGGCAAACCACTAGACCCGCGCGAAATCGTGCTCAAACTCGGTGAAGTTGCGTCTGCCACCGCGGCAACCAGGCAGTCGAGCACTGTGAGCATGGACGATCGGATCGCCATCACCTCCGATAGCATCTTCGAGCGGGTTACCGCCGAGGAGCTGTGGGCATGCACCACGTGTCGGGCTTGTGACGACATCTGCCCGGTCAACATCGAGATCCTCGACAAGATCCTCGACATGCGCAGGTATCTGTCCTTGATGGAGTCTGAGTTCCCGTCGGAGCTTGGCAAGGCCTATATCTCGATGGAGAACTCATCGAACGTCTATGGGATGGATCAGAAGACCCGCGGCGATTGGGTCAAGCAACTCGACTTCGAGGTCAAGATCCTCGGCGAGCCGGGTGTCGAGGCCGAGTATCTGTATTGGGTGGGTTGTGCCGGCTCCTTTGACGACCGCAACCGCAAGGTCACGATCTCCACGGCGAAGTTGCTCCATGAGGCCGGCATCGACTTCGCCATCCTCGGGTCGAATGAGCTGTGCACCGGTGATCCGGCTCGTCGCACCGGTAACGAGTACGTGTTTCAGGGCCTTGCCCTACAGAACATCGAGACGCTCAACGATCTCGGGGTGACCAAGGTCATCACCCAATGCCCGCACTGCTTCAACACTCTGAAGAACGAGTACCCGCAGTTCGGCGGGGAGTACGAGGTCATGCATCACTCCGAGTTGCTGATGCGGCTGGTGAGCGACGGGAAGATCACGCCAAAGTCCAACGGGCAGACCGTCACCTATCACGATCCCTGCTATCTCGGCAGGCACAACGATGTCTTTGTCGCTCCGCGCGAGGTAATCGACAGTGTTGCCACCAGGATCGAGATGCCCCGCAACGGCACGAAGTCGTTCTGCTGCGGGGCCGGCGGCGGGAAGATGTGGTACGAGGAGCAGACCGGCAAGAAGATCAACATCGAGCGCACCGAGGAAGCACTCGGCTGCAAGACCGACGTGATCGCTACCGGTTGCCCCTTCTGCTACATCATGATGGATGATGGGGTCAAGGAAGTCGGCGCCGATGAGCGGGTCATTGTCAAGGACATTGCCATGTTGCTGGCAGATCAGACTTTCGACACGTAGCGCTAGCGGCTGAACGCCGGGGCGACGCCTGCGGTTGCGCCCGCTATCAGGTCGGCCTGGAAGAGCTGGGTTGGCTGGCGGTCCCCATTCATCTGGCTGGACAGCATGGCGGCGACGCTGCGAGCCATCCGGTTCACCGGTTGGCGGAGGGTCGTCAGCGTCGGGCTGAGCATCCCCAGTAGCGGCGTCCCGTCGAAACCGATGACCGACAGATCTTCGGGGACCCGGACACCCTGTGCTTCCGCCGCTCTGATCGCGCCTAGTGCCATGAGATCGCTGATGGCTAGCAACCCGGTCACGTTGAGGTCGATGAGTCTCGTCGTTGCCGACTTAGCGCCCTCGACGGTGAACAGAGTCTCAATGATGAGGTCGTCGTCGAATGGGATATCGGCTTCGTCGAGTGCCCGTCGATAGCCGGCGATCAAGTCCTGTGGTGGTGTGTACCGCATCTCCCCGGCGATACAGCCGATGCGGCGATGGCCGAGGCTGATGAGATGGCGAATAGCCGTTTGTGCCGCGCCTGCGATGTCCACCGAGACAGCCGGGATCGGGCAGGGTTCGTAGATACCGTTGACGAGAACGACGGCGATGCCATCATCGAGCAAGCTCTGATAGGGGCCGTAGCCGATGTCGCGATTTGCGTAGCCGCCGTTGATTACGACAACTCCGGTGGCGCCGATACGGATGAAGTGCTGGAGATAGTCGCGCTCGTGAGCGGTGGTTGGCGTTGCCGGGCCGATCACCGTGAGGATCCCGAGTCGGGCGAGTCGTGATTCGATCGCCTGCGCCATGACAGGGAAGATGGGATTGTCGAGCTCCGGAGTGATGATGCCCACCACGCCGGTCTGACGGGCATGGTCGATTGCAAAGCTGTAGCCCAACTCACTGAGAGCATCGAGAACCTTGCGACGGGTTCGCTGGGCCACGCCGGGGCGCTGATTGAGCACCCGGCTCACAGTGGCCTCGCTGACTTCCGCTCGCTTGGCGATCTCATGGAGCTTTGGTTTCACGGGGCGCATTGTGACCCCGCAACAGGGGATTTGCAAGAACGTTGCAAGATCGTGTGGAAATCTTGCAAGCAGGTTGCTTAAATGCTTCTTAGGCGCGGACATCGAGGGGTGTCTCCCGCCTACGTAAACCAGGAGGAAATCTTATGAGAAGGCGATTCAACGCCTTTGCGGTCTTACTCGTCGCGTTTGCCCTGCTCGTAGCAGCGTGCGGTGGCGACTCGACAGAGGAGACCACAACTACCCAAGCAGCAGCTCAAGAAACAACAACGACAGCTGCACCTGAGACAACGACAACCGCGGCGATGGAGGAGACAACCACCACCGTCGCCGAAGAGACAACGACAACGACCGCGCCCCCTGTGGTTCGTGCCGATGCCGACCTGGTGATCTGGGCTGACGACACCCGTACACCCGTTATCCGCAAGTTCGCCGACGAGTACGGTGCCGCCAACGGGCTCACCGTTGCGGTCCAGGAACTCGCCTTTGGCGATATCCGCGACCGGCTCATCGTTGCCGGCCCAGCAGGCGAGGGCCCGGACATCATCATCGGTGCTCACGACTGGCTAGGCCAGTTGGTGACCTCGGGCGTTCTAGCCCCGATCGACCTTTCGGCCGTATCGGACCAGTTCAGCGAAGCCTCGGTGCAGGCGTTCAACTACGAAGGCCAGATCTACGGCCTCCCGTATGCGGTCGAGAACATCGCGTTGATCCGTAACACCGATCTGGCGCCCGATTCGCCCGCAACGTTCGAGGACCTCAAGGACACTGCCATGACCCTGGTCGATGAGGGCAAGGCCACCTTGCCTCTGGCGCTCCAGGAGAACGGCAACGGCGATCCTTTCCACAACTACCCGCTGTTCACCGCTCTCGGTGGCTACGTGTTCGGGCTCAATGCCGATGGCAGCTACAACCCCGACGATCTCGGGCTCGACAGCCCCGGTGGCTTGAAGGCCGCCGAGTGGTTTGGCCAGCAGGCAGCCGACGGGTTCATCGATGTTGACGTCACCTATGACGTGATGATCGAGTCCTTCGGTCAGGGCAACGCCCCGTTTGCGATCACCGGTCCATGGGCGATTTCGCAGCCCGACACTGGATTTGCTGCAACCGGCGTTCCGTACGTCGTCGAGCCGATCCCGCCGGTAGAGGGTGGCACCCCGCGCCCGTTCATCGCCGTCCAGGGCTTCATGGTCTCGGCCTTCGCCGAGAACCCGTTGTTCGCCCAGACGTTCCTGCTCGACTTCATGGCCTCTGAAGACGCACAGTATGCGATGTACGAGGCAGGTGGCCGTCCTCCTGCTCAGCTCGCCGCATTCGAGCGTGCGTCGGAGAACCCGGATATCGCAGGATTCGGTGAGGCAGGGATCAACGGTTACCCGATGCCGGCCATCCCCGCGATGGGCTCGGTTTGGGAGGCGTGGACCAACGCATACCAGCTGGTTCTGACCGGGAGCGATCCGGACCAGTCCTTCACGGACGCGGCCGACCAGATCCGTAATCTGATCGGTGGCTGATGTCTCATAGCGGTCGAGAGGTCACTACCAGCTCGACCGGGACAAACGATGGTGGTCGGGGGAGACGTCTCCCCCGACCATCGTTCACCGTTGGTCTCGGTCTGAAGCTGCTATTCCTCGGAATCGTCAACGCGGCCGCCGTCTGGGCGGCCGTTCCACTTCTCCAGGCGGATGCGTGGCTTGCGCTGGTCGTCCTGGTCATCGCCACGCTGGTCATCGACTACGTTTACCTTTCCAAGCGCACCCTTCCTCTCAAATACCTAATACCGGGCACCATGTTCATGCTTGTGTTCCAGGTGTACCCGGTGCTCTACTCGGTGAATATCGCCTTCACCAATTACGGAACGGGTCACGTGCTGAGCCAAGAGCAGGCACTGGACCAGATCGCCCGCATCCCGTCGGCTACTCAGACCGGCGAGCGATTCCAGATGCGAGTCATGGCAAAGGACGGCGGCACGGGTGATCTCGGGCTGTTCCTCACCAACGAGGCGGGCGAACAGTTCTTCGGCACACCCGATGAATACGTGCCGGTCGACGCGGGAGACGTGACCCTCGATGAGAACGGTCTTGCCGTCGCCTACAAAGACTACGTCTGGCTGACACTGCGACAGTCGCAGGATCGCCAGGACGAGCTGCTCGACTACCAGGTGCCCACCGATTCCGGTGTGATCACCGTGCAAACCTTCAACGCTGCCGTTATCCAGCCGTCCCGGTACCAGTACAACGCCGCTGCGGACACGCTGACCGACATCGACACCGGTGAGGTGCTTGCTCCAACGGAGGGCATATTCCTCCGGCCCGATGGTCAGCATCTCACCCCTGGCTGGCGTGTCTATATCGGATTCGACAATTTCACGAGCGTCCTGACTTCCGAAGCTATCCGGGGGCCGTTCATTCGAGTATTCATCTGGAATTTCGTCTTTGCTCTCGGTTCGGTATTCCTCACCTTTGTTGTTGGCCTGGCTCTGGCCCTGGCTCTCAACCACCCCACTCTCCGGGGTCGGCGCATCTATCGATCCCTGTTGGTTTTCCCGTACGCCTTGCCGTCGTTCATGACGGTGCTGGTGTGGGCGGGGATGTTCAATCAGGACTACGGCGTGATCAACGACATCTTCCACGCAAGCATCGACTGGCTGCGCGACCCGTGGCTGGCGAAAGTCGCCATCCTTGTAGTCAACACGTGGCTCGGCTTTGCCTACTTCTTCCTCGTATCAACAGGAGCCCTTCAGGCGATCCCGGCCGAGCTCAAGGAAGCGGCGTCGGTTGATGGGGCAACACCGTGGCAGGGCTTCAGCAACGTCACGTTCCCGCTGCTCATGGTTGCCGTCGCCCCACTGCTGATCTCATCGTTTGCCTTCAACTTCAACAATTTCAACGTGGTCTACCTGCTGACCGGAGGTGGTCCGCCGATCGTCGGCGCCCAGACGCCTGCGGGTCACACCGACATTCTGATCAGCTACACCTACCGGCTGGCGCTGGAGTCGGGTAGCGGGACCAACTTTGGTCTCGCATCGGCAATCTCGATAGTGATCTTCTTCATCGTCGCCTCCATCTCGGCGGTGGCTTTCCGCCGAACCCGCGTACTCGAGGAGCTGACCTGATGTCGACGCCCACTTCAATGTCGCCAGGTACCCCGACCACGAATGTCCGTCAGCCGTTCGGTAAGTGGCTGCGCGCCAAGGGCTGGCGACACCTCGTCGCCATTGCGGCCCTCATCTTCGCCCTGTTTCCCGTGATCTGGGTAGTCTCGGCGTCGCTGCGTCCCGGTGGGACGCTGATCTCACAGACGCTCATCCCTCACGAGCCCAGTCTCCAGAACTACCGCGACCTGTTGCGTGGCCATACCGACTTCGGGCTGGTGATCCCGTTCACCAAATGGTACTTGAACACGATCCTGATCATCGGTGGTGCTGCGGTCATCAACACTCTGCTGTCGGCGTTCGCCGCGTATGCCTTCTCCAGGATGCGGTTCCGTGGCAGGCGCGGCGGCCTCCTCACGGTGTTGCTCGTCCAGATGTTCCCCCAGGCGCTGGCGTTTGTTG
>Ga0307423_1002329_pt1 | contig 10714 bp, 8 predicted proteins | sample SalMarWE160310MG_FD_202154 | JGI IMG/M metagenome (GOLD analysis project Ga0307423, IMG submission 202154) | Salt marsh sediment microbial communities from the Plum Island Ecosystem LTER, Massachusetts, United States - WE1603-10 | ecosystem: Environmental > Aquatic > Marine > Intertidal zone >... | reverse complement strand
CTGCACAGATTTGAAATCGCCTGGTGAGGAGATCGGGAACCCAGCCTCGATCACGTCGACCCTCATGTCCTCGAGCATGTGGGCGATCTCGATCTTCTCCTTGGTGGTCAGCGCGGCCCCCGGCGACTGCTCACCGTCGCGGAGGGTCGTATCGAACACCAGCACTTTGTCGCGAATGCCAACCCCACTCTCGTCCATTGCACCTACCTCCGCTGTCCCTTGCGAATGCGTCGCGCATTCTGATGCGCCACCTTCGTAAGGTAAACAGTGCTACTCGTTCCCCGGTCGCAGCGATCGCACCGCCGCACCTGCCAACCACATCTCTGATTCGTGCATCTCGCGCAGCTCTTCCTGCAGCTTTTCCTTGTAATCGGGCGAGCTGTTTGCTTCGAGCACGATCCGGGTCTCTTCGCCCCTGATGACGCTGTCATACAATTCCTTGAAGACGGGCATCACCGCCTCGCGGAACCGAGGCAGCCAATCCAGCGCCCCGCGCTGGGCCGTTGTACTGCAGTTCGCATACATCCAGTCCATCCCGTTCTGGTCGACCAGGCGGATCAGGCTTTGCGTGAGCTCCTCCACGGTCTCGTTGAAAGCCTCGCTGGGCGTATGCCCGTGCTCGCGAAGCACGTTGTACTGCGCTTCCATGACCCCTGCCAGGGCACCCATCAGCACGCCTCGCTCCCCGGTCAGGTCACTGTAGACCTCATTCTCGAATGTCGTGGGAAAGAGATAGCCCGAACCGATCGCGATGCCTACCGCGATCGTGCGCTCGAGAGCTCGCCCCGTATAGTCCTGCTCTACCGCAAAGCTGCTGTTGATTCCGCTGCCGGCGAGAAAGTTCGCACGCACGCTCGTGCCCGACCCCTTGGGCGCAACCAGGATCACATCTACATTGTCTGGCGGAACCACGCTGGTCTGGTCACTGTACACGATACTGAATCCATGCGAAAAGTACAGCGCATCTCCCTCGCTCAGGGCAGCTTTCACCTTTGGCCAAAGGATCATCTGCGCTGCATCGGACACAAGGTACTGGATGATCGTGCCACGAGACACCGCTTCGTCAAATGGGAACAACGTCTCGCCAGGCACCCAGCCATCATCGATCGCCTTCTGCCACGAGCGCTTGCGTGCAGGATCGCCGCCGACGATGACGTTTATGCCATTGTCCTTCATGTTCAGTGCCTGGGCCGGCCCCTGGACGCCATATCCCAGGACTGCCACGACCTCGTCTGCCAGGATGTCGCGCGCCTTTGCCAGGGAAAACTCATCCCGCGTCACGACCTCTTCGACCACACCACCAAAGTTGATCTTTGCCACGTCTTCTTCTCCTTTTCGGTCTATGACTTGCCGTTGCCGCCACGCAGCATCGCTACGCGCCCCGTTCGAGCGAGGTCCTTTATGCCAAAGGGGCGAAGCAGATTTACCAGCGAATCCACCTTGTCCTCATCGCCTGTGATCTCGATCGTCATCGATGCCTGTGCCACGTCGATCACCTGCGCACGGAACACGTCGACCAACTGGATGATCGCGGAACGCGTCTCGAGCGTCGCCGCCACCTTGACCAAAGCCAGCTCCCGGTACACAGCCCGGTCCGGCGTCGCATCCTCAATGACCTTGGTCACCTCGATCAGCTTGTGGAACTGCTTGACCACTTGCTCGCGGTGTGCCTCACTGTCACAGTCGACCACCAGCGTCATTCGCGAGATACCGGGCGTCTCGCTGTGACCGACGGTCAGGCTCTCAATGTTAAAGTTGCGGCACCTGAATAGGCTGGCAACCCGATCGAGCACCCCGGGATGATCCTGCACCAGCGCAATGAGGGTCTGTTTCATGATGCCTCCTCGTTCGGGCTCCTACCTGCTTTCGAATCGTCATCGACATCCGCCATCGGCCGGCGCAACATGCTCGAGATGCCCGCACCCGCCGGAACCATCGGGTATACGTTCTCTTCCTCTACCACACGGAACTCGATCAGCACGGGGCCACCTATCTCGCGTGCCCGTTTGAGCGTTGGCACCACCGCGTCCTTTTTCGTGACGCGCAGCCCGGTCAACCCATACGCATCGGCCAGCTTCACATAGTCTGGGCTGGAGATCGGTGTACCAGAATAGCGGCGCCCGAAAAAGAGCTCCTGCCATTGACGAACCATGCCCAGATAACTGTTGTTCAGGATCGCGATCTTGAGCGGCAACTCCTCCTGAACGACTGTAGCCAGTTCCTGGATATTCATCTGGATCCCGCCGTCGCCCACGGTGACCCACACCTCGTCGTCTGGGCAGCCTACCTGCGCCCCTATCGCAGCAGGCAGCGCAAAGCCCATTGTACCAAGGCCACCGGACGTGATCAGGCTCCGGTACTTGTCGTGCAAGTAGTACTGGGCCTCCCACATCTGGTTCTGGCCCACATCACTCACCATGATCGCCTGCCCCATGTTCGCGTGCCAGATCTGGCGGATGATATACGGTGGCAGCATGTCGTCCGTCTCCCGGTTGAGGATATCGCGCTGCTCCGAGTCCTCGCGCCAGGCATGGACCGTTTCCAGCCACTCGGTGTGGTCCGCCTTCTCGACGCGTGCGTTCAGCGACTCGAGTACCTGCTTTACGTCCCCTACGACGGGGACGTCCACCGGCACGTTCTTGCCAATCTCTGCCGGATCGACATCTATGTGGATCACCTTGGCATCGCGCGCAAAGGTATCTACCTTGCCCGTGACACGGTCGGAAAAGCGCATGCCGATCGCGATCAGCAGGTCTGCGCCCTGCACAGCCTTGTTAGCATACGCTTCCCCGTGCATGCCCGACATACCCAGGCACAGGGGATGCGTGCGAGGAAACGACCCAATGCCGAGCAAGGTGGTGATCACCGGGGCGTGGATCGTTTCCGCTAGCTGCCTCAGCTCCTGCTGCGCATTCGCGAGCGTGACGCCGTGTCCGGCAAAGATCACCGGCCGCCTCGATTCCGCGATCGTCTGGGCCGCCTGCTTGATCTGTCCTTCGTGTCCCCGGACCGTCGGCTTGTACCCCGGCAGATCGACCTCCGCAGGATACTCGAACTCAACCTCGCCCGTCTGGGCATCCTTGGTAATATCGACCAACACGGGACCGGGGCGGCCCGTACGGGCGATATGGAACGCCTCTTTCATCACCCGGGGTAGATCTTCTGCGTTGGTGACGAGGTAGTTATGCTTGGTGATCGGAAGCGTGATCCCGGTCACGTCGACCTCCTGAAACGCATCCTTGCCGACATAGGCCGACGGGACCTGACCGGTGACCGCCACGAGAGGGGACGAGTCGAGGTGAGCTGTAGCAATGCCGGTAACCAGGTTCGTTGCGCCGGGTCCTGAGGTAGCGAAACACACGCCGACCCTGCCCGTCGCACGCGCATAGCCATCAGCGGCGTGGGCGGCGGCCTGCTCGTGGCGAACCAGGACATGGCGCAGCGGATAATCCACCAATGCATCATAGATCGGGATGACCGCTCCGCCGGGGTAACCAAAGATCACATCTACCCCTTCGCGCACCAGGCTCTCACAGACGACCTGCGCACCCTTTATCTTCATAGCTCTCTCCTTCATCATCGGATTCCTATCCGGCGGATGAGAATCCGCCGGATTCTTGCCCACCCTCCACCCGAGAACGCCGAGCTCTTACAGCCTACGGCCGCCAGGGAACAGCCCGGCCTACTCGAACACCGCACCGGTATTGGCCGAAGTCACGAGCTGCGAGTACCTGCGCAGATAGCCTTTCTCGACCGAGCTCTTCCAGTCAGGAAGCAAAGCCAGGCGCTGCTCGATCTCGTCCTGCGGGACCTGCAGCTCGAGCGTGCGGGCAGGTATGTCGATGCGGATCGTGTCACCATCCCGGATCGCCGCGATCGTGCCTCGTGCCGCTGCCTCCGGCGAGATGTGCCCGATCGCGATCCCACGCGTTGCCCCGGAAAAGCGCCCGTCGGTAAGCAGAGCAACTTGGCCGTCCATCCCCATCCCCGAGAGTGCCGAGGTTGCGGTGAGCATCTCGCGCATGCCGGGACCCCCCTTTGGCCCCTCGTAACGGATCACGATCACGTCGCCCTCGCTGAAGCGGCGCTTCAGGATCGCCTCTGTGGCTGCGTCCTCCGAATCAAAGACGCGCGCTGGCCCGCTGTACACGCGCTTGTTCTCTGGCACGGCAGCAGTCTTGATCACGGCTCCGTCCGGTGCCAGATTGCCAAACAGGATGGCCAACCCTCCGTGCTCTGAATACGGGTTCTCGTGGGACCGGATCACATCGCGATCTGTGACCACAGCACTTCTCACGTTGTCGCCGAGACTCTGCCCGGTCACGGTCAGCGTGCCGGGATCGAGGAGGCCGTGATCGACCAGATCGTGCATCAGGGCCTGAATCCCGCCGGCGCGGTCCAGATCCTGGATGTGATGCCCACCTGCTACGGGGCTCATGCGGCACAGGTGCGGCGTGTTCTCGCTGATCTCGTTCAGTTCGGAAAGCGGCACATCGATACCCGCCTCGTGTGCGATCGCGATCATGTGCAGCACAGTATTGGTCGAACCGCCAAGCGCCATGTCCACTACAAAGGCGTTCCGCACTGCTGCGGGGGTCAGGATATCGGAAGGCCGGATGTTCTGCTCTAGCAGCGACATGATCTGGCGCCCAGCGTCCTTTGCCAGCCGGGTACGCCGTGCCTCCACCGCAGGGATCGTGCCGTGTCCCGGCAAGCCCAAGCCGAGTGCCTCGGTCAGGCAGTTCATGGTATTGGCGGTAAACATGCCCGAGCAAGAGCCACACCCCGGGCAAGCGACCTCCTCCAGCCCCAGGAGATCCTCCTCAGTCATCGTACCCGCGATCACGCTGCCGACACCCATGAACACCGAATTCAGATCGGCCACCTCGCCGTGCCAGTGCCCAGCGAGCATGGGACCGCCGCTGATCACGATGGTGGGAATGTTGATGCGCGCTGCGGCCATCAGCATGCCAGGTACGATCTTGTCGCAGTTCGGAATGAGCACCACGGCATCAAAAGCGTGGGCTTCTACAACCGTCTCTACCGAGTCGGCGACGAGTTCGCGGCTGGCGAGTGAGTACTTCATTCCCGCGTGGTTCATCGCGATACCGTCGCAGACACCGATCGTCCCGACCTCGAACGGCGTGCCACCCCCAGCGTGGATGCCCGCCTTGACCGCATCGGCGATGCGGCGTAGATGCGCATGCCCCGGGATCACTTCACTGTACGAGTTGACGACGCCGACAAACGGCTGCTCCAGTTCCCACTGTGTGTAGCCCAGTGCACGTAGCAGCGAGCGGTGGGGCGCGCGCTCTACACCCTTCTTAACTGCATCACTCCTCACGGCCTTCTCCTTGTCTAGTAGTTGCTTTGACTCTGTGTCTCCTAAACAAATGGCGCCCTCGCCCGGCGGGCGTAGCCGGAATCAGGGCGCCATTGCACTGCTCCATAGAGGCAAGGCTGGCGGATCGGGATCCGCGGCCCTGCCTGAGCGAATTGAGGTCAGCGACAGGAGTCAATGAGCCAAAAAAAGGGCCTCCCCGTTGGGAGGCCCTTTGCGATGTCCGTTCTTACCTTGACGCTACCTCGATGCTCTCCCAAGCGCTAAATCCTCCTTAATCAGGAGGCTAAGCAGAACCAGAACAACTAGGGAGAGCACAATCTCGGCGTTCATGTGGCCCATTTCTCCAGCAGTTTCGCTCAGTGTACCACGTTCCCCAACCCTTGTCAAATCGACTAACCAACTTGCGTGTCCCGTAGAAGGGTCCGACGGATCACACGACTTTACAGTCGGAGATCCGTCCCTACGGGAGACAATCGGCGCACCCGGACACCTATCCCTACGCAGCCCTAGGTCGCTGCCTGAAGAACGCGAACCTCGGCCGATAGGGCGTCGACGAACATCAGTCGCCCCCGCAGCAACTCGCCAGCACCTGTCAGCAACTTGATCGTCTCTTGCACCTGTAAGGCGGCGATGAGCATAGGCGAAGGCGCTGGTGTGCCCAGCTCTGCCTCCGCGCCGTGCTCGGGAAGCTCCCCATCGCCATACAGCGCACGGAGGCCCCCGTCCCCGGGCAGGATCGTCATCACCTGTCCCATTGCCCCCGCTATAGCGCCGTGCACCATCGGCACACCGGCTTCTGCAGCCGCATCCTGCAGCATCAATCGCGTGGGCAAGCGGTCGAGCGCATCGATCACGACATCGACTCCTTGGAGGATGCGCTGCAGGCTCTCGTCGGTGGCATACTCGGCGTAGGACTGCACCTCGACGGCGCCGTTGACCTGCCGGACGCGTTCTGCCGCCACGTGCGCCTTGGATTGACCCAGGTTGTCTTCGCAGCTCAACACCTGCCGGTTCAGGTTGTGATCGACAAAGACGTCTCCGTCTACCAGGACGAGCCGCCCGATACCCAACCGGGCCAAGCCCTCCACCGCGTAGCCGCCCAGCCCTCCCAGGCCGATGACCGCGACGCAGGCACAAAGCAGCTTGAGCTGTCCTTCGAGTCCCAGGAGACCATAATTCCGCGCGTACCGTCGAGGAAGGATACCCGCTTCGAGCAGCGCGAGCTCGGCCTCTTTTCGCGACAACCTCAGCTCTTTTGCCAGGCGCTCTACGTTCGCCAGACTGATGACGTTCGCGCCGTCGGCTTCCTCAACGTAGCGAGCCACACTCCCTGCAGTGAGGGTCATCGCTTCCTCTTGCGCTCGTCCCCCGGCGGAGCGGGCCGGATGCCATCGTACACGCGTCCAGTCCCCAGAACGCGCAAGATCACACTTGGCTGCCGGTTCAGCGCAGCACCCAACTCTACCGGCGTCAACGGTTCGTTCCCATTGGCCAGGAAGGTACGGAACACTGCGTCCGTGAGCGGCGTCGCATCCGTGATATAGTCGGGCCGGGTGCTGCAGTGCGTACGGAGGGCATGCCACAACCCATCTACGGCCTTGACCTCGGCTGTCTCTGGGTCGATCCAGTCGACCGTCTCCGAACCCAGATGCGACGTGTAGACGTCGCGGCACTCGGGACAGAGATGCTGGTACAAGTGTACCCGCAGATCGCGATTATCCTGCTCCCACCAATCGAAATCGATATGGAATTCCGTATTCAGAGTCGGTCTTGTCCAACGTGCCATTCATACTCCCCTTGTCGTCTCTTGCGTTCGGGCGATGTGCCACAACCGGGTCACAGCCTCAAGCTCCCCCTTGCAGAACCCAGTATCCGTCGCCCGTGGTGATGAACTGCCGCACACCGAACAACGTCGCAAAAACGAGCCCTGGTGGGCAGCGGCGCAGGACATTGACTGCCGTATACAACGTCTTACCATGCACGGTGACGCTCGGGTTGAGCTTGGCCAGTTCGAGATATACGAGCCGTACCAGTTCCCGGAGCGGCCTATCGAGCGCTCGCTCTTGCGCCCTCAGTGCGTCACCGATCTCGCGATCAGGTTCATCGATCAGGCACAATTCGTCGTACTCGCACGCGACGGGGCGCTTTTGCATGGAGAAGCCCAGTCCTCCCTCAGCGTCCATGGTCACCATCCGCGTCCATTCCCGCTGCATGCGCCGTGGAATCAGGTCGACTGCCACGGTATGTGGATCATCTACACGCTCCAGCTTGATGTACGCGCCGGCTGGAATCTCATTCGCCTCATACCACGCTTCCAGGCCATAGACGTAGTGATGCTCGTGGACCACCCAACCCTTGAACTCGCTGCCCCCGGCACGATCCAGAAACGCGATCTGCGTGCGCTGCCCGGGCAATCCGGCAGGAAAGAAAACGCGTGTGCGCTGAGTCAAGGGAAGCGTGCCATAGCGCCAGTGCGGGTAGGTCAGGATAAGAGTGAGTTCTTGCGCTGCTGCTGCCGTGGGAGGTGCGACCAGGCGCGAGGCTTCATCGTCGATTTCTCGCTCAATCTGAAGATGCGTAACGTCCAGCACGGTTCGATCGTACGACACAGGCTCGTAGCGCAGGTGCTCGGGCGACGTGACGGCGTTCTGTGGAAGCCACCGCCGCAGCGCCCACAGGATCTGTTTCTCGTCACCGACATCAACGAACCGATCATCCTGGGCGATTTTGGCATCGAGTACGAAAACCTTGACTTCGGTTGGAATTTCCTTGGGCAGGTCGAGCTCGCGAAGGAGCTGCTCCGGGGCAAGTGGCTTCTCTTCCATCACCAGCATTGCTTCCGCAATGTTCAGCAGTCCAATGTGCACATCGGGTGCCATCCCCTTTGGCAGCCAGTAGTCACGAAACTCGGTAAAGTCGGGATCACCGGCTAGGTAGCTCGCAAGCCTTTCCTGAACGACGTCTCCATAACTCTCGAACAGATCGGCTGCGGAGACGGTGAGCAAGTTGGCTGCATCCACCTCATCGGGAAGGGAAAGCTTGTGCGGCGCTTTCAGATCAGCAGCAAACTCGCGCACCTCTTTCGGAGCGCCAGACTCTCGTAGCCTACCGCCGTCAGGGGGCAGCCCCGCCTCTTCCCCATCCGCGAACTCGACGGCAATCACCCGAAAGCCCTCGTACTCTGGGTTGTTGCCCTCTCGTTCGCCCACCACCGTGCCTAGGGCGAAATCCAACTGCGGGAACACCAGATGTTCTCCAACCGCGAATGATGCATTGGGCCGGTAGATCCTCCCGCGCATCAGTTGCCGGCGTATGAGATTCTCTTCCCGGCTATAGTAGTGAGTGATCAGCGAGCTAGAGAGCTCTGACAGCGACAGCGGGCGATGCTCATCGAGAAACAGCTCTTCGATGAAAGGCACATCCTCATCCGTCACGGCAAACTCGTCTTGCCAGAATGCCTCTGTCTGTATCTTGCGTTCTGTCATAGGGTCCTCCACTATGCAGGGTATCTTGATCTGCCGGATAGCTGTGCTATAATGATGCCCGAGGAGGAAAAATGTCCCCTAGGGAAGAGTCTCACAAGCAAGGACTCACAGTGGTCGCAACCACATCTGGGATGCTGCGGGCCGAGATCCTCAAATCCAAGCTGGAGAACGCTGGCATCCCGGCGATGCTCGAGTATGAGGCCGCCGGGCCGGTGCTGGGCATCACGGTGCCCGGCCTCAACCTCAGCCAGGTGCGCATCCTGGTGGCTGACCAAGACGCAGCAGACGCTCACCGCATCCTGGACACGCCTCCCCCACCTGGCTGGGAAGAGGAAGCGATCGAGTCTGAGCCCGAGTCCTAGCATCTAGCCGAAGCCCATTTCCTGGCTCCGGAAATGGGCTTCGGTCTTGCTGAGCCGAAAGACATCAGCTCATATCGTCGAAATCGTCGTCGTCGTCCGTATCGTCCTCGTCGGCATCATCGCCGAGGAAGACGTTGAGGGCATCCAGCTCGTCTTCGTCCAGATCCTCTTCGGACATAAAGTCATCCAGGTCGAACGGCTGTTCGCCGAGCCCTCGGCCCAGGCTTTCTGCCAGCAAGTCGAGGCCCTCAGACTCGCTTGCTCCGCCCAGCTCGACTCCGAGGATGGCCTCAACGGCCTCCTCCGGCTGTGTCGTGGCTGCGAGCTCGCGCTTCTTGTATTCCCAGAAGCCGGTACCAGCCGGGATCAGCTTGCCGATGATGACGTTCTCCTTCAAGCCCTTCAGCTCGTCTCGCTTGCCCTCGATCGCCGCGCCGGCCAGCACCTTGATTGTGTGCTGGAAGGAAGAAGCCGACAGGAAGCTCTCCGTATTCAGTGCTGCCTTGGTCACACCTAGCAGCACCGGCTTGGCAGAAGCAGGATCTCCCCCTTCGCTCACCACGCGCTGGTTGATCTCGCCAAACTCGCCCCGCTCTACGAGATCACCGGGCAGCAGTTCAGTGTCGCCTGAGCGCAGAACTTGCACCTTGGACAGCATCTTGCTGACAATCACCTCAAAGTGCTTGTCGTGGATGGGCACACCCTGCGAGCGATACACTTTTTGCACCTCTTGCAGAATGTACAGCTCGGTCGCCTCGCGGCCCAGCACCTGAAGCAGTGTGTGTGGGTTCTTGGTGCCTTCGGTGAGCTGGCCACCAGCCTCGATCTGCTGTCCTTCGCGAACGAGCAATCGTGACGAAGATGGGATCTCGTATTCGCGCTCCTCGCGATCTTCATATACCACCGCGATCCCGTCATCCTCCCACACGACGCGCCCACCGGTATCGATCACGATCTCCTTGTCTCCGCGCGTCGCGATCACTGTGCCTGCCTCGATCTCTTCTTGTCCTTCCTCCAGCAGCACCTTCCAGCCACGCTTGAGTGCATACTCGTCGCGCACCAACTGGCTGTCGATCACCTTAACTGTACGGATCCCGTCTGGCGTGCGATGCACCTCGACCCGTCCATTGATATCAGAGACGACGGCTTCGCCCTTGGGGTGCTTGCGGGCCTCCAGCAGCTCTTCCACTCGCGGCAGCCCGTGCGTGATGTCCCCACCGTGCGCCACACCTCCCGTGTGGAACGTCCGCAGCGTCAACTGCGTCCCAGGTTCCCCGATCGACTGCGCCGCCACGATCCCCACCGCCGCACCCAACTCCACCAGCTCCCCTCGCCCAAGGTCTCGCCCGTAGCACTGCTGGCACAGCCCCTGCCCCAACTGGCACGTCAGCGGCGAACGGATGAACACTTCCTCCACCTCCGCCGCCTCCACCCGCGCTACCGCCGCCTCGTCCATCAGCGCCCCGCGCTCGTACAGCACCTCCCCACTCTCCGGGTCCAGCACCGGCCCAGCCAGCACTCGC
>Ga0307423_1002328_pt1 | contig 10715 bp, 7 predicted proteins | sample SalMarWE160310MG_FD_202154 | JGI IMG/M metagenome (GOLD analysis project Ga0307423, IMG submission 202154) | Salt marsh sediment microbial communities from the Plum Island Ecosystem LTER, Massachusetts, United States - WE1603-10 | ecosystem: Environmental > Aquatic > Marine > Intertidal zone >... | reverse complement strand
ACGTTCGGTGACGCCGATAACCCGCTGCTCGTCTCCTGTCGTTCCGGGGCCAAGTTCTCGATGCCGGGCATGATGGACACGGTCCTCAACATCGGCATGAACGATGAGGTCGTCGAGGGTGTTGCCAAGCTCTCCGGCGACAAGCGTTTTGCCTACGACTCGTACCGGCGTCTGATCCAGATGTTCGGCACCGTTGTGCTCGACGTTTCGGAGGAGCCGTTCGAAGAAGTGTTGACGAAGTACCGCAAGCAGTTCGGTGTTACCAACGACGCCGAGCTTCCGCCCGAGGCCCTCGCCGACATCGCCAAGGAATTCAAGACGATCGTGAAGGCGAAGGCAGGGATCGACTTCCCACAGGACCCGTACCAGCAGCTCGAGCTGGCCACCGAGGCCGTGTTCAAGTCATGGAACAGCCCTCGTGCATTCGCCTATCGGAAGGCGGCCCATATCGCCGATGACCTCGGGACCGCCGTCAACATCGTGACGATGGTATTCGGCAACATGGGGAGCGACTCCGCGACAGGTGTCGCGATGTCCCGCAACGCCACCACCGGCGAGAAGCAGATAGAAGGCGACTACCTGGTCAACGCGCAGGGCGAGGACGTCGTGGCGGGCATTCGTGTCACCGACCCGGTGCAGAAGCTCGGCGACGATATGCCGGAGATCTGGCGGCAGTTCACCGACATCGCCACGAAGCTCGAACAGCACTATCGCAACATGCAGGACATGGAGTTCACGATCGAGCGTGGCAAGCTGTGGCTCCTCCAGACTCGCGACGGAAAGCGCACCGCACAGGCAGCGGTGAAGATCGCCGTCGACCAGTGCGAAGAAGGCCTCATCGACAGGACGGAGGCCGTGTCGAGGGTGTCGCCGGATCAGGTCGACTTCTTCCTCCACCCCCAGTTCGAGAATCGGTCGCGTGCGAAGGCAACGGAAGAAGGAGCCCTCGTCGCCAAGGGGCTCAACGTGTCACCCGGTGCAGCGGTCGGAGTCGTTGCCTTCGACGCCGACCTGGCCCAGAAGTGGGCGACCGACGAGGGCAAGGACGTCATCATGGTGCGCCCGGAGACGAAACCTGACGACGTCCACGGCATGCTCGCGGCGAAAGGCATCCTGACCAGCAGAGGCGGACGTACTTCGCACGCGGCGCTTGTTGCACGTCAGTTCGGCAAGCCGGCTGTTGTCGGCGTGTCAGAGCTGGATATCGACATGGACGCCAGGGTGATGAAGGTCGCCGGCAAGACGATCAACCAGGGCGACTGGATGTCGATTGACGGGACGACCGGAGACGTGTTCGTTGGTCGCCTCGACACCAAGGTGCCCGATATCTCAGACCCGTCTCTGATGAAGCTCCTCGGCTGGGCCGACGAGATCCGCCGGCTTCAGGTGTGGACGAATGCCGACTACCCGCGTGATGCCGAACGAGCCCGCTCCTACGGCGCGCAGGGCATCGGCTTGTGCCGCACCGAGCACATGTTCTTCCAATCAGAACGGCTGCCGCACGTGCAGCAGATGATCATCGCCGAAACCCCCGAGGAACGGGAAGGCCCTCTGGCGGTGCTTCTACCGTTCCAGAGGGAGGATTTCGCCGGTTTGTTCCGGGCGATGGACGGTCTGCCCGTCATCATCCGGCTCATCGACCCGCCGCTGCACGAGTTCTTGCCGGGTCACGAGGATCTCGTCGCCGACATCGCCGAGCTTCGGGCCGAGGGCGGATCTGAATCGGCGATCGCCGAGAAGGAACGGATGCTCGAACGCTCCGAGGCGTTGCGGGAAACCAACCCCATGTTGGGACTCCGTGGAGTCCGACTCGGCATCGAATTCCCTGAACTCACGAGGATGCAGGTTCGGGCGATCTTCGAGGCCGCCATTCAGGTCAAGAAGGAAGGCATCGACCCGCATCCCGAGGTGATGATCCCGTTGACCAGCCACGTCAATGAGTTGAAGCGACAGCGTGAGGTGCTCGAGGCCGAAGCAAAGAAGGTCATGGATGAGCAGGGAATGACGGTCGACTACAAGTTCGGCACGATGATCGAGATCCCGAGGGCGGCGCTGACGGCGGATGAGATGGCCGAGTACGCCGAGTTCTTCTCGTTCGGTACGAACGACCTGACCCAGACCACGTTCGGGATCAGCCGAGACGACGCCGAGACCGGCTTCCTCATCGACTATCTCGTGCAGGGGATCCTGCCGGCGAATCCGTTTGCCAGCCTGGACGAGGCGGGCGTCGGCAAGCTGATGGGTATCGGCGTAGAGGCAGGCCGGTCGGTGAGACCGGATCTCGAGATCGGAATCTGCGGTGAGCACGGAGGCGATCCGTCGTCGATCGATCTCTGCCACCGGCTGAATCTGAACTACGTGAGCTGCTCGCCATTCCGAGTGCCGGTCGCCCGGTTGGCCGCCGCTCAGGCCGCGATTCGCAACGCGTAGAACTCGAGTGGGGGGCGTTTGCCCCCCACCATTCCAGCGCTCGTCTGCGGCCTGGGTACTCAGTGACCCCCGCCACCGGCGTCGCCGGAGCCGCCCTGGCCGCCGCTGTCGTCACCGCCGTGATAGCCGTCGCCTGAGCCGGGCGCTGTGGTCGACGGCACCATCGTGGTGGACGTCGAGTCGGGGGCTTCGGTCGGCTGATTCACCATCTCACGGGTGGTCTGGCGAACCTGATCTGCGGTCTCGTTGACCTGGTTCACCTGCTGTTGTTCCATCTGACGGGTCATGATCCGCAGCATCTCGGTCAGGTCATCCCGGTACTGCTCGGATGTCTGCGTCCGAGTCTGTACCTGGACGGCGGCCTGCTCGAGGGCTGCTGCGGCCGGTCCGTACCCGTCACGAAGCTCTCCGATGGCGTTGCCGGCCAGTTCGAGTCCTTCGGACACCTGGTTGCGACTAACGAGCCGTTTGGCCTCCTGAAGTCGCTCTTGGGTGCCACCATCGAACAAGCCGACTCTTTCCATGAAGGCATCGACCTTGTAGAGCGGGTCGCCGGGTGCGGCTGAGTTGGCGACGGCCCCGACCCCGCCGGTGACAGCGGCGAGCGCCACGGATGCGGCGAGGACCTTTGCGACGATTGCGGTAATGAAACTTCCGAACACGGTGCGTCTCCTCCATCGATAGCGTCGGGAAACCCGGCCAGGCGCCGGGGCGAGACGGACAGCGCCCGTGGCTGCGGCGATGTGCGCCGTCGCCGTCGTTTCATCGACGGACTCGGCGCTCCGGAGCCGTGCGAGGTAGTCCCCCAGGGCACTCTTGGGTGCCGTTCCGTCGAGGATCGCTTCGGCCTCTTGATCGCTGAGTCTGTGGAATCTCTCCATCTCACTCTCGTTACCGTCGAATCCGCTCATAGGGGTACGCCCATCTCTCTGCGGAGTGTGTCGAGTCCCCTCCGCTGAAGTGCCTTCACCGCTCCCGGACGCTTGCGCAGAATGACAGCGATCTCGGGGATCGTCATGCCGGCGATGATTCGAAGCGAAAGGACGTCCCGCTGAGCGTCCGACAGTCCCTCGAGGAGCGAGTAGACGCTATCGGTGGTGAGATTGCTGAGCGCTTGCTCATCCGCTGCCGGCGCAGGAGGGGCTGCCTCCTCGAGTTCTCGATCGTCGCCGGTCGGGTGTTCTCTCCTTCGTGATCGGCGGCGACGTTCATCGATGACTCGGTGGTGGGCGACCATGAACACCCACGATCGAAATGCCGCTTCGTCCCCGGCGAATGTGGAGATGTTGCGTGCGAGCTGAAGAAACACGTCACCTAGCCGGTCCTCCGGCTCGGCCGCTCCCTGTGCCCGGAGGTAGCCCAGCACCTGGCCGGCGAGGTCGCGATAGAGGGCACTCCACGCCCACTCTGCACCCGCTCTGGCAGCGTCGAGTACCGAGTCGAATCCAGGACCGATCATGAGATCACGCGATCCACTCTGCTGTTACCGCTCACGTTCTCTCGAAGGGTACGGGCTCAGAAACCGAGACGGATGCCGAGTGTGGTGAGCAGCACAACCATCAGTCCAACGCCCATCTGGGTCCATCCGACGATCTTGGCGGGGACAGGAGGACGGCGGAGCGAGATGATCGACGTCACTGCAAGCAGCACCATCGCCAAGAGCGACAGCCACGGGGCGGCACCCGCAAGCACGAGGGCAAGTGTCACGAGAATCGCCGCGATCTGCACCAGGAGGATTGGACCGTGAGGAACGTCTTTGGATTTGAACCGGCGGACCATCCCGCGTGCGAGGACGATCGCGGCGACATCTCGTGCCGTCAGCACGCCCCACAACCCAAACGACGCGATCCAATCGAGTCCACCGCCCATAGAGACGGCTGCGACGGTCGATCCCATCGCGATCGCTCCTGTGAGTTGAGGGACTAGCGCTCGGTTCTTGCTGTGAGCGTCCGCACGCAGCGAGACGAGCGCGAACGGTACGGCAACGATCAGCGGCCACCAGAACGGTCCCTTCCGCGTCACGAACGCACCGACTGCACCGGCCGCGGCAAGGAGGAAGTAGAACACCGCCACCGTGAGCGCCGCGGTCGATCGGTCGAGCCACCTTCGGCGTACGAGATCGGTGCCAACCAGTTTGACCGGGCGCCTCGCCAGAAAGACAGCCGTTGCCGCGACTCCGAGTTCCCACCCTGTTGCCGTTGGCGCCACGAGCAGTCCGAGCAGGATCGGCTCCAATGTGAATCCCCAGCCGCCGTGTTCGGTTGGGAAGGCGACCGATCGCAGCGTCATCGTGCCGCTTCCACTATCGGCCGCACGAAGCATCCGTCGTGGTGGTCGTTGACCATGCCGACCGCTTGCATGAACGCGTAGATGATCGTCGGCCCGACGAACCGGAAGCCTCTCGACCGCAGATCGTTGCTCAGCGCCGTGGACTCGGGAGTCTGTGCCGGTAGATCGCCGGACGGAGTCGGGGCAAGCGGTGGCCGGAAGCGGTCGAAGTAGACGGCCAGCGATCCGAATTCGTCGATGATCTCACGGGAGTGGCGTGCGTTGGAGATGGTTGCTTCGATCTTGCCGCGGTGGCGGACGATACCCGGGTTGGTGAGGAGCCGGTCCACGTCTCGATCCCCGTAGCCGGCCACAGTGTCGATGTCGAAGCCATCGAACGCGTCGCGGAACGCCTCTCGTTTGCGCAGGATCGTGATCCACGCCAGCCCTGCCTGGAACGAGTCGAGCGAGAGCTTCTGAAAGAGCCGTGTGTCGTCCCGGACGATGAACCCCCACTCGGTGTCGTGGTAGGAGACGTACAGCGGATCGTCGCCCGGCCACCAGCATCGCGTGAGGCCATCTGGTCCGATCCGTAGAGGCGCAGTCATGGAGCTGAGATCATACGCGACATGAGGGGTCGCGAATTTCATCCTGTCAAGTTCTGGTGCCTATTGCCGATACTGCTTTCGTGGACAAGATCTTGATGATCGAGGACGAGCCATCCAACTCGCTACTAGCGGAGGTCAGTCTCCGGAGTCTGGGGTGCCAGATGATCATCAAGGCGAACGGACTCAGCGGACTCGATCGCGCAAAGCAAGGGGATATCGATCTGGTCATCCTCGACATCGCGTTGCCGGGGGTGGGTGGTTGGGAGATCCTCGACTCTCTTCGGGACGATCCAGTGACGGTCAGGACACCAGTGCTGGTGCTGACAGCGCACGCAGGTGACGAGTCGATGGAGCGGGCGTACAGGGCCGGTGCGGACGCCTATCTCGAGAAGCCGTACCTTCCCGACAAGCTGCGACGAACCGTCGAGCAGCTCCTCGGCAGACTTCCCGCAATCTAGGTCGTCAAGAACGACACCAGGTCATCACGCAGTTGATTTCGCGACGGCGTGTGGACGTACATCATGTGACCGGCTTCGTACCGACGCTCGGTGATCCTGCTGTCGTCATTCCGGCCCAGGTGGTGGAGGGTGAAGTCGGTTGCGTAGTACGGAGTGGCCATGTCGAAGTAGCCGGATGCGACGAAGACCCGCATGTGCGGGTTTCGGGACATCGTCTGGCGAAGCGTCTCCGACACGTCCACGTAGGCGTTCTGGAAGTCCTCGTAGCTCCACTCCTTGTTCGCATCGAGGTTGAGGATCTCGTAGGGCAGATCGCTCTCGTAGGCGAGGTCCCGGCGGACGTAGTCGTTGAACATCGCCGAATACGACCCGAGTGTGGCATCGATGCTGGGGTCGTTCTCCAACATGGAACCGACGAGAAAGCGGTCCACACCCTTGTAGCGACTGTCGATACGGCCGATGGTGTAGCCGTCGGCGCGGAGGAGTTCCTTGAGGAAGTGGAACTTCTCGATGCGGAGATCGGAGCGCTCGATGAACTCAGGCGAGACTCCTGTGAACCTTGCGATCCTCGTCGCGACTCTGGCGCGATCTTCCTCAGAGAGACGATCTCCCTGCCACAGGGCCGTCATGTAGTCACCCGAGGCGAACGACTCGACTTCGGCGAGGAGGTCGGTCAGTGCAAGCGCCTGAAGGTCATCGCCGAGTTTGTGGTGATACCAGGCCGCTGCCGCATACGACGGGAGATACAGGAGGTAGGGAAGGTCGTTGCCGCGATGAAACGTCTTCGTCGTCTTGTCGACGGCGATCGTCTGGAAGTTCAGCACGGACGAGATCAGGATCACCCCGTTGAGGTACATGCCGTAGCGTTCGAGCAGGTGGCCCGCGAGTCCCGCCGAACGTGTCGTCCCGTAGCTCTCTCCGATCAGGTACTTCGGCGAGGCCCAACGCCCGAACCGGTTCAGATAGAGACGAACGAAACTGCCCACGGTCTCGATGTCGCGGGCGAAGTGGTGAAACGACGACGCCTCCTTGCCGGGGATTGCTCTGGTGAATCCTGTCGAAACCGGATCGATGAACACGAGGTCCGCGACGTCGAGGATCGATGCATCGTTGGCCACGAGTCGTCCCGGGGGCTGAGGTTGGTTGCCCTCGTCATCCAGATGGACTCTCTTTGGACCGAGGAGACCGAGGTGGAGCCACACGGATGCCGATCCGGGTCCGCCATTGAATGCGAAGACGATGGGACGTTCGGCCGTGTCCTCGACGTCGTCCCTCACGTAGGAGACGAAGAAGAACGAGGCCTTCTTCTCGCCATCCTCCTCGGTGAGCACGAACCGTCCGGCTGTAGCCGTGTAGCCGAACGTCGTTCCGCCGATCGTGGCGGTGTGGGTGGTTTCGGAGAGATGCTCCTCGAAGTGGGGCGGGGTCGGGGCGGCCTGCTCGCTTGTTGGTGCTTGCTCGGTGGTCATTGAGCCAGGCTACAGTTTTGAACTCTCAACGTTTCCGAAACACAGACCGAAACGCGAGACATTCCGTCGTTTCTCACATACTCTTCAGGCTGATGAAGCGCAGATATGCAGCCCTCGCAGGTGTGGCCGCGGCCGCCGCAGCCGTCGGCTTTGGGGAGCTGGCCGGGGGAATCGTTCCCGGCGGTTCTTCCCTGGTGCTCTCTGTTGGCTCTCGGGTGATCGATGCCGCACCACCGTTCGTGAAGGACTTCGCCGTCTCCACGTTGGGGACGGCGGACAAGCCCGCTCTGATCATCGGGGTGATCGTGTTCACGCTGCTCTTCGGCGCGCTGTTCGGCGTGCTGGCAGAGCGAAGGCGCTGGCTTGGCGTCGTCGGGTTTGCACTGCTGGGGGTGATTGGAGGCCTCGCAATCGCGGCGAGTGAGGCCGTGTGGGCAGCGACTTTGGTGGCGACCGTGGCGTTTGTCGCCGCTGTCGGAACCCTGTTCTTGCTGTTTCGAACCGGCGCCGGCATGCCAGATGGGGGGCGGCGGTCGTTCCTGCGTCAGGCCGGTTCGCTCGTCGCGTTGAGCGGACTCGCGGCCATCGCCGGCCGAGCGATCGTGCAAGCAGCGGCAACGACCGGAGCACGGGACGACGTGGTGTTGCAGCCTCCCGTAACTCAGCCGGAGGCCATGACGGCGTCGCTCGACGTAGAGGGGATCTCGCCTCAGTATGTCCCGAATCCGGACTTCTACCGGATCGACACGTCCCTCTCCTCGCCCAAGGTCAACGTCGACACGTGGAAGCTCTCGATCACCGGGATGGTCGACCACCCTCTCGAGTTCACGTTCGGGGAACTCCTCGCCATGCCGATGGTGGAGCGAGACGTGACGCTCTCATGCGTGTCCAACGAGGTTGGCGGGGGTCTGGTCGGTAACGCCCGCTGGCAAGGTGTGGTCCTCTCCGACCTGCTCAATCAAGCCGGCGTGCAAGACGGTGCGACGCAGATCGTGGGTCGCTCCGTGGACGACTTCACCGTCGGCTTCCCGACGAATCTGGCGTTCGATGGACGCACTGCGCTTCTGGCGGTGGGGATGAACGGCGAACCGCTCCCGGTCGATCATGGGTTTCCCGCCCGGTTGGTCGTCGCCGGCCTGTACGGCTATGTCTCTGCGACCAAGTGGCTGAGCGAGATCGAACTGACCACTCTCGAGGCCTTCGACGCATACTGGGTCCCGCGGGGCTGGGCGAAAGAGGCGCCGATCAAGACCGAGTCCCGGATCGATGTGCCTTCGCCCGGCCGGCGGGTCACGGCGGGAACGACACCGATCGCCGGCGTGGCATGGGCGCCTACCCGGGGGATCTCGAAGGTAGAGGTTCAGGTCGACGACGGACAGTGGCAAACAGCCCGACTCGGGGACGAAGACGGCACAGAAGCGTGGCGTCAGTGGGTGCTCGATTGGGATGCGACCTCCGGGACACACACCATCGCCGTGCGGGCAACGGACGGCGAGGGGGTCCTCCAGACCGAAGAGCGTATGAAGCCCAGACCCGACGGAGCGACGGGATGGCACTCGGTCACGATCAACGTGATCGACGCGTGATCAGAACTGCTCAGGCGTGAGAGCCGTCAGTAACTCGGACCCTGCCGTGATGGCGCCGATCAGTGCCGTGTCCCGGGGGAGGAGCTGCTCGGCGTAGAACCGGGCCGTCACGATCTTCGCCTCCAGGAACTCCTTGTCGTCGGAACCTTCATCCAGAAGGGCGGACGCCGCGAGCGCTTCCTTTGCGAGGTAGAACGCACCCAGGGTCGATCCGAACATTCTCAGGTAGGGGGTCGCCCCGGCGAGCGCCTGGTTCGGGTCCTGCATCCCGTTGGCGGCCATCCAGCCGGTCGCCTGTTCGAATGCCGCGACACCTTTGGCGAGGTTGGAACGGGTTCCCTCAAAGCGCGCACCGGCCTTCTCGAGATCGGCATCGATCGCCTTCATGTCGGCGATCAGGCCCATGATCGGTGCACCGCCTCCCGATGGGAGTTTGCGCCCGATGAGGTCGATTGCCTGGATGCCGTTCGTGCCCTCGTAGATCGTGCCGATCCTCGCATCCCGGTAGTACTGGGGGATGCCGCTGTCCTCGATGAACCCCATGCCGCCATACACCTGGGAAGCGAGACCGGTGATCTCGACACCCATGTCTGTCAGCCACGCCTTCGTGATCGGGGTGAGGAGCTCTCCGAAGAGTTGCTGGCGGGCTCGGGTTTCCTCGTCCGGGTGACTCACTGCGAGGTCGAACGCATACGCATTCGACAATCCGACAGCTCGCATCGCGTCGAGCTTCGCCTTCATCGTCATGAGCATCCGACGGACGTCGGGATGTTCGATGATTGCCACCGACTCGGTCCGTGGAGCCCCGATGGGACGTCCCTGGTGACGCTCTTGCGCGTACTGGACGGCGTTCTGGTAGGCGACTTCGCCGATAGCGGTTCCGCTGATCCCGACCTCGACACGGGCTGCGTTCATCATCGTGAACATGCAATGCATGCCTTTGTGCTCTCCGCCGATGAGGTAGCCGACGGCGCCTTCTCCCTCATCGCCATAGGCGAGCACGCAGGTGGCGGATGCGCGTATCCCCATCTTGTGCTCGATGGACACCACCTTGACGTCGTTGCGCTCACCGAGTGACCCGTCGGGGTTTACGAGGAACTTGGGAACGATGAACAGGCTGATGCCCCTCGTTCCAGGGGGTGAGCCTGGAGTTCTGGCGAGTACCAGATGGATGATGTTCTCTGTGATGTCCTGGTCGCCCCACGAGATGAAGACCTTGGTGCCGGTGATCCGGTAGGTGCCGTCATCCTGAGGGATCGCTTTCGTGGTGAGCGCACCAACATCTGATCCGGCCTGAGCTTCGGTCAGGTTCATCGTTCCAGCCCATTCTCCTGACACGAGTTTGGGCAGGTAGGTGGCGATCTGCTCCTCTGAGCCGTGCTCCACGATGGCGTGCGCAGTGCCCTGGGTCAGTCCGAGAACCATGGAGAGGCTCGCGTTGACGGAGTCGAGGATCTCGGTGATCGCCGACATCACGACATGTGGCATCTGGCCGCCGCCGTGGGCCGCATCGAGCGGGACGCCGACCCAACCGTTCTGAGCGGCCAGTCGATACGCCTCTTTGAAGCCTTCCGGTGTGACGACGCTGCCGTCGATGAGCTTGGAGCCGACTTCGTCGCCGGGCTGGTTGAGGGGGAACCACTTCTCCGCGAGGAACTTGCCGGCCTCACCCAGGATCGCATCGATCAGATCGGCGTCCAGCTCGGCGTAGCGATCAAACGAGGTGATCAGGTCGAGGTCGAGGAGGTGGTTGAGAACGAATCTGAACTCGTCGAGGGGAGGGGCGTACTGCGTCATCAGGGCCCTTTCACGGATGTCCGTCCGGACGGTTAACCATTGTTTGCAGTATCGCGCCGAATGCTTGCAACTGCAAGCTATCCCCGGGGGATGCTGCCA
>Ga0307423_1002327_pt1 | contig 10716 bp, 8 predicted proteins | sample SalMarWE160310MG_FD_202154 | JGI IMG/M metagenome (GOLD analysis project Ga0307423, IMG submission 202154) | Salt marsh sediment microbial communities from the Plum Island Ecosystem LTER, Massachusetts, United States - WE1603-10 | ecosystem: Environmental > Aquatic > Marine > Intertidal zone >... | reverse complement strand
GTTCGCCAATTAAAGCGGTACGTGAGCTGGGTTCAGAACGTCGTGAGACAGTTCGGTCCCTATCCTATGCGGGCGCAGGATACTTGAGAAGGGTCGCTTCTAGTACGAGAGGACCGAAGTGAACGTACCTCTAGTGTACCAATTGTCACGCCAGTGGCATCGTTGGGTAGCTATGTACGGTTGTGATAAGCGCTGAAAGCATCTAAGCGCGAAGCACGCTTCAAGATTGGGTATCCCTTACGTAAGTAACTTAAGACTCCTCGGAGATTACGAGGTTGATAGGCTGCAGGTGTAAGTGCAGTAATGTATTTAGCCAAGCAGTACTAATAAGTCGTGCGACTTAACCATTTATTTTTATAAACAGGTTACGTTTGCCATTCTCAACAAGCTCTGCTCTTTCAATCTTCTTTATTTTGATTAGATTTTGGTGACTATAGCCCGGGTGATACACCTCTTCCCTTTCCGAACAGAGAAGTTAAGACCCGGTACGCCGATGGTACTGCATGCGCAGGTGTGTGGGAGAGTAGGTAGTCGCCAACTTTTATTTTAACCCCGTTCGCTTTGCGTTCGGGGTTTTTATTTTCAAATAGTAAGTGAAAAAAGATTTTGATCATAAATTTTCATAACTTAATCTTAACTTTTGTATTCAATTATTTTTTTTAATTTGAATTGGAATAGAAACTACATAACTACAAGGCTTGCCCTGTCAGCAGCCGTGTAGATTCAAATTAATGAATTAAAGAAGGAGGAAATTATGACTAGGCTTACTATTTTTCTGCTGCTTCTCAATCTTTCAATGTTTGCACAACAAAATTTTGTTGGAAAACATTATCTTTCACGTGAATTCCAGGGAAACGAACAAAGCAATTTTATTACGGTTCCAGAGGTAAATTATTCATCGCCGATAGCCTTCTCACAAACAAACGAACCAATTTTTACAGATTTGTTTGGATCGATGGTACGCTGGAATTTCACAGATGCTGCTGCCATTGGGTCAAAATGTGCGGTTAGCGGAAACGGACAGTTCAATGCAGTTGGTTGGGATTTGAATTTTCAGAGGATATCATTATACGGGAATACCAATTCAACACCTATATGGGAATATCCTCTGCCAAATTTTCTTTCAACAAACTTTGTCTCGTTAAATTATGATGGTGATTTAATTGCTGCAGGGTCAGACTTACATGTTTATGTGTTTACTAATACTAGTAACGTACCATTCTTTGATTTTGACGTTACTTCACTTGGCGGTACTCCTACCGCAGGTCCTGTTGCTCTTACACAAGGTGGAGAATTTTTAGTTGCAACTGCAAGTTATACTGACTCGTCCACAATTTTAGGTTTCAATACATCATCAACAACCCCCGTGTGGTCAGTCACTGTTGTTCCTTCTACCGGCGGTGGAGGAATTCAAGGTATAAGATTATCCGGGAACGATTCTCTGATGATTGTAAATACGTACGGTGTGTTCTGGATTATTAAAACGTTCACCGGAGAAATTGTCTATCAAGATCTCATCAATCCGGTTAGTACTTCAGGCACACAAACCAAGCAGGGAATAAGTTTTGACGGGAGTGTTATTGCAACAGTGAATTACAGAGGTTATGTAAGAGTTTTTGAATGGAACGGTACGACTTATAACTTCCTCTGGCAGGACCAGGAACCACCAGGAACATATTATAACTGGGCAAATGCAGTCGATGTATCGAACGATGGTAATTATATAGCTGTTGGAACTTTGATCTTTGTTACATCATCCGAGTACAATGGAACAGTTAAGCTTTATAAAACTTCAGGTGGCGGCACAGTTTTATGGAAATTTGAAGATTGTGGTGATGCTGTGACTGCTTTATCATTTAATGATCCGGGAAATGTTCTTGCAGCATCATCATGGGGTGCCCTTGATAATTCTACACCTGATTTATACGTTTTTAAAGTATGGGAAGGAAACACTCCTATATTTACCATAAATACCAACGGTTCTTTTTTTGACGAGTCAATTGCTTCGGATGGAAGCACACTTATCACTTCTGGAAAAGCTGTTCATGCAAGAGCATTTGGAAATGGTGGGCTTGCGTATAACGTCTTCGTCGATACTTCGGATTCTAACATCCCGGTCGAGTTGGAAAGCTTTACCGGAAAAGCTTCTGATGGAAATGTAACTCTCGAATGGACCACAGCTACAGAATTAAATAATCGTGGATTTGAAATTCAGAGAAGCATTGGCTCCGAATTCCAGAAAATCGGTTTTGTCGATGGACATGGGACAACTACTGAACCACAATCTTACTCTTTTATTGATAGGAATTTAGATGCCGGATCATACAACTATAGACTTAAGCAAGTTGACTTCAATGGCAGTTTCGAATATTCACCTGTCGTTAATGTTGATGTCTCAGCTCCAAGCGAATTCAGTTTAAGTCAAAATTATCCTAATCCATTTAATCCAAGTACTAAAATAGACTTTTCCATTGCGGTCGATTCAAAAGTTACATTAAAAGTGTTTAATGTACTTGGACAACAGGTTGCATTGTTGGCAAACGAGGTCCTTAAAGCTGGTTTGCACAGTTTGGATTTCGATGCCACCGGCTTTAACAGCGGCGTTTATTTTTATATCCTGAAAGCAGAAAATGCTGAAGGTAAGAATTTTATTTCTACAAAAAAGATGATATTAATGAAATAAGCTTTTTAGCTATTAGGTGATTTATTAATTATAATAAAAGGGAAAGTAGAAATGCTTTCCCTTTTTGTTAACTCCTGTTACCCAAAAAAATATTATATCATTTCGTATTTTTCAAAACCGAAATAAAAAATTAAGAGGATAATATGGTTTACTTTATTCTTGTACTGATTCATGTAATGGCGGTAATAATTTTTCTTGGCAACAATACTATAACACCCTTCTGGAAATCACAGGCTGAAAAAACAAAAGACAGGTTACACGTGCTTAATACCTGGGAAGGAATAATTCGAGCTGACAGATTTTTCACAATGCCGGGTGTAACAATTCTTTTAATTTTTGGAATTGGTGCTGCTCTTCATGGTGGTTTTAATTTGATAAATACCGGCTGGATCTTTTGGTCAATAATTATGTATATAATTTCCGGGGCAGCATTTATGGCAAAGGTAGTTCCGATTCAAAAAAACATTGTAGCTCTTGCAAAAGATGAATCTCAATTTAGCTGGGATGGATATAGTAAATTAACGAAGCAATGGGATATTTGGGGGTCTGTTGCAACAATTACTCCTTGGATCGCCGTCGTTCTAATGGTGCTTAAACCAAATATTTAGTTTGAAGAATATTATTGAATTCAGAAAAGAAAATTGATCAAAAACTAGTTTGTTATCATTGCGGTGACGAATGCAAAGATGATTCCATCAGAATTGATGAAAAACTTTTCTGCTGTAACGGTTGCAAAACAGTTTATGAAATTCTTGATCAAAATAAACTTTGCAACTACTATAACCTTGACCAAACACCGGGTATCTCGCCCAACTTAAATTTCGGAAACCGATTCGATTATCTCGATGACCCTTCAACAATCCAAAAGCTTTTAGATTTTCAGGATGAAAGTATCAGCAAAGTAACCTTTCACATTCCACAAATGCATTGCAGTTCCTGCATCTGGCTGCTTGAAAATCTTTACAAGTTTAACAGTGGAGTTAGTAATTCGCAAGTTGATTTCTTGAAAAAAGAATTAAGTGTAACATTTAATCATATAGGAATATCACTTAAAGAATTAGTAAAACTACTGACTTCAATTGGATACGAACCGCAGATCCTTTTGGAGAGCGTTGATAAAAAGAGTGAAGATAAGGTATCGAAAAGACTTCATTACAGAATAGGTATTGCTGGCTTCTGCTTTCTGAATGTAATGTTGTTTTCATTTCCTGAATATCTGGGAATAGATGTAACCGATGCATTCCTTAAAAACTTTTTTATTTCTTTGAATCTTTTTCTCTCTTTGCCGGTGGTTTTCTTTTCTGGTTGGGAATATTTCGGATCTGCGTTAAAAGGTCTTAATAAGAAAATAATTAATATCGATTTTCCAATATCACTTGGAATTCTGGCTTTATTTATTAGAAGCATTTTTGAAGTTGCTACTCAAACAGGTAGTGGTTACTTCGATTCACTCACAGGTTTAATTTTCTTTCTTCTATTGGGCAAACTTCTGCAGGAAAAAACTTATTCGTATTTAAACTTTGAAAGAAACTACAAGTCTTTCTTCCCACTTTCAGTAACAATAAAAATTGAGGAGATTGAAAAGTCTATTCCGATTAACAAACTAATGATTGGAAACAGAATTATTGTTCGTAAAAATGAAATTATTCCGGCTGATTCCATTCTTCTGAATGGTGATGGCAGAATAGACTACAGTTTTGTAACAGGAGAATCAAAACCTGTCGGCAAAGTATCAGGAGAATTTGTATATGCAGGCGGAAGACAACTTGGTAGTGTAATAGAACTAGAAGTGATTAAAGAAGTTTCCCAAAGTTATCTTACTCAACTTTGGAACAACGAGATATTTAATAATCCCGATAAGTCGGCAGAGAGTTACTTCACAAACTTTTCAAATGCTGTAAGTAAATATTTTACTTTCGTCATTCTGCTCATTGCTTTTGTTGCAGCAGGTTTTTGGTTTCAAACCAGCATTGCGACAGCTTTAAATGTATTCACATCAGTTTTAATTGTTGCTTGTCCGTGTGCCCTTGCACTTTCAACTCCGTTTACACTTGGAAACGCAATGAGAATTCTTGGCCGAAACAGGCTCTATTTGCGCAACACAGCAGTTATTGAAGATCTTGCAAAAGTTGACTCCATAGTTTTTGATAAAACAGGAACAATTACTCAACTTGGCAAATCTGATTTGATTTTTACTGGCGCAATATTGAATTCATTTCAACAGAAAATGATAAAATCTTTAGTACGAAATTCAACTCATCCCTTAAGCAGAAAAATTTTCAACTCGCTCGAAGCCGATGATTTTTTCCCTGTAACTAAATATGATGAAATTCCCGGGCTGGGTGTCACAGGTGTAGTCTATGGACATAAATTAAAGATTGGTTCTAAAAAATTTGTTATTGGATCGTACGAGGATGATAAGCTTGCCACAAATGTTTTTGTCTCAATCGATGATGAGTTGATTGGTCATTTTTTGGTTACAAATTCATACAGAGAGGGAATCAGTAATATCATTAGATCACTCGGTTCAAATTATAAATTGTCATTACTCTCAGGAGATAACGAAGGGGAAAGATATAACCTGTTGAAATTTTTCAACGACGAAAAGCAAATGTACTTCAATCAATCACCTGAGGATAAATTAGAGTTTGTAAAATCTCAGCAGAAATCAGAAAAAAATGTACTTATGATCGGTGATGGATTAAATGATGCCGGTGCTCTAAAACAAAGTGATGTCGGGATTGCGGTAACAGAAGATATCAGCAGCTTTTCTCCTGCCTGCGATGCAATCCTTGATGCTTCCAACCTTAACTTGATTCCAAAATTTCTTAAATATTCACAGTCGGCAATTAAAATTATTTATATTAGTTTTGTTATATCATTTTTATACAATCTTTTTGGATTAACTTTCGCAATTCAGGGAATGCTTTCACCAATTATAGCTGCAATATTGATGCCTTTAAGCTCAATATCTGTTGTGTTATTTGCAACTCTATCGACGAACTTTGTTGCAAAAAAAATGAAGCTTTTAGGCAAAGGAGGGTCCTAAAATTTCTGTGATAGTTTTGTTGATTGGTGTAAGTCTTCTTGTTGCAATTGGTTTTTTAATTGCATTTCTGATTGCAGTAAAGAAAGGTCAATATAAAGATACACACACACCTGCCATCAGGGTTTTATTTGATGATAATAGTGAAGAAAAAAATAAAGAAGAAAATAAATCTGAATCCAATTGAAGGAGTAGTATATGCCGTTGGAAAAATTCAGTTATGATAATGAGATAGTTAGAAAATTTACCATCGCAACTACCGTGTGGGGGTTGGTTGGTATGCTGGTCGGATTAATAATTGCAACTCAGCTTTTCGTGCCAGCATTAAATCTGAATATTCCTTTTTTAACTTTTGGTAGAATAAGACCTCTACACACAAACGCTGTGATTTTTGCTTTTGTCGGGAATGCAATTTTCATGGGAGTTTATTACTCGCTGCAACGTTTGTGCAAAGCCAGAATGTTCAGCGATTGGCTGAGCAATTTTCATTTCTGGGGATGGCAGTTGATTATTGTTGCGGCTGCAATTACACTTCCTTTAGGATATACAACAAGCAAGGAGTACGCAGAACTTGAGTGGCCGATTGATATTGCTATAGCTATTGTATGGATTGCATTCGGAATTAATATGTTTGGAACAATTATTAAGAGACGTGAAAAACATATGTACGTTGCAATCTGGTTTTACATTGCAACCTGGGTGACTGTAACTGTACTTCACGTTGTGAACTCTATTGAAATTCCTGCAAGCTTTTTAAAGAGTTATCCAGTTTATGCCGGCGTCCAGGATGCACTTGTGCAATGGTGGTATGGACATAATGCTGTAGCTTTCTTTTTAACTACTCCTTATCTAGGATTGATGTATTACTTTCTCCCGAAAGCTGCAAACAGACCTATATATTCCTATAAGTTATCAATTCTTCATTTCTGGACTTTAGTTTTTATTTACATCTGGGCAGGACCTCATCATCTTCTTTACTCTGCTTTACCAGATTGGGCTCAATCACTTGGAACAGTTTTTTCAATTATGCTAATCGCACCTTCGTGGGGAGGAATGATAAATGGTTTGCTTACACTGCGCGGTGCGTGGGACAGAGTTAGAGAAAATCCAATTCTAAAATTTATGGTTGTTGCAGTTACAGCTTATGGAATGGCTACCTTCGAAGGACCGATGCTTTCATTAAAGAATGTTAATGCGATTGCTCATTTTACTGATTGGATAATTGCACACGTTCACGTTGGCGCACTTGGTTGGAATGGTTTCTTAACATTTGGAATTCTTTATTGGCTGGTACCAAAACTCTGGAAAACAAATCTTTACTCAAAGAAGTTAGCAAATTTCCATTTCTGGATTGGTTTCCTGGGAATAGTTTTTTATGCATTCTCTATGTGGTTTTCAGGAGTTACACAATCACTGATGTGGAAACAGTTTACTCCGCTTGGAGTTTTACAATATCCAAATTTTCTTGAAACTGTTTTGCAAATCGTTCCGATGTATATAATAAGAATGGTTGGTGGTTCGTTGTATTTTGTTGGGGTTATTGTGATGGTTTATAACCTTGTTAAAACAGCAAAGCAAGGTGCATTCGCAAAAGAAGAGCCAGCCGAGGCTCCAGCACTGGAAAAATTCAAAGACCCATTAAAGCGTGGAGTCATCCATCGCTTCCTGGAAGGTAAACCTGCTCTTTTCATTTCACTTACTTTAGTTGTTGTTTTAATTGCTTCGGTATTTGAATTTGTTCCGATGTTCTTAATCAAATCAAATATTCCAACAATTGCTTCAGTAAAACCGTACACTCCTCTGGAATTGCAGGGAAGAGATATTTACATCCGTGAAGCTTGTAACAGTTGTCATTCACAGTTAGTCAGACCTTTCCGCAGCGAAACTGAAAGGTATGGTGAATATTCAAAAGCAGGTGAGTTTGTTTATGATCATCCTTTCCTCTGGGGCTCGAAGCGAACTGGTCCGGATTTGCATCGTGTCGGTGGAAAATATCCAAACCTCTGGCATTACCTTCATATGGAAAATCCAAGAAGTATGTCACCCGGTTCTTTAATGCCTTCGTATCCATGGTTGCTGACAAACGACCTTGATATTTCAACCACTGAATCAAAAATTAGTGCAATGCGAAGTGTCGGGGTTCCCTATACTGAAGGTTATGAAAAAGTTGCTAATGATGATTTGCAAAAACAAGCTGAGCAAATTGCAGTTGACTTGCAAAATGCCGGCGCACCTGCTGAACCTAATAAGGAAATAATTGCACTCATTGCTTATTTGCAGAGATTAGGGACAGACATTAAAGCGAAGAATAACCAGGCGAATAAATAAAATGTTCAAAGAAGTTTTACAATCAATTGAGGGAGTTGAATTTTACACTATCGTATCGATGATAATTTTTATTTTGTTTTTTGTTGGAATGACAATATGGTTATTCAAAGTCGATAAAAAATATATTAAGCAAATGAGTGAACTTCCGCTTAATGAAGAAAACAAAGAAATCAAAAATTTTACAGGTGGAAAAAATGATATTTAAAAATCTCCACAAGAATATTTTAAAGATAAAATCAATAATTATTTTTTCACTTCTATTCATCTCTAAAAGTGTTGCTGCTGGTGAATCAGATTTTCCTCCGAATTATTATGATACGGTTGCATTGATACTTCTTGTAATTATTGTCATTGCATTACTTAGTATAATCTATTATGAAGGAAAGCCTAAAACTGAAGTTGTAAAGGAAAAGAAAGTATCAGTACTGGCTAAAATTAGGCAGGCATTGACTAAGTCAACTCCGATTGAGCGTGAACAGGAAATTATGCTTGATCATGATTATGATGGGATAAAAGAGCTTGATAGTAAAATCCCACCATGGTTCTCTTGGCTTTTCGTTCTTACAATTCTATTTGGTGTTTATTATATGTTGAACTACCATGTATTTGCGACAGGAAAACTTTCTCACGAAGAATACGAACAGGAAATGTCAATTGCTGCTGCGGAAAAAGAAGCACTTATAAAATCGGGTGCTTTAGTAAATGAAGAGACAGTAACTCAGTTAACGGATGCTGCAGATCTACAATCGGGAAAACAAATATTTGAAACTAATTGTATTGCCTGCCACGCAGCTGATGGAGGTGGAATCGTTGGTCCCAATCTAGCAGATAAGTATTGGATTCACGGCGGCGGAATTAAAAATGTTTTTAAAACAATTAAATACGGTGTACCAGAAAAAGGAATGATAAGCTGGCAATCACAGTTGAATGCAAAACAGATTCAGGATGTTGCCAGTTATGTTCTTAGTCTGCAGGGTACAAAGCCTGCTAATCCGAAACCTCCGGAAGGAGAAATCTGGAAAGAAGAACCATCTGAATAACGACTGATCGATAATTTTGTCATTCCGGCGATCTCAACTTTAGTTGGGAGAGTCCGGAATCTCATTAAGTATGAGATTTTGATTCTGGACAAGCCAGAATGACTTGCAAATTTTTATTTGAATTTATGAACGAAGATACACTTGAACAGCAACTCTACGATGAAGAACTTGAAACATTTAGAAACCAGCTAGCTACAGTCACTGCTGAGGGGAAAAGAAAATGGGTCTATCCTAAAAAGCCTTCAGGAAGATTTCACAGAGCACGAATAATTGTTTCGGCTGTTTTACTTTTAATTCTATTCATTACTCCATTTATAAAAGTAAACGGTCATCCGTTTATGCTATTTGATTTTATTAACAGAAAGTTTATTCTGTTCGGAATTCTTTTTGGACCACAGGATTTTTATCTCCTCGTACTAGCTTTAATTTCAATGATTGTTTTTACAATTCTGTTCACTGCGGTATTCGGAAGAATTTTTTGTGGGTGGGCTTGTCCTCAGACAATTTTTCTGGAAATGGTTTTTCGCAAAATTGAATACTGGATTGAAGGTGATTCAAAAGACCAGCGTAAACTTAAAGCAGCACCCTGGACATCAAATAAGTTTTTCAAAAAACTTACAAAGCATATAGTCTTTTTTGCAATTGCATTCATCATCTCGAATATATTTCTTTCTTATATAATTGGCATAGATGCACTCCTTAAAATTATTTCTGATCCACCCTCTGAACATTTACAGGGACTGTTTGCCATAATAGTTTTTTCAGGAGTGTTTTATTTTGTCTTTTCAAATTTCCGAGAACAAGCATGTACTATTGTTTGTCCATATGGGAGACTTCAGGGAGTTTTACTTGATCGTGATTCTATCGTTATAGCTTATGATAATGTCCGCGGTGAACCAAGGAAAAGATATAGAAGAGATGAAGGATGGGAAAATCGCGGTGATTGTATTGAGTGTTACCAGTGTGTGGAAGTTTGTCCGACCGGAATTGATATCCGTAACGGCATTCAGCTTGAGTGTGTTAATTGCACTGCTTGCATTGATGCCTGCGACGATATAATGGATAAAATAAAAAGACCGAGAGGTTTGATTCGATATGCTTCGTTAAATTCAATTGAGAAAAAGACTAAGTGGAGATTTACTCCTCGTGCAATTGGTTACTCTGCACTTTTAACAGTACTTGTTTCAGTACTTGTTATTCTTTTGCTCAACAGAACCGATTTTAGTGTAACGGTTTTAAGAACACCAGGACTTCTTTACCAGGAACAGCCAAATAACATGGTAAGCAACCTTTACGATCTTAATATTGTGAATAAAACTTTTGATAAAATCCCGGTGTCATTAAAACTTGAGGGTATCGAGGGAGAATTAAAACTTATCGGTAACGATATCGTCATTGAACCACAGGGAAATGGTGATGCAAAATTTTTAGTCCTTCTCCCAAAAGTTGAACTGACCAAAATGAGCACTCCGATTGAGGTTGGCATTTATAGCGGCGATAAATTGATAAAAAAAGTTTCAACTTCGTTTCTTGCCCCATTAAAGAAAATTAAGAAAGATGAAAAAGAAAATTAACTGGGGTGCAGGAATCCTAATCGGGATAATAATTTTTATTTTAAT
>Ga0307423_1002326_pt1 | contig 10717 bp, 6 predicted proteins | sample SalMarWE160310MG_FD_202154 | JGI IMG/M metagenome (GOLD analysis project Ga0307423, IMG submission 202154) | Salt marsh sediment microbial communities from the Plum Island Ecosystem LTER, Massachusetts, United States - WE1603-10 | ecosystem: Environmental > Aquatic > Marine > Intertidal zone >... | reverse complement strand
GCAAATAAAATCTTATTGTTGTAGTTGGGTTAAATGGATTAGGATAATTTTGGAACAAATGATAATCAGATAAGTCCTGAATCTCTTGTTGCCCATTAACGGCCATGATTATTCCACTCTCGTTGTAAACAGAAATACCGTTAGATGTGCCAAACCATTTGTTACCATATATATCAACAACTAGCGCATTAACTTTATTATCTGAGAGTAATGAGTTATTTGTAGAAAAGAATTTCAACTGCTCGTTAAATAGTCTATACGCTCCTCCTCCATAATAATTACTATTCCCATAGACTCCGGCCCAATGAGGTTCAGTGCTTATCCAAATTGAATTATCTAAATCAACAGCAATATCTGTAATCCAATTAGTCTGTAGTTTTGAATTTGATGTATCAAAAACGGTCCATTCTAAATTATCTGTAAACTTGGCTACACCACCACCTATATCATTAAAACCGAATGGCTGAGTGGCGATCCATTTATTGTTACTATAATCAACAATAATTTTTATCACATTGTTACTTGGTAACTCCGAATTATTATAATTGTACCATGTCCAGTTGATCCCATCAAACTTAAACATCCCGCCATCTTTAAAACCAATCCATAAAATACCATTATGATCCCTAGTAACGGCTAAGACTAAATCGGTGACAAAGGGTGAATTAGTTGTATTATAGTTTGTCCAACTATTTCCATTAAACTTGAATAAGCCGCCCCAAGTTCCAAACCATATAAGCGAATCACCATCTGGGTAAATGCAATTAATATATGTATTGCTCAGTCCTGAATTTTCATCATTATAAATTACCCACCCACTTCCATTATATTTTCCGACACCATTAGGTCCTGTTGCTCCAATCCAAATGTTATCATCATAGTCAACTGATAAGTGAAGAGGATGAATCAAATTTGAATAAATATTTGAAAATACATTTTGACTGAGTTTAAATACATATGGTTCCCAAAAACTTGTTCCAAAGTAAAGGTTATTGTTACTATCATTATCTAAGCAAACTATGTCATTTGAAAATAAATTTTTATTTGCGAATACATAATTCATCCACACATCATTAAAATAGGAAGCGAACCCTTTATTTGTTCCAATCCATTTTTTATCATCATTCGTAATGAAAATTGAACTTATGTGTTTGCTTGGAAGAGGAGCATTATAATAGTCTGTCCAAGAAAGATAATCAAATTTCAATATACCGTAATTATGAGTACCTACCCATACTGACCAAGTCTCATCTCGTGATATAGTATTTATTTCTGTAGTCAATCCTTCATAAGTGTATTTAAACCAGTCTTGTCTATCATATTTTGCGATACCACTGTCTTGAGTTCCTATCCAGACATAATTTGAGTCATCAACAAATAGTGTCCAAATATCGTAGCTTGGTATATTTGAATTTTCTGGTGTAAATGTTTCCCAATTGTTTCCGTCGAACTTAGTTACACCGTTTTGATGTGTCGAAAACCAGATATTTCCAATTTTATCAACTTGAATACAATTGACATCACCTGGCGCACCAATCGTATCATAGTAACATATCCAGTTTTGACCATCGTACCTAAAAATAGGAGCATAACTTGCAGCAACCCATAAATAGCCCGAGCTATCTAATGAAACTGAATTTATAAAATCATTGTATAATCGAGAATTTAATTGATTATAAACTTGCCAGGAAGTTCCATCGTATTTAATTACTCCTCCACCCCAAGTTCCAAGCCATTTGTTACCAGCAGAATCAATTGTAATAGAGGTAATATTGTGATGGGGCAATCCTGAATTTTCTTTTGTGTAAGAAGTGTGTGTGAGATCAATTGTATTGAATTTAATAAGTCCCCCTGTTGTTCCAATCCACAGGAAATTATCTTCCTCCGCAATACAATTTATATCGTTATTTGTAAGAAAATTTTTCCAATTTACTGGTGTCCCCTCTAGAGCTTGAAGCGTGTTTAATAATACAAAAGCAAAAAAAAGTCCAAATAAATATTTCATACTATCCCCATTTGTAATATTAAATGACTATTTATTTTAAACTTATATTTTTTTACAGTAAAACAAAATGCCAAATAATCAATAGTAATCTGAATAACTACTCCCATCAAATGATAGTATTTAGTATAGAAATTTGCTTTGAGTATTTTATATCCTATTCCATTCCCGCATTCAATATTTCATCAGCCAAACGTTTAGCTTTGTAAAGGTCCCTTAGAGCTTCAATCATTCCCTGTGCACTCACACTAACTGTTCTGTTCATTTCAGTTGTGTAAATGAATTTACCTGAATGACTTTCCATATTTCCGTCAAAAGCTAATCCTACAACTTCTCCATTAGTATTTATTACGGGACTTCCTGAATTACCACCAATTATATCACAAGTGCTTACGAAATCGAGTGTTGTCGAGAGATCAAACTCTTTGGGCAGATCTTCCCAGTAAGCTGGAAGATTAAAAGGAAATTTTTTATTAAAAGAATAATACCTGTCAAGCGAACCATAAAATGTTGTTTTTATTGGTGCTCTGGTTCCGTTGTAATCGTAACCTTTAATTATTCCATCAGAAATTCGTAATGTGCCAGTTGCATCAGGAGGTATTGAATCCCCATAAACTTTGTAAAGTGCTTCACCAAGAAGCTGATTATTTATTTCGTCAGTATCATCGAGCTTTTTGTTGATGGTTTGCAGTTCTTCCAGTCTTTCTCTTGAATTTAAAATAAATTTGATAAAAGTATCTTCAGAATTAAGAATTACTTCAGCACCGGAATTTGCCAGCTTAATCACATCTTCTTTATTTGTTATTTTTGAATGTGTAAGAAGACTACCAGCGGCTTCAATTACTTCCTTTTCATCAAGCATCAGCTGATACAAAGGATTATCCAAGGCTAAATTATCTTTGATTACATTCAATTGTACAACAAGTTTTTTATCCTCAAGTTCTCTATTAAAATCTTTAGGAAAAATATTTTCAATCGTACTATCCAGTTTTTCATCCTTATAATTATCACCTCTTTCAGTTTCGGGAAGTTTAAGATGTTCAGCGAGGTTTGCAAGATCTCTGGCTATAAACAGATATTTAGGTGAATACAAAGAGCTAATGGTTAACGCAAAAATTTCCTTCGCATACTTAGAAGCCTCTTGTCTGTTGTGGGCAATTTCGTTCCAAATATTTCCGTATTTTTTATTTAATTCTGGGTTTGACTGAACTGCCTGTTTAAACTTTTTTTCAAAATCTTTTTTTCTAGCAATAAAATATGGATCCTGAAGAGCCTCGTAAGTTGCTTTGTAAACTTTTAATCCATTCCCGACATTAAATAATGTAGCAACTAATTTCATATCTTCTGCTTTGGTTTCTGCAACTAATTCATCATAAACTTTATACATATCTTTACGCATTGGAGTTTGCAAACCATAACGGTAATCGCGTAAATATTCAAGTTGAGCTATTGTATAAAGCCTGTTCGTGCTACCCGGATTTCCAACTACAAACACAGGTTGATCTTCATAGATTGGTTCAATGTTCCAATTAAAAAAATAATTTGTTTTTATTGGCTTATCATTTTCGTATGCACGAAGGAATGCACAATCCAAACCGTAACGCGGGTAAGTAAAATTATCATAATCACCACCCAGCTTGGAAACCATAAGCTCAGGTGCAAAGACCAATCTTATGTCATCATATTTTTTATATCCATATAAAGAGTATTTCCCTCCATAATAGAGTGAAACAACTTTATATTCTAGATCAGGATTAAGATTTAAAAATCTTTCCTTTATCTCTTCAATTTTTTCATCTTTTCTTAAAACTTTTTCAGAATCTGTTTCAACTTCATTCATTACTGATTGAATCTCATCTGTAACGTCTTCTATCACCATTAACTGACTTACAGATAAATTTGGAATCTTTTTCTCATCTTCCAGAGTCTCAGCATAAAACTTATATTTTAATAAATCTTCCTTTTCAGTACTTAAGTCTCGTAAGATACTTCTAATGCAGTGATGGTTTGTCATTATTAAACCATCTTCAGAAATAAATGATGCTGAACATCCACCACCAAATTTTAAGGCGGACTTTTTAACTTTATTCACCCATTCCTGAGAAGGTTTGAAATTGTAGATCTTTTCAAAGTAATCGAGGGGTGGATTTTCAAACGTCCACATTTTACCCATATCATACTTCTGAGCTTTTACAGTGTCTAAATCAACTCCGTAATAATTAGTCTGGGCTTGATTGAAAATTGGTAAGAAAAGTAAAAAAATATTTAAGGTTAGAAATATCTTTTTCATCTGACTATCCCGATTTTTGAGGAAATAAATGACCAAGTTGCTATATATTCAGTACACAAATTTATTAAAACTTTTATCTATAATGTTATGAGAAGAAAATCTTTCCGCATAAGCAAAGCCGGCTCTCTTAATAATATTAAGCTGGTTGAAGAAAAACTCCCCGAACCTGAGGAGAATGAAGTAACAATTGAAGTAAAAGCGATTGGGCTGAACTTTGCTGATCTGTTCGCTATTCAGGGACTTTACAGTGCAACTCCCAAAGGGAGCTATATTCCAGGTTTAGAATATTCGGGAATAATTGTAAAAAAAGGGAAGGATGTTAAGGATTTTGAAATCGGTAGCAAAGTTATGGGTGCAATTCGCTTTGGTGCTTATACAACTCACTTGAATATAGATCACCATTACGTTATCCAATTGCCAGATGACTGGAGTTTTGAAGAAGGCGCTGCTTTTATAGTCCAATCACTCACGGCTTATTACTCACTTGTTGAGCTTGGCAATATTAAACAGGAATATACCGTGCTAATTCACAGTGCTGCCGGCGGTGTCGGAATTTATGCAAACAGGATTGCCAAAACATTTAATGCTTTTACAATCGGAACAATCGGTTCGGAATCGAAAAGAAATTTTTTGATTAATGAAGGATATGATGAAATTATTTTCCGTAGTAGCAATTTTAGTAAAAAACTCCAGCACATATTAGAAGATAGAAAACTTAACATTGTGCTCGAATCGATCGGTGGGAAAATTTTTGAAGAAAGCTTCAATGCTTTGGCGCCATCCGGAAGAATAATTATTTACGGCGGAGCACAATTTATGTCCCATTCACCACGACCAGAGTTTTTGAAGTTAATTCCTAAATATTTATTTCGACCGAAAATTGATCCACTTTCACTTTCAAATGTGAACAAATCTATCATGGGTTTTAATCTTATTTATTTATGGGACAGACCGGATGATTTAAGAGTTATGGCTGAACAAATTTTGAAAATGGAACTAAAGCGACCTTATATCGGGAAAGTTTTTTCATTCAAGAATTTAATAGAAGCGTTAAAGTATTTTCAAACAGGCAGATCAATCGGGAAGGTGGTTGTGAAAACTTAATATGCCTTTGTGTTCTATGTGTCTATGTGGTTATAATACTTCTTCACCACTGAGACACAAAGGGCACTAAGATACATTAAGAAAATTATACTCCATTCAAATACTCCTTCAAATACTTCCCTGTCCACGAATTTTCTACTTCAATAATTTCTTCGGGAGTGCCGGTTGCAACAACTTCTCCTCCCTTTTCTCCGGCTTCGGGGCCAAGATCAATTACATAATCCGCACACTTGATTACATCAAGATTGTGTTCAATAATTACAACGGAATTATTCCTCTCAACAAGCATATTAAAGCAATTGAGCAGTTTGGAAATATCATCGAAGTGAAGTCCTGTTGTCGGTTCATCGAAAATAAAAAGAGTATGCTTATTATCTTTACTTGCTACAAGATGCGACGCAAGTTTTACTCTTTGTGCTTCACCTCCAGAAAGAGTATTTGACGGTTGTCCCAGTTTGATGTAGCCCAAACCAACATCAGAAAGCACCTGTAGAATCTTTTCTATCTTTTTATGATCTTTAAAGAACAACAAAGCTTCATCGACAGTCATTTCAAGAACATCGACCAGATTTTTACCATGGTATGTAATCTCTCTTATCTCTTTTTTGAATCGGGTTCCTTCACAATCTTCACATTTTAAATAAAGATCTGCAAGAAACTGCATTTCTACTTTAATATAACCATCGCCCTGGCAGGTTTCGCATCTTCCCCCGGGAACATTGAAAGAAAAATATCCTGGTTTGTAACCTCTGGCTCTTGCCTGATGAGTTGATGCAAAAAGCTCACGGATTTGTTCAAATGCTTTTACATAGCTAATAGGATTCGATCTGGGTGATTTGCCAATTGGTGATTGGTCAACAATTTCTATCGCGTCAATGTATTTTGCACCTGTTATATCATCAAACTTACCTATGTGTGAAGGTGCCATTCCAAAATACTTTGCAACTCCGGCATAAAGCACATCGTGGATAAGAGTGCTTTTCCCTGAACCGCTTACTCCGGTGATTACAACAAATCTGTTTAAAGGAATTTCGATTGTAAGATTTTTCAGGTTGTTCTCTTTCGCACCGATGATTTCAATGCTTTTTGTTTTCTTAGTAATTCTTTTCTTCGGAAGTGGAATTTTCATCTTCCCTGAAAGGTACTTTCCTGTTAGAGAATTTTCACTTTTTAATATATTATCAACCGTTCCCGATGTAATAATTTCTCCACCGTTTATTCCTGCTCTTGGTCCCATATCAAAAATCAGATCAGCATTATGCATCATCTCCGGATCATGCTCGACAATCAGTACTGTGTTTCCAATATCACGAAGGTTTTTCAGAAGCTGGATTAATCTGTTGTTATCCCTTGGATGAAGTCCGATTGTTGGTTCATCAAGAACGTATAGTGTTCCAACAAGTGATGAACCCAGCGAAGTTGCAAGATTTATTCTTTGTGTTTCTCCCCCAGAAAGTGTGCTGCTCAAACGGTCCATTGTTAAATAACCAATACCGACATCGTTTAAAAACTTTAATCTTTTAATAATCTCTTTAAGAATTCTTTCGCCGATCAGAAGATCATAATCGGAAAGTTTTAGCTCTTCAAAAAACTTTAATGAATGTTCAATCGGAAGTGAAACGACATCATAAATAGATTTGCCTACAATCTTCACCTGCAACGCTTCTCTTCGCAGTCGTGAACCTTTACAAGCACTGCAAAGGGTGTAACCTCTAAATCGGCTTAACATAACACGCACGTGCATCTTGTAAGTCTTCTGCTCCAGTTTTGCAAAGAAGCCATCTATTCCGAGATACGTGCCAAAACCTTTTTTAACCAGTTCAACCTGATTTTCTGTTAATTGTTTGAAAGGAATGTTAAGTGGAATTTTAAACGCTTTTGCATTCTGAACTAAATCCCTCAAAAAGGAACTATATTTAGCTCCCCGGAATGGTGCAATAGCTCCATCCATAATGCTCAGGTTCGGATCGGGAATTACAAGGTTCATATCAATACCGATTGTTTTGCTGAATCCCTGACAAACGGGACAGGCACCAAACGGATTGTTAAAAGAGAAAAATCTCGGTTCGGGTTCTTCGTATCTTATTCCGCAGCATTCGTAATATTTATTGAATTCTTTTTCTTCACCAGTTTCGGCATTGATGATGATATGTCTGTTTTCACCTTCTTTGAATGTTACTTCAATCGAGTCAGATAATTTCTCACGAATTTTTCCTTTTTCAGTCTTGAATCTTTCAATGATTACACGGATATCTTTTGCCCCTTTAACAGAATTTTTCTCTTCATTCAAATCAATTAACTTTTTACCATTATATATTCTAAAAAACCCTCGCTTTTTTAAATGTTCTACTTCTTCTTTTGCTGTATGTCCTTCGTGCTGATGAAGCGGAAAGCCCAGATAAAATTTTGTACCATCGGATTGATTTTCCAGCCAGTCAACTACTGTGGTGGTGGTTGCTCTTGTTACTTCTTTTCCGCATTGAAAGCAGATTGTCTTTCCAATTCTTGCAAAAAGAAGACGAAGATAATCATAAACTTCTGTGGTTGTTCCGACAGTCGAGCGGGAATTACGGACAACTGTTTTCTGCTCAATTGCAACCGCGGGAGAAATTCCCTGGATGAAGTCAACATCAGGTTTGTTCATTCTTTCTAAAAACTGCCGAGCATACGAAGAAAGACTTTCAACATATCTTCTTTGTCCTTCTGCATATATCGTATCAAAGACCAGCGAAGATTTACCACTTCCGCTTACACCTGTAAACACAACCAGCTTGTTCCTCGGAATCTCAAAGCTGAGGTTTTTAAGGTTGTGCTCACGTGCGCCTTTGACAACTATTTTTTTGTGGTTTGCATTTACTTTCTTTTCAGCCATTTGTAAATCTATTTAAAAAGAGTAACGGAGAATGAATTAAGATTCCAGACTGTTAATTTAAGAATTTATTTGATACAGGAGAGGGGAAAATGTAAGTATAAATATTAGAAAACTTTAGTTAAAATAAGAATGGTCACGATTTAGTTCGTGACCACCTCAAATTATTAAAACAGAGGAAGTAAACTCTATTTGGGCATTTTATTAAACTCCTCAAGCGCGACCTTCTCAAGTTCAGATTTCATTTCTTTTGGAAGAGTGACAGTTTCATAGTACTTGCCATCTTTTCCTTTTTGGTCGGGAGAAGACATAAAAATTCCGTTGGAACCATTTACCAGCCGGAATCCTTTCAGGATTATTCCATCATCGGTTTGAACATCAAAGAATGCTGCGGTCTTTCCGCTGGTTTCATTTCCCAATGGATTCATTCTTATAATTTTCATTATTGCTGCCTCCAATTCTGGTTAGGGATAAATTTCGGAATAAATTTATAATTTTTATTCTTTGATGTCAAATTCCCCAATGGTTGAGAAATTACAAATTTGGAAAGAAAACCTAATTATTATCTGTTTCTAAAGATTTTAACTCCTCAATCTTTTTATCCAGAAGCTCAATTTTTTCGTTAAGCTCCTTTGTCTTTTGGTCTATTTCCTTTTCATATTCAGGTGAATCCCAGTATCCCCTTTCTTCGAAGTAACTTTTAAATAACCAGTTGTGTTTCAGTGCTTCCATATTTTCAGAAAGGCTAACTGCGGCATTCTTAGAGTTCTCGGATATTTCTTTAAGATTTAAGATTAAAGACTGAAAATTTGAATCTGCGTCGGTTCCTTCAACTAAAAGTGAACCGAGAACACCTTTCCCTGCTGAGACATTGCCAAGCACTGTATCTAATCCTGTAACCACGTTATTTATATTTTCTACAGCAGAAGCCACATCGGAACCAAGAGTTCTATATTGTTCTGTTATAATATTAAGTTCATCCGTTATAGAACTAAGACTTTTTTCGGCAGATTGTGTAAGATTGGTCGCTGCATAATAAAGAGCATCATCATTAAAAACTTTTCCGATGGTTCCTTCACCTGCATTTATTTTACTAATTATATCTGCCAGATCCTTTGTCATTTCTTTTGTATAACCCATTATTCCCTGTGTTTCCTGTATTATATCAGCAAAGCTGACTGGTTCTTTTGCGAGAATAACACCACCATCTTGCACCTGCTCTGCTTTACTGTCACCTATTTTAAGAGAAACAAATTTATTTCCAACCAGCCCTTCTGTTTGAATCTCTGCCTGGGTATCAACTCTAATGAAATGCTTAATCTCTTTGAGCAACCGCATCTTAACTTCTATTAAACTTACGGAGTCTCCAACTACTTTAATATTCTGCACAGCACCTGCATCAATACCACTTAATTTTACAGGTGCACCGTTTCTCAAACCCTCTATATTATGGAAATAGGCTTTTACAGTAAAGGTTGGTTTGAACAAGGCTTCCTTGTTTCCCAACATAAAAATTCCAATTACAAGAAGGGTACTTCCGATAAAGATAAATATGCCAAGCTTTGCGCCAGATATTCCGCCTTTCATTTCATACTCCCTTTATGTTCAATTATTTCATCACTAAAAAAGTTTTTAAGTAAAGGATCTTCCGATGTAGTAAGATCGTTTATGCTTCCTTCCTTTACAATTTTTCCATCACTTAATACTATCGCCCGATCGGCAATAATTTTTGCACATAGCAGATCGTGAGTAACTACAATCGAGGTCATTTTCAAAGCGTGTTGCAGTTCAGTAATTAATACACTTATTTCTTTTGAGGTAATTGGGTCCAGTCCGGTAGTAGGTTCATCATAAAGCATAAGTTTCGGTTTAGTAATTATTGATCTTGCAAGACCGATTCTCTTCCTCATTCCGCCAGATAATTCTGATGGCATTTTGTTGATAGCTTCAAGAAGGGAAACAGCTTCCAGCACAAAATGAATTCTTTCGTCAATTTCCTTCTGATCCAGATCAAAATTTCTGATAAGCGGAAATTCAAGATTTTCTCTAACACTCATCGAATCGTATAGAGCCGATCCCTGAAAAAGGAAACCTATATTTTTTCTCAGTTCATTCAGCTCCTTAAGCTCTAATTTAAGAACATCTTTACCCTGAATAAACACATCGCCGGCATCCGGATCCATTAAGCGAATCATACATTTTAAAAGTACACTTTTACCTGTTCCGCTTCTACCAAATACAACCATATTCTCAGCTTCAGTAACGTTGAAAGAAACACCGTCGAGAACAACATTACTGTTAAAAGATTTATGTAAATCTTTAATTTCGACCATCACTTCACCGTTGGCCAAATCCAAAGAGTTAATTTCACAAGCACCATATCAAAAATTAAAATTAGCAGTGAAGAAACAACCACAGCACTAGTTGAAGCTTTTCCAACTCCTTCAGTACC
>Ga0307423_1002325_pt1 | contig 10721 bp, 8 predicted proteins | sample SalMarWE160310MG_FD_202154 | JGI IMG/M metagenome (GOLD analysis project Ga0307423, IMG submission 202154) | Salt marsh sediment microbial communities from the Plum Island Ecosystem LTER, Massachusetts, United States - WE1603-10 | ecosystem: Environmental > Aquatic > Marine > Intertidal zone >... | reverse complement strand
CGGCCCCTGGTCCGCCAGAGCGGCCCAGGGCTTGGTGTGGCTGCTGGGGCTTGGCCTGGCCGGGTTTCAGCTGTACACTGCTGCCTTCGGGGTGCTCTCGCCCCTGCACCAGCGCTCGGTGCACCTTATCAGCCTGCTCCTGATCTGCTTCCTGATTTTTCACCGTAAACCCGCCCCCAAAGGCGCCGCGCCCGGCTGGATGGGCTGGACCCTCTTCGCGCTCAGCGCCGGGCTGGGGGCCTATCTGGTCATGGCCCTGCAGCCCGCGGCCGTCTTGGAGCGCGGCATCATGGGTCCCACCGGGGCCGAGGCCTGGCTGGGCTGGCTCCTGGTGCTCTTGATCCTGGAGGGCGCCCGCCGCTCGGTGGGCCTGCCCATCGTGCTGGTGGCGGCGGCCTTTCTGCTCTACGGTTTTTTGGGACCCTATCTGCCCGAGTTCATCGCGCACAAGGGCTACGATGCCGAGCGCCTGGTGAGCTATCTGGTGTGGACCACTGAGGGCGTTTTCGGCATCCCCATCGCGGTGTCAGCCACCTTTGTCTTCATCTTCATCCTGTTCGGCGCGTTTTTGGATAAATTGGGCGCGGGCGGGTTTTTCATCGACCTGGCCCTGGCCCTGACCGGCCGGGTGCGGGGCGGGCCCGCGCTCACCGCGGTGGTGGCCTCGGGGCTCATGGGCTCCATCAGCGGGTCGTCGGTATCAAACGTGGTTACCACCGGGGCCTTCACCATCCCCCTCATGCGCCGCACCGGCTATAGGCCGCTTTTCGCCGGCGCGGTGGAGGCGGTGGCCTCCACCGGCGGCCAGATTATGCCGCCGGTAATGGGGGCCGGGGCTTTTGTCATGGCAGAGATGCTAGGGGTCTCCTACACCAAGATCGCCTTGGCCGCGGCCATCCCGGCGCTTCTCTATTTTCTCTCCGTGGGTCTCATGGTTTATTTCGAGGCGGGCCGCAATAACCTCCAGACCATAGACCAGGCCCAGGTGCCGCCGGTGCGCGAGACCTTGCGCCAGGGCTTCCACCTGCTCATTCCCTTGGGGCTTTTAATCTATCTTCTGGTGGTGGCGCAACTCTCGCCCATGCTGGCCGGGCTCTATAGCATCATTGCCCTGGCGGCGGTAGCCTCGCTGTCCAGCCTTTGGCGCGAGCGCCGCCTGCCCTGGCGCGAGATATTGGAGGCCCTCAAGCACGGCGCGGTCACCGCGGTGCCGGTGGCCATGGCCTGCGCCGCGGCCGGGCTGGTAATCGGGGTGGTGTCCTTGACCGGGCTCGGCGTGCGCTTCACCCAGATGATCGTGAGCTTTTCCTCCGGCTGGCTCTGGCTGGCCGCGCTTCTCACCATGGCTGCCTGCATCATCCTGGGCATGGGGCTTCCCACCACCGCGGCCTACATCATCACCGCCATCCTGGGCGTGCCGGCCCTTGAGAAGCTGGGAGTGGATCCCCTAGCCGCCCACATGTTCATCTTCTATTTCGCCATCATCTCCTTCATCACCCCGCCGGTGGCCATCAGCGCCTATGCGGCCAGCGCCATCAGCGGGGCCAACGCCATGAAGACCGGGTTGTTGTCCTTTGAGCTGGGCCTGGCCGGGTTCATCGTGCCCTTTGTTTTCATCTACTCACCTGCCATCCTGCTGGAAGGGCCCTGGAGCCAGATACTGCCCCACACTTTGACGGCGATTCTCGGCGTGGCGGCCCTGGCCGGAGGCTTGCGCGGCTGGTTCCTGTTTGACTTGGCCTGGTGGCAACGGCTAAGCTTGTTAGCCGCGGCGGGGGCGCTTATCGCGTCCGAGCTCTGGGTCAGCGGAGCGGGAGGGGCGCTCATGATCGCGACCCTGCTGATCGCCCGCCACGGAAAGGCGCGCGCATAGGCAAGATGAAAAACATCGACGCCATCGCCAAAGCCAGGCGCTACCGCTACCTGGTGTGCATTTCAATTTTCCTGGCCTACGTAATGGTCTTTTTCCACCGCCTGTGCCCGGCGGTGATCGCCTTGGACATGCAGGAGTCCTTCCAGGTGGGCGGCACCCTTTTGGGCGTCCTGGGCTCGGCCTATTTCTATCCCTACGCCCTGATGCAGATTCCCACCGGGCTCTTGGCCGACTCCTGGGGGCCGCGCAAGACCGTGGCCAGCTTCCTGGTCCTGGCGGCGATCGGCGCGGTGCTCATGGGGCTTGCGCCCAGTTTAAGCCTGGCCGTGATCGGGCGGGTGCTGGTGGGGGTGGGGGTCTCCACCGTGTTCGTGTGCAACTTCAAGCTCTTGGCCGAATGGTTCAGCCCCCGGCGCTTCGTGGTGATGGGCGGGCTCTTCATGGCCACCGGCGGTCTGGGCGCCCTGGGGTCCAGCTCGCCCCTGGCGTTTTTGAGCGAGAGCCTGGGCTGGCGAGGCAGTCTGGCCGCGGTGGGGCTTGCCACCGCCGCCATCGCGCTCCTGGTCTGGCTGGTGGTGCGCGACCGGCCCCAGGACAAGGGCTGGCCGTCGCTGCGCACCGAGCCTGCTTTCCAGCCGGATGCCGCCACCGGGAAGATGGCCAGGATCGGGCTTTGGGCCGGCATGCGTCAGGTGGTGGGCGCGGCGCGCTTCTGGCCCATCAGCCTATGGGGCTTTTGTTGCATCGGCATCGGCTTCGCCTTGTCGGGGCTGTGGGGCGGGCCTTATCTCATGCAGGCCAAGGGTCTCAGCAAGGCCGAGGCGGGCCTGGTGCTCAACATGTCGGCCCTGGCCCTGGTGGTGGGCGGTCCGCTATTGGCGGTTGTCGCCAACCGGCTGGGGCGGAAAAAGGTGCTGATAGGCGTTAGCGTCATCATGTGCTTGGCGCTGCTGCCCCCGGCCCTGGCTCCCCAAGCTGTGCCGCTGTGGCTCTTGTACCCGCTTTTCTTCTGCTACAGCCTGTGCAGCGGCGCCACCGGTCCGGTGATTGCGGCGGTATCCAAGGAGCTTTTCCCCATCTCCATCGCCGGCACCAGCGTGGGCATGGTGAACCTGTTCCCCTTTTTCGGCGCTGCTGCCTTTCAGATCGCCATGGGCGCCATCGTCTCCCAGACCGCGGGCGGGGTGGCCGCCTCTTACCAGGCCATGTTCCTCTTCAGCCTGTGTTGCGCCGTTGCCGCGCTTATAAGCGCATGTTTCGTCACCGAGACCCTGGGCCGCTCCTGGGAGGATATTCGGGAGAAGGGCTAAAGCGGGACGGAATGGGGATTTGATTCGAGTTATTACCCCTCTTTATTTCTAAGGGGTCTCCTGGTTTGCCACGAGATCATTAATCGGGATGTTTTTGTAAGCAAGTTTTCCCCCGGTGGGCGTCCCCAAGCAAGCAGGGCTTACTTGGGGACTCCAATCCCCCCTCCTAAAGAAAAACCATCTAGCAGAGAGCAGCAATAGCTTCATTTCGCTCTTCATCGATAGCTGCCGTCATTAAATTGAATAGGGCGGAGCATAGGAAATCCATCGAGCTCCCCCTTTAAGTAGTGCCGATAACACATGCACAAAAAATGACCTTCCATTGTCCAACGTCTGCGCCTGTGTGGAGTGTGAGGCTGGCTGGGCGGGATGGTTTCGTCCCTGTCGCGGTTTTCTTGCAGGCGGATTTCCACCGGCAGGCCTTGGCAGCGCTCTGCCGCCAGCTCGGCCTGTGCCTGGGATATGGTTTTGCCCACCACTTGGACGCCGTAGCGATCAGCGGCAAATCGGGCCAGGCTGCCCCAACCGCACCCGATGTCCAGCAGCTGTATGCCGGGTTCCACCTCAGCTTTTAGTAGATGAGCTCCAGCTTGTTTTCCTGGGCTTGATCCGAATCGTCGGCGCTCTCCCAACTGGTTTTTTCATCTGCAGTTAGGAGTGGCGTCAGGTCGGGACCCGAATCCGTGCGGGCGGAAGGCCCTGGGGTTTTAAGGGTAATGCTGTCGGTCAGGGATTATCACCTTGTCATCGATTCACGGTGGAATATTTTCAAAGCCCCAAATAGGCCTTTTTAATCATTTCGTCGCCGAGCAGGTCCTTGCCTTGGCCTTCCAAAATGACGCGGCCGTTTTCTATCACATACCCTCTGTCGGCAATCTCCAAGCTGTGCCGCACATTCTGTTCAATCAGAAGGATGGTCATTCCCTGGTCGCGCAGGGTCTGCACGATACGGAAAATCTCCGCGATCAGTATGGGCGCCAGGCCGGACGACGGCTCATCGATCATGCACAATTTCGGATTCGACATAATCCCCCGGCCCATGACCAACATTTGCTGCTCACCGCCGCTCAGGGTCTTGGCCAGGTTGTTTTCCTTTTTCTTCAATACGGGAAATATGGCATAAATCTGTTCCAGGGCCTCTTCCTTGTTTTTCCAGACCCTGCGGAGATAGGCGCCCATTTCAAGATTTTCGCGAACCGACATGTTGGGGAACGGTCTTCTGCCTTCGGGAATATGAGAAATGCCCTGCTCGACTATGTAAAAGGTTTTCAGCCCGGTTATTTTCTCTCCCAAAAACTCGATGTTTCCGGAAGACGGCCGCAACAAGCCGGATATGGCATTGAGCGTCGTGGTTTTTCCGGCCCCATTTGAACCGATCAACGCGACTATCTCGGCCTCATTCACCTTTAGCGACACGTCGTACAAGGCTTGGGATTTGCCGTAAAATGCGTTGATGTTATTTAGCTCAAGCATTTCTCATGCTCCCAAATACACCTTGATTACGTTTTCATTGCTGGTGATTTCATCCGGGGTTCCCTCGGCGATCTTTTGACCGAAATGAAGCACCACGATTCGCTCGCAAACCTTCATGATCGCTTTCATCACGTGCTCGATCATGACAACGGTGACCCCCCTGCCTTGGATGCGTGATACCAGCTCCATGGCCTGGGCCACCTCGGTGTGGTTAAGGCCTTCCATGACTTCATCAAGCAGGAGCAGATCGGGTTTGGTTGCCAGCGCCCGGGCGACCTCCAGCCGTTTCTGGTTGCCTAGGGTGAGGCTCTCGGCCGCGGTGTCAATAAAACTCTTCAGGCCCACGAACTCCAGCAACTCACAAGAATCCTGTTCAGCCACATCACATGGCACCTTGCTCTTTTTGCCGAAATAGCAGCCCAGCATCACGTTCTGCAGAACAGACATGCCGCCGAAGATCTTTACGGACTGGAAGGTCCTGGCCAATCCCACCCTGCAGATCTGATGCGGCTTCAGGCCCACGATGCTTTGGCCCTTGAACCTGATGCTCCCCGACTTGGGAGGAAAGGCGGCCGATATCGCGTTAAAGAGCGTTGTCTTGCCGGCGCCGTTGGGTCCGATAAGGCCGAGCACTTCGCCTTGTTCCACGGTGAGGTTGACATCGGTCAAGGCGGCCAGGCCTCCGAAATGCTTGCTAACATCCCGGCACTCAAGAATGGGCATGGCGCCTCCTTAAGTATTGATTGCGGATATTCTGCGCCAGGCCGACCAGGCCTCCGGGCATGTATAGGATGGCGACCACTAAAATGATCCCGAAAATAAGCATGTAGTAATAAGGAAACTTGGTTATGAGAAATTCGCCGAGGTAACTGAATATGGCCGCCCCTATTATGGGGCCGTAGGGCCTTCCCATGCCGCCGAAGATGGCCATAAGCACCGGCATAAAAGATATAACCGGATTGAAGGCGATCTTGGGGTCGATATAGGTCCATCTTGTGGCCATGATCGCGCCCGCCAACCCCATGAAGAATGCACTGACGCCGAAGGTCACAATTTTCAAGGCGGTCACATTTATGCCGATGTGAGAGGCGGCTTCTTCATTTTCGCCTATGCTTTGCAGGGCCATGCCGAACTTGGAGTCCTTTATAAAATAGACGGTCAGCATCAACACCGCGAAGATGAGCAGCATGAGGTAGAAGACGGTTGAGTTGTCTAATGATGGAACCACCCGGCCGGTCGTATCGTTTATGTTCAGCTCGAACCAAAGCAGGAAATGCATGAGAAGCTCGACCAGGCCGAAGGTGAACATCACGAAATAGATACCCCTGAGCCGCAGGGTGAGCGCGCCCACCAGAATGGCCAGGCAAAAACTTGCCAGGCCTCCGATGACGATGACGGCCGGCATCGGCAGCTTGGTTCCCAATACAGCCGCGGAATAAATGCCCACGCCGAAAAAGGCCGCCGGAGCCAGAGATATGTATTTGGTGGGCCCGGAAAACATGGCCCAACTTACCGACAGCACGACGTTCATGAGGATGGTGGAAAGAAGTATTATGGTGTAGCGCGAGGCGTACAAGGGCGAAAGGGCAAGGGCCAACATCACCAGGAGCCATACCACAAACGAACGGTTATTTATGAAACGAGCTATATTCACTGTGCTATTTCCCAAAGAGGCCCGTGGGCTTGGCCAGGAGGAGAAGCATGAAGATCACGTAATAGGCGACCATCGACAAACCCGGTTCGATATAGGTCACGATGCTGCCGATCAGTCCAAGTATGAGCCCTCCTATAAGACTGCCGGTTATGCTGCCCAAACCCCCCAGCACGATCACGATGAGAGCGATCATGGTGTATTCGAGCCCCATGGTCGGCTGAACGTTGTAGGACATGCTGATGAGCGTGCCGCTTAGGCCGGCCATCATGGCGCCGAAGCCGAAACACATGGCCAGCACGTGTTTTATATTCACCCCCATGAGGCCCGCCGCGGCCGAGTCCTGCGCCGCGGCCCTGATGGCTTTTCCCATTCTGGTGTGAGCCAAAAAGAGATAGAACACAATGCAGAACACCAGGGCGAAGCCGAGAGTCACAAGCCGGTTCGCGGCGAATTTGGCTCCCGCGAAATTTATGGGCACGGCCAGATATGAGTAGCCTTTCATGTCCGCGCCCCATATCAATATGGCCAGGTTTTGAATTATGAAAAGCAGGCCGAAACAGGCCAGCATGGAGCTGCCTTCAAAGGCTTCGGGCGTGGGCGCTATCCTCCGTAGCCGGCTGAACATGGTGGAATAGAGGAAGAAGCCGATCACGAATATGATGGGGCCGGAAAGGGCCAAGGAGAGTATCGGGTTTATGCCGCAATAGGTGTATACCGACCAGGTGATGAAAGCGCCCAGCATGATGAACTCGCCGTGAGCGATGTTCAACACCCGAGCCACGCCATATTGCATGCTTAAGCCCACCGCGATCAGGGCGTAGATTCCCCCCAGCAATAATCCGGCGATTAGTACATCTAGAATTGTCACCAACATGATGTTAGTTCCCGGTGATGTATGTGAAGGCTCCCCAATTTCCCGCGGCCGTCATTGAAGCGCCCGGGCTGCATCCCGGATGCTGGACCAACCATGCGCGCGCGGCCGGGTGTGGTAACAAGCTGTGGCAAGCGAGCGCCAGGGAGAATTAAACTGCTTCAGAGTGCGCGGGGACGCGTTTGGTCCATGACCCTCCCCAAAGGCGCAAGATGATAGGACCTCCGAGATAGTGCTATCCAGAGCTAAATCATCCCGCGCCTTTGGGAGAGACGTTTTTCCTCTTTTCAGCTCAAACTACTTTTTCTTCTTGGGCCAATTGGGCTTGGGATATTCGGGAGGCGCGGTGCGCTTTGCACCCGGATCTATCACCTCGTATACGCCCTTTTGCCACTGACCGATTTCGCCGGGATGGTTCACAAAGTAGCGGTCCTTGTCGTACCAGTAGGGTCCCAGGGCCGTATCGAATCTTTCCGTGGCCATGATGTCCCTGATTTTTTTCTGGTTCAGGGTGCCGGCCTTTTCGATGGCCTTCTGGAAATGCTGCAACGAAGCCCAGTAATAGAGGCCGCCCCAGTAATCGGGCTCTTCCTTGAACTTGGCCACAAACTTGTCCACCAGTTCCTTGGCGCCGGGAGATGTCTTGGCGTTCCAGGCGCCGCCGCCCATCACGCCCTCTACACCCTGCACGCCAAAGGTCCCCCTGAAAAGCGTGGGAGAAAACGGCAAGACGGTCAGGAAAAAGGCATTGAAATTGATGTCCAGTTCCATGGCCTGGGAGGTAAACAGCATGCCGCCCGGCGGGTAGCAGGCAACCACCAGAGCGTCCACCTTCAAAGCCTTGGCTTCCTTTAACAGGGACGAAACATCCTTGATGCCGTCCGGATAGCTTTTGTCCATCTTGACCTCGATACCCGCTTTCTTGAAAAACGGAATCGAGGATTTGCCGTATTCGATACCGTGGAGGTCGGCCCTATAGATCACCGCCACCGACTTCACCCCGACTTCCTTGAAAATATCCACCATCACCGGGGCTTGGGTCTCGGAGAAGTTCAGCACCTGGAAGAAATAGGGCATGTTGAGCTCTTTGAGCTTCATGGCTCCACCCGGGCCGCCGATCAGAATATAGCCGTACTTGTTGGCAATGGGGGCGGCGGCGAAAAGCCACGCGGTTCCCCAAGGCGGGAAGATGAAATCAACCTTGTCTTCCACGATGAGCTTCTCGATGAGGTTGCGCATGGTGCCGATGTCGCTCTTGTCGTCGTAACGCTTCAGCTCCACCGGTAGCTTCTTGCCATACTCGGCCACATAGATGCCGCCGTTTTTGTTAACCTCCTCTACCCAAAGCTCATAGATCTTGCCGCCCGAGATGGCCACGCCGCCCGCCAAGGGGCCCGACAAGGAGATAGCCTGGCCGATTACGATCTTGTCTTTGCCCTTTTTCGCTGCGCAGTCGGCGTTGCCGGCACCGGCCAGCAGAGCCAACCCCACCATAAAAATCATCAACACGTGCCAAAGCCTGCACTTTCTGACCATTTTTCCCTCCTCCCAATAAATAGAAGCTATGAAGCCGCGAGCACCACGCCGCCCGAGCAGTGTGTTCGGCTAGACCCCCCAGTTAACGCCCGCACTGCTAAGAGCCGCGCCGGACACGTCAACCACTGCCGAGCCGCCGTCTATCAAAAGAACCGATCCCGTCATGAAAGAAGAATCATCGCTCGCCAGGTAGCTGCAAAGGCCTGCGATCTCCTCGGGAGCCGCGACCCGTCCCAGGGGGACATTGGATGCAATGCAGGCGAAAACCCCGTCCACGTCGGTCTTGAGAACGTTGGTCAGCGGGGTGAGAGCAGCCTCCAGCATTTCGGTGCGCACCGCTCCCGGGCAAACGGCGTTGCAACGCACCTTGTGCCGCCCGTAGTCCACGGCCGCCTGCCGGGTCAGCATGTTGATGGCGGCCTTGGAGGTGGAGTAAGCTGACATGCCGGGCAGGCACTGGATGCCGCCCAATGAGGAGATGTTGATGATCGATCCGCCTCCTCCCTTGATCATGTGCGGGATGGACGCCCTCATGGTCAGAAACGAACCGACCAGGTTGATCTCCAACACCTGTTTCCACTGGTCGATCTCCACGTCGGTGACCGTGCCGCCGGGATCGATGCCCGCATTGTTCACCAATACGTCGAGCTTGCCCTGCATCTTGAAGGCGGTATCAACCATGCGCTCGACGTCGGCGAAGTTAGAGACGTCTCCCGTACAGATAGTAACCGTCCCCGCGGGCAATGAGCTGGCCACCTTTTCAAGCACCGACTCGCGGCGGCCGGTGATGCATATCTTGGCGCCGTCGGCCACAAACCGTTTGGCGATGGCGGCGCCGATGCCGGTGCCGCCTCCGGTAATAAGCGCTGTTTTCCCTTCCAGGTTCACCTATAGCCTCCTAGCTTGGTTTCAGGAATGTTGGTGGCGCATAGGCCGCGATCAACAGCCTGTTTGAATATTCCTTCGCTCCGCTCCTCCCGGCCGCCTACAGCGGCTGCTGGTCGTCCGGGTAGAAGGACACCGAGAGCTTTCTAATCAAGGCTCCCGCAGGTGTGTTGGCGATCTCGCCGTCTTCTCCGATAGCGAAGAACTTGCCGGTTTCCCGCATCTGGTCCCAGTTGTGGAAAAACACGGTACACACCGGCAGGCCAAATTCGCGCCAGGAAAAGATGTATTGATTGATGCCGAACTTGTAGGTGATGTGCAGCTCCACGTCCGACTCGCCCTTCAGGGGGCCGACCACGCAATGCCAGGCGTAACGTTGGCCGTTCAGATAGATGTGCTCAAAACACTGGTTCTTATTGTAGGTGTATAGCGCCCTGAGCCCGATCAGGTCGCGGGTGGGCTGCGGCTTGAAGCCCGTGGGCGGCACCGAGGGATCGCCCAGCACGCCCGGAGTGAAGTCCTGAATTGCGCGCGGTTCGTTGTTGATTTCGCCTTCGCGCATATAGGTGTCAACGCAGAGCGCCTGACGGGTCTCGATGTTCACGAAGAAAGTAACGCAGCGCCTTTCATTTTTGGCAAAGGTCATGTCGATGTAAAAGACCTTGCCCGCGACCTCTATCGCCTCGTACCAATCCGACCCGCTCTCATTGCCGCTCTGCCACGCCACCTCTTTAGGCGACTTGAACTGGAGGTCGAAGACCTTGCCATTGTCCAGCGTGATCTTCATTTCTTGACCGACTAGAGCGTCCGTGGCGGGAATGCGATGATAAGCCATATCCGCCGCGTAATCTTCATATTTGTAGTCGGTTTCACCTTCTTTTTGAGGCATCTGGCTCCTCCTTTATTTAAATTGCCGCAGGGCTCACGCACGCACACGCCATATCGCGGTGATGAATGATGGTTCCTCATGAGCCGGCCGGTTACAGACAACGCCACCTTCTCGGGCTAGAACGGCAGTTGCCGCTTAGTCTTCTGGATGGTGAGCCACTTCAGCTCGGTGAGTTCCTCGACCGAATAATGTCCGCCCTCACGGCCATGGCCGCTTCCCTTGCATCCGCC
>Ga0307423_1002323_pt1 | contig 10728 bp, 7 predicted proteins | sample SalMarWE160310MG_FD_202154 | JGI IMG/M metagenome (GOLD analysis project Ga0307423, IMG submission 202154) | Salt marsh sediment microbial communities from the Plum Island Ecosystem LTER, Massachusetts, United States - WE1603-10 | ecosystem: Environmental > Aquatic > Marine > Intertidal zone >... | reverse complement strand
TCTTCATCGGGGGGTTCCATTCCTTTGGGGCAAACCACCTTTTCCAGGCGGATTTTTTTCCCTTCAATGGTAAATTCTTCGCCGTTAATATAGATATCCCGCAGTATCCAAGTGACCACCTGAAGAGGAACCTGCAACAGCAGCAATTTAACATGATACCAGTCTTTCTTAACATCCGGCGAGATATCTTCTATCCTCGCAAATGATATGGGCTGGCCTTCTAAGTGTATGAGCACTATGTCGTTTTCCGTTGTCATCACTTCACCTAAAAAAATTTATTTCAGCCGTCGAATTCAAACGTACTTTTAAAAAATCTTCAGATAAGGTTATATTTTCAAGTATATTGTATAATCTAAGTTAAGTGTTTTATAATCATAACCATAAGGTTTGGCAACGCTTATTTTTTCGAAATGAATAATTATTCAGTTTGCATCTTAATGCTATAAATGCGGCACAATGCTTTTATTTAGATGGCAATATTTCTTCATAACATTATAATTTATTGATTATATACCTTATTTTTTTTAGCCCAAATTCACAATACGCTTTGTTTTTTCTTGACAGATTGAAATGCCTTTTGTTAAATAAATGAATGATCATTCATCATATTGGACGTCATTCTTTACAGGAGGAAATCATGGCTAAAAAAATCAGGCAGGCGGCGGTCATCGGTTCAGGAGTGATGGGTGGCGGCATCGCTGCGTTACTGGCCGGCGCGGGCATAAAAACATTGCTGTTGGATATCGTTCCCTTTGACTTGAAAGAAGAAGAAAAAGACGATCCCGCAGCCAGAAATCGAATCGTGAAGGCCGGTTTGGATGCAGTGTTGATGTCGAGTCCAGCCCTCTTAATGCAGCAAAAAGATGTCGATCTTATCACTATCGGGAATCTTGAAGACGATTTTGAAAGAATTTCGGAATGTGACTGGATTGTAGAAGTGGTGGTTGAAAGTCTGAAAATCAAACAGGACCTTTTCAAGCGCATCGAGCTGAAACGAAAACCCGGGGGCATTGTATCCTCCAACACTTCCGGGCTTCCGCTAAAAGCCATGTCCCAGGGGCTCGGCCTCGATTTCAAACAGCATTTTTTGGGCACGCACTTTTTTAATCCGGTGAGATATATGCACCTTCTGGAAATAATAAAAGGAGAGGATACGTTTCCGGAAGTCATCGAATTTATGTCTGATTTCGGTGAACGGATTCTGGGCAAAGGCATTGTAATGGCCAAAGACACCCCCAATTTTGTCGGTAACAGAATCGGCGTCCATGGAATGGTCAAGGCCATGCAACTCATGCTGGAAGACGGCCTTACGATTCCCGAAGTGGACGCACTCTTCGGAACCGCCATGGGAAGACCCAAAACCGCCATGTTCAAGACGAGCGACATTGTCGGTCTCGACACATTGGGACATGTTGCCAAAAACACCTATGATCTCGTGGTCGACGACGACCAAAGGGACAGTTTTATCCTTCCCGAATTCGTCGACCGGATGATCCGAAAAAAACTTTTGGGCAAAAAGACCAAAAGCGGCTTTTACAAAACCGATTTGACGCCGGATTGGAAAAAGATTCGAAAGGTCATCGATCCTGAAACCCTGGAATATTCGGAATATGAACCTGCGGTGTTTCCTTGTCTTGTTGAGGCCAAGAAGGCAAAAACACTTGGCGAAAAAATTAAAGCTATCGTTTACGGAAATGACAAAGGATCGAGGTTCGCCTGGAAAGTCGTGGCAAGCGGTCTTATTTATGCGGCCAACAAGATTCCGGAAATTTCGGACGCCATTGTCGATATCGACAATGCCATGAAGTGGGGATTCAACTTTGAGATGGGTCCCTTTGAAACCTGGGATGCCATCGGCATCGAGACGTCTGTAGAAAAGATGGAAAAAGACGGACTTGACGTCCCCGAAAAAGTCAAACGGATGATTTCCGAAGGTCATCTATCATTTTATAAAACCGATCAGGGCAAACGCTTTTTTTATGATTTCACCACCGAAAGCTACGCAGAAATTCTTGCCGATAAAGCAATGCTTTCTCTTGAAATCTTAAGAAGTTCCGGCAAGGTTGTTCGGTCGTGCAAATCCGCTTCACTGATCGATCTTGAGGACGGCGTCTTCTGTCTTGAATTTCATACCAAGATGAATACCTTGAACAAAGAAATTATCGAATTCCAGCAAGAAGCTTTGGCCTATGTAGAAGAAAACGGCCTGGGCCTGGTTATCGGAAATCAGGCATCCGGAATGCCCGGGGCCTTTTCAGCGGGCGGCGATCTTTTGTCTATGGCCGGAATGGCCAAAGAAGGGAAATATTCTGAAATCGACACGTTTTTGCGTATGGCTCAAGCGGGCATACAAAAGGAAAAATATTCAGATGTTCCGGTGGTTGCCGCGCCTTACGGTATGACCCTCGGCGGCGGATGCGAGGTATGCCTTGGGGCCGACAAAATTGTGGCCCATGCCGAACTTTACATGGGCATGGTTGAAATCGGCGTCGGGTTGCTTCCCTCAGGATGCGGCTGTTTAAACCTGTGGAAAAAGTTTATCCGGTCGATTCCCGATGCAGTCACCGACATCGACCTTGCCAAGTTTTTCGTGCCGGTATTCATGAACATTGCGCTGGCCAAAGTCTCGACCTCCGCTGCCGACGCCAGGGCCGCCGGATTTTTGGGCCCGATTGACAGAATCGTTTTTAACCGGGACCGTCTGATCGGCGAAGCCAAAAAGGAAGTTCTGAAAATGGCCGATGAAGGTTATGCCCCGCCGGTCAAACGACCGATACGGGTTCTGGGACAGGCTGCCCAGGGCATGATCGAGGTGGAAATTTTCAATATGCTCCAAGGAAAATTTATCACCGAGTACGATGCATTTCTGGCAAAGAGAATCGCCTACGTCCTCAGCGGAGGAGAAGTAAGGGACAACAGTTTTATACAAGAGGATGTCATACTCGAACTCGAAAGAGAAGCCTTTATCGATTTCTGGAAAGAAGAAAAAACCATGGCCAGGGTCGAGCATATGTTAAAAACCGGCAAACCCTTGAGAAATTAGTGTTTTGATAAAAGTTAAAAATCATGTTTCCCTTTTATGAACGGGACACATAGGAGGAAATAATAATGAGAGATGCCTACATCGTCCAATCCATCAGAACCCCCGGCTGCAAGAAAAGCAAAGGGGCTTTTAAAGATACGCGACCGGAAGATCTTCTTGCCTTTATCCTGAAAACCGCTGTAGACAAAACATCGGGCCTTGAAATGGGAGATGTGGAGGACATTATGATCGGATGCGCGTTCCCCGAAGCGGAACAGGGCCTGAACATCGGCCGGGTCGCCGCGCAGATTGCGGGATTCCCGGTACAGGTTTCCGGCGCCACGGTCAATCGATTCTGCGCCTCGGGTCTCGAGGCCATCTCCCTTGCAGCATTGCGGGTCATGTCGGGCTGGTCGGATATCGTCATCGGCGGCGGCCTGGAATCCATGACCTTTGTCCCCATGGGCGGAAATCTTCCCAGACCCCATCCGGAATATTCCAAAAAGCACGCCGGCCTTTACGTTTCCATGGGAATTACTGCCGAGAACGTCGCATCGCAATACAATATATCCAGAAAAGAACAGGACGAATTTGCCTATCTCTCCCAGATGAAAGCTGCCGAAGCCATGAATAAAAAGCTTTTTACCGAGATCGTCCCGACCCCGGCGTACCGATATGTTCCGGATAAAAATGGCATCTACCGGAAAGAAACATTTCTGGTCGATCACGACGACGGCATACGGCCGTCCACCACCCTGGACGGTCTGGCCAACCTGAACCCGGTGTTTGCGGCCGGCGGAACCGTGACGGCCGGCAATTCTTCCCAGACCACCGACGGCGCGGCTGCCACCATCATCATGAGCGCCGAAAAGGCGGACGCCCTGGACGTAAAACCCATTGCCAAGCTGAAATATTACACCACCGTGGGCTGCAAAGCCGAAGAAATGGGGGTGGGACCCCGGTACGCCATCCCCAAGCTTTTGAAAATGGCCGGCATGGATCTTAGCGATATCGGTCTGTTTGAAATCAACGAGGCATTTGCATCCCAGGCGGTCTATTGCGTTCGGGAACTCGGCATCGACATGGACCGGGTCAATATCCACGGCGGCGCCATAGCATTGGGCCATCCCCTGGGATGCACGGGTGCCAAGCTGTGCGCAACCCTGCTGGCCAATATGAAAGAACGCGGCGTGAAATACGGCATCGAATCCATGTGCATCGGCGGCGGCATGGGCGCCGCGGCCCTGTTCGAGCTGTGCGAATAGCCCTCGTATATCAAGTATTGCGTAATCAACCGTTTTTCCGAGCAAAGGTCTTCATGAAATCGACAAGGGCTTCGACGGCTGCAAGGGATGTTGCATTATAGATCGAGGCTCGGCACCCGCCTACGGATCGATGACCTTTAAGGCCCCCCAATCCGTTTTTAAGGGCCTGCTCGACAAACTGTTTTTCAAGGGTCTCATTGGGAAGCCGGAAGGTGACATTCATGATCGAACGGCTGTCTGTTTCAGCCGTCCCCTGATAAAAATCACCGGCATCTATGACTTCATAGAGTATCCGGGCTTTTTTCTGATTGATCTGCTCCATTTTTTCGAGACCGCCCACGGTCTCTTCCAGCCATTTCATGACCAGCTGGATCATATAGACGGCAAAACAGGGCGGCGTATTATACATCGAATTTTTGGCAGAATAGGTCGTATACTTGAGCATGGACGGCAGCGTGTCCGGCACCCTCTCCAACATATCCTTTCTGATGATGACCATACACACGCCGGCAGGACCGATATTTTTTTGAGCCCCGGCATAAATCAGGCCGAATTTGCCGGCATCAAACGGTCTGGACATAATGTCCGACGACATGTCGGCAATAAGGGGAATGCCGCCCGTCTCAGGAAACGACGCCCACTGGGTTCCTTTGATGGTATTGTTGGACGTAATATGAATGTAGACGGCCTTTTTGTTAAATGATATATTTTTGGGAATGTAGGAAAAATTCTTATCTTCGGAAGATGCTACAACCGTGATGGTTTTCCCCTGAATCTCGGCTTCCTTGATGGCCTTCGTGGACCATGTGCCCGTGTTAACATAGTCCGCGGTGTCCCCATGGCCCAGCAGGTTCATGGGTATCATGCAAAATTGCATACTGGCGCCGCCCTGGATAAACAAAACGTGAAAGCTGTCGTCGAGCTTCAACAACCGGCGGGTTCTGGCGACAGCGTCGTTGATAACATCGTCAAACAGCGCCGACCGGTGGCTGATCTCCGTGATCGATATACCGGAACCACCGAAATTTAAAAATGAATCCCTAATCTCTTCAAGCACTTCAAGCGGCAGCGCGGCAGGACCGGCGTTAAAATTATAGATTCTGTTTTCCTTCATCGCTTTCCTCCAATAAATTAATATTGATCGCGTCCGGTTTTATAAAAAAATTTATTTGTTCAGATCGTATTAAATATGTCAATGAGTATTTTTAAAGATTCCGGGGGAAACATATTAAAACCCTTATACGGAGCGGACGTTCCGCGACGCTGTGCCAAAATCAAATAGGATTGCAGGGTGTTTGATACCGTGAGAGTGCACAGCCGATGTTGACAAAGCACTTTCTCTTGATTATTGAAAGCATTCAATATAATTAAGAGGTTTCGGGTTCCCGGTTCAGCGTTCAAGGTTGAAAGAAACTTACTTTTTCGGCTCACCGCGAATCGTTTATTGACAAAAACAACCAATATCTTTCAGTTTGAGCGGTGAATGCTACTAAAACCTTTATACTTTCTTTTTCATTGAGATGGCAGCACTGATAAACCGTGAACCTTGAACTTTTTAACCCGTGGTAAAAATACATCTATTAGGTGACATTTAAACATGAAAATCTACACATACCCATCGGCACCGGCGGAAAAAAAGATCACATCCATCATAAACCGGGGCACCGGCGTTAAAAAGAAAGATCTGCTTGCCGTGACGCGGATAATCGAGGATGTACGAAAAAACAAAGACCAAGCCCTCATCAAATACACGAACCGATTCGATTCACCGGATCTGACCATCGGATCCATTCAGGTAACACCCAAAGAATTTGACGATGCTTCAAAACTTGTGGACCGGCCCTTTATGAGGTCTCTAAATCGCGCCGTTCGTCAAATCGAATCCTTTCACCGGCAGCAGCTTTGCTCATCCTGGATCAATACCAAACGGCCCGGTACACTGCTGGGCCAGATGGTCAACCCCGTGGATGCCGCCGGAATTTATGTTCCCGGAGGCATGGGGGGAGAAACGCCGCTGGTGTCATCGGTCATTATGGGCGGGATCCCGGCAAAGGTTGCCGGTGTCCATCGCATCGTCATGGCAACACCTCCAATGAAAAACGGTAGGGTGAATCCTCATCTTCTGGTTGCCGCGAAAAAAGTCGGGATCGATGCCGTTTACAAGGTCGGAAGCGCCTGGGCCATTGCTGCGCTGGCTTACGGCACCGAGACAATTCCCAAAGTGGATGTGATCGTGGGTCCGGGAAATATTTATGTTGCCATCGCCAAAAAGATTGTGGCTGGGACTGTGGGCATCGATATGATCGCAGGCCCCAGTGAAATCCTGATCATTGCGGACCGCACGGCAAAACCGGATTTTATTGCAGCAGACCTTCTTTCACAGGCAGAACATGACCCCTTGGCATCTTCGATCCTGGTCACGGATTCCGCGGATATCGCCAAGGCGGTGGACGCCGCCGTAAATGAACAGCTGAAGAACCTGTCACGCCGGGAGATCGCCCGAAAATCACTTTCCGGGTTCGGGGCCATTATGATTGTATCAGACCTCGATACGGCTGTTGAACTTGCAAATCAAATTGCACCCGAGCATCTTGAGCTTCAGATCGAAGATCCTTTTGCCGTGGCAGGACAAATACGCAATGCCGGCGCCGTATTTTTGGGAGATTATACGCCGGAGCCCATAGGAGATTACATCGCAGGGCCAAACCACGTTCTTCCGACGGCCGGCACGGCACGATTTTCTTCCGCGCTTTCGGTGGATGCTTTTATCAAAAAAACCAGCCTGATACGTTATTCCAGGACCGCCTTTGAACGCGAGGCCGGGGATGTCATCCGCCTTGCTGAAATCGAGGGTCTGGATGCCCATGCAAATTCCGTAAAAATCAGGTTATCCCGTTCCCGAAAATAGTCCGTTGCAGTTTCAATTGCTATTTTATATAACCGGAAAATTAAAAGGAGTCCATCAATGCATTCTTTTTTAAACAAGTCATTATTTCAAAAAAGAAAAATCGTTTTTTTAGCCGTGCTCTTTGCGCTGTTCATCATCGGCTTCGGCGGTGTTCATCCGGCCCCCGGTATGGCGGCAACACCCGAGACGATGTTTTCACCCCCTGAAAGCTTCTCAGACCTGGCCGAAACAGCCAGCCGGGCCGTGGTCAACATCAGAACCGTCAAGACCATCAAGGGCGGCGGCCAGGTATTTCGCCATTTTCAAAAAAATCCCTTTGGCGACGACGATCACATGCGGGACTTTTTTGACCGTTTTTTCGATGACCATCAGAATCGGAATTTCAAACAAAGAAGTCTGGGTTCGGGGTTTATTATCGGTAAAGACGGATACATCGTCACCAACAATCACGTCATCGAAAATGCCGATGAAATTGTGGTCATATTAAATAACGAAAAAGAGTTCGATGCCAAGATTGTCGGCCGCGATAAAAATACGGATCTGGCCCTGATCAAAATCGAACCCCATCACAAACTTCCGGTTTTGGAATTCGGAGATTCCGATACCCTGAAAGTCGGTCAATGGGTGGTGGCCATTGGAAATCCATTCGGTCTCGAACATACTGTCACGGCTGGCATCGTCAGCGCCAAGGGTCGCGTTATCGGATCGGGTCCCTATGATGATTTTATTCAGACCGACGCATCCATCAATCCGGGAAACAGCGGCGGTCCGCTTTTGAATATGAAAGGAAAAGTGATCGGCATCAATACGGCCATTGTTGCCGGCGGCCAGGGAATCGGATTTGCCATTCCCGTAAATCTTGCCAAAAACATTATCGGTCAGCTCAAAACCAGTGGAGAAGTTACCCGCGGCTGGCTTGGCGTGGGTATCCAGGACATCAGCGATGAAGTCGCGGAATACTACGGCATAAAAAACAAAAAAGGGGTCCTGGTGACAGAAGTCTTTCCGGGCGATCCTGCGGACTCAGCAGGGATTAAGCCCAAAGATATCATCGTGTCGGTCAACGGCAAGGCTATCGACAGCGCACGGAAACTCACCGGCATCATCGCCGATGTCCCTGTCGGCGATACGGCGAAAATCGACGTCATTCGGAACGGCAAGTCCAAAACGTTAAACGTTAAAATCGCCAAAAGAGAGGAGACCAAAATCTCCGCTAATAACACCCCTAAAGAAAATAAACAACAGCTCGGAATTCATGTTGCAGACATTACGCCTGAAACCGCAAGCCAGTTTAATTTAAAAGACACCAAAGGCGTTATGGTGACAGGTGTGGACGCTGAAAGCAAAGCGGCGGAAGCCGGATTGCAGATCCATGATGTTATCCTGGAAATTAATCACCGAAATATATCTTCGGTGGGCGACTTTGAAAAAGCAATCAACGATGTTCCGGAGGGAAAAACCATCAATCTGTTTGTTCGACGACTGAATAGAGGTTTTTTGGTGGTAAAGATAACTAAATAAATGAGCAATTTTTTGATCTGGTGGCAGCATTTGCCCGAAAAAATGAACCCTGTTTTTTTTAAGATCGGGGGGTTCAGCCTTCATTATTACGGCCTGATGTATCTCGTGGCGTTTGCCGTCGTATACGCGATGGCGGCCTTTCGTATAAGGCGCGAAAAACAATTCCGTCTATCTGTCGATGAGATTCAGAACCTGATGGTCTATATGATGATCGGCGTTATTGTCGGCGGGCGTTTGGGATATGTTATCTTCTATAATTTCGGATATTACCTTAAGCACCCTCTGGAAATATTTCTGCCCTTTAACTTTTCAAACGGCATTACCTTTACCGGTATTTCTGGAATGTCTTTTCACGGGGGATTGATCGGAGTTCTGCTTTCAATCTGGTACTTTACGCGGAAATCCGATTCCAGCTTTTGGGATGTCTCTGATTTATTCGCACCCATTATTCCCCTCGGATATACCTTCGGACGCATCGGGAACTTTATTAACGGGGAATTATACGGCCGGATCACGACCGACGCCATCGGAATGTATTTTCCAACAGCGCCCGGGCCGAGCCTCAGATACCCGTCACAGCTTTTCGAAGCGTTCTTTGAAGGAATTGTTTTATTTATCATTTTGTGGAACCTGCGAAAAGTTCGAAAACCCAAAGGCGCCATGCTCTCCTTTTATCTCATCGGCTATGGTCTGTTCAGATTCTTTATCGAATATTATCGCCAGCCGGATCCTCAGTTCATCCGGCCGGGCCATCCACTCGGTTCTGTCTTTTTATCGTTTTCCATGGGGCAGATCCTATGCAGCCTGATGATTGTCGGCGGCGTGCTGTTGTATCTTTTTTTGTCCCTGATGGAAAAACAACGCGCGGGGCTTACGTAGACACTATTTTCGAACGCTCCAGAATCCGATCAACCTCTTCCCTCTTTCTTAATGCCTCTTTCCTAATTTTCTTCATCAGCACTCGAAATGCGGCCCCGATAACATATAAATGTTTACGAACATAAAAAGCTCATATTCGCAGCGGAAATATCCCCCGAAAACTAATATGAGCCTCATTTTTTTTTTAATCTTTGGTCGTCAAACCTTAAAAAGCGGCACTTTGCACTATCCACCGGCCTCCATCATTTTAGCTAGCGTTTCAGCCCGTTTTCCGACCTGGCGGTACCAATTTGAATCTTTCATCTCCCCAGCCGCACGGCTGAAGTCTTTTCCCTTTACCGCGGCGATCATTTTTTTAAACAGCCTGAAACGAGATGGCCCGAGGTTAAAGCGCATATCGATCAGCACCCGCTGTCTGGATTCATCCAGGGCGTCATATTCTGAAAAAATCGAGCGCAGATCCTCTTCGCATTCAGCGATGTCATTTTTGAGCAGAAACAGGGCTTCTTCCTCGGTAATCCCTTTATCTTCAAGATTTCGGCCTACGCCAATCGTCAATTTGCCTGCAGGGCAACGATACACCTTTTGCTCCAAGCCTTCGTGACCAATAAGTTGTTTTTCTATCGCTTTCATATGTTCCCTTTGGAATAAATGCTAAAAAGATGGGATTAGGTTTGGTTCTTTATCTTATCTTAACGGCCGTATCGGTCGAACGGCACTTCTTAGTCTGTTGTCAGGAATAAGATCTTTTTGAAAAAATCATATAAGCTCTTTTATGGATATTTCAAAGAAAGGACATCGTCAATGGCTAAGTTGTGTCCCCCAGGACTTTGTGTCCTAAAGGCATCCTTGTTTCCTTTCAAAACATGGGGGTGGAAGCGTGGTAACGAATCGTCTTCCCGTATGCTGAGACGACCATCTATTTGGTTGACCGATTCTTATGATGTTCGAAACCGATCACGGGAATGTTATGGAATTTTGCTTGAATTTGTGCTTTCCTTTATTTCACTTACAGTGGATTGAATTCATTTGAATCTGGGCAAATTTTTGTTTCGATATGTTTAATCTTAAATGGTGTGACACTTGAATAAAACCTCTTTGTCTGCTATTAAAAATAAGAACCTTTTAAAAAA
>Ga0307423_1002322_pt1 | contig 10734 bp, 7 predicted proteins | sample SalMarWE160310MG_FD_202154 | JGI IMG/M metagenome (GOLD analysis project Ga0307423, IMG submission 202154) | Salt marsh sediment microbial communities from the Plum Island Ecosystem LTER, Massachusetts, United States - WE1603-10 | ecosystem: Environmental > Aquatic > Marine > Intertidal zone >... | reverse complement strand
ATTGACCCCGGAAATTAGATTAATAAAATTAAAACAGATTAAATCGCTTTTAATCCAATAAATAGATTGATAGCAATATCTTACAACGAAAATTAAAAAATTAACGACATTTATATCCCAAATACTCAAAAGGATAAAAATATACAAATATATAAAAGAAACATATATAAGGTATAAAAGTTCAAAATTGCGTTAATTTTTTAATCTTAAGGTTATTGGGTTGATTTCATTCTAAAAACAAGATTATTGCTTTTTTCTTAGAAATAATTCCAGTTTAATCTCGCCCAAGCAAGCATTCATTCTTTCAGCAACCGTCTCTATTTTCTACTATAGATTGTTATCCCGGAGTTTAAGATATTAAGCAGCAGCCGCACTTTGGGGAAAAGCGTTTCTTTACAATTCAATTAGATCAGATCATTCAATATAATCTATTGGTAAACAGACAGACGATATCTGCAGATCCGTTTTCGGAACGATATCCGTTTTTCGATTTAGATTATTGACCATAGATTACGAGTTCACTTATTTTTAGGTTTCGAGAGAAAAAGCGTACATGAGGTGCATTTCATAAAGAACTATCAGCAAAGTGGTCATTAGAAGGTTTCAGATATGGTTTTTGGGTGATTATGAGACATTGAAATCTCCAATCAAAGCGATGATCCAATTCAATAACCGCAGGAGGTGTTAAGGTGTTAAGCGAAAAAACGGGGAATGATGATAATTTTTAAAATGTTTTGTTTATCCGTGATCTGCAGATCCGTTTTCAATTTAGAACTTTAACCTGCCATTCGGACTGGACGATATTTTCGCTATGAAAAGAAAAGCGGGATATGTATATATGAGGTGCAGGTGAATGAGAACTACCGGCAGAGTGGTTATAAGAAAGTTTGGGGTATGGTTTTAAGCATTATTGGGAACTGTTTACAATTTAAAATATATATGTGGACACCTTGTTATACGTTTTTGGTAATCACAAGCGTTTTTCAGCAAGTTCAAGTTGGTTTAAATATTAGTAGGTTATCGTTCACATAACCGTTGAATACCTTGGAGGTATCAGTACTTTTTAAACTAAACAAACCTTGGTGATATCATCGGAAATCTACTGCTTAGAGGCAAGGGCACGATATCCAATATTTTGTAACTTTCGTGTAGCGCTACAGCCTGACGTTTAAATATCTGCTTCAGAACCTAGTCTGTTAAAAATTTGGCATCCAATTTTATTGGCGAGATCTCGAGCTTGATTCCAGTATGATTCTGCAGGATCTTTATCTCCCTTTCGCTCAAAAAGATCTGCATAGCGTAATAAACTGATTACAAGTTCGGGGAGAGCTTTTTTTTCCTCCGCTAAATTGATGCTTCTCATCATGTGGCTATCTACCTGGCGCCAATCTTGCCTTGAATCTGTTGCAGCCAATATTGCCATTGTTCTGCAACTTATGATTTCGCCCCACTTTTGCCCAGTTCTAGTAAAACTCTGGGCCTTTTGATTCACAGATACAGCCTCCGAATGATCACCATGGATAGCTAAACACTCAGCGAAAAGAGAGTAAAAAAATGGCATCGCCAAGACTGAATCTGTTCTTGCTGCAATTTGAATGGCTCCACGAATAAATTTTAGCCCTTTATCTTGGCTTCCTGAATTAAATATAGCTGCTCCCTTAAACAAGGAAGCCCAACTAACTGGCATAAAATTATCGAGTTTTTTTGAAATTTCAATACACATAGAGCAGCTATCTATTGACTCTTGCCAATTACCGTACCAGTATTTGACCGATCCCAAATATCCAAATGCCATTGCCTCAAAGGTTAGTATCCCGTGTTCTTTTGCTAACACTATCGCGGTCTCAATTATTTCAACACTTCGTCTGAAATCGCCTGTCAGTCCTAACAATAAACCTAATATACCACTTGAATATATAATGTCATCCCATTTCCTATAGGGCTTAATCAAATTGAGACCTTCTTCTAAATATCTGATACCGTTTAAATATTCATCAGTATATAAGCAAGATCGGCCGATAAGATTGTAGGAAGTAGCTAAAAGTTCCTCGTCTTTTAATTCCTTGGCCCACTTAATGCATTTTTTAACCTGATGAAGTGCTTCGATAAAATCACCCTGTATATAGGCAAATCGTCCTATCCAGTAAGATACTTCAGCTATTCTTTTCTTGTTTCCAATTTCTTGTGCATAATTGAGTGACAGTTTCAAGGTCTCTCTAGTTTTATCTGAAGGTGCGAATTGTGACACTTCAGCCCACTTTAAAGTAAGATCGATAAATTTCTGCGGATGCTCGGGTTTCGTTTTATTAGCATTGAAAAATGATAAAGCTTTCTCATAATGTTTTCGTGCTTCTGCCAATGAATAAACGCGCGCAGCCTTGTCTCCAGCCATCTCAGAATAATGGAGCGCTTTCTCAGTGTCGCCACTGTTAGAATAGTGATATGCTAAATTCTCGTAATGCTCCTCCAGACGTTCACAATATAGTTCCTCAATTGCCTGACCAACAGCGGCATGCAATTTCTTGCGCCGCTTTAGAAGCAAAGTTTCATAAACAGCAACTTGAGTAATGACATGCTTGAACATATATTCAGCTTCCGGAATTAGATGAATCTGACGAATCAGTTCCTGAAACTTTAATGTTTCCAAAGAAGGAGATAATTGTGCACCAGAATCGAGCATTCGCTCGAGAATGCGCGAGGCAAACTCACGACCAACAACAGAAGCCAGCTGAAGTACCTCTTTTGAATTATCGTCTAACCTATCCAATCGAGCTCTGAGTACAGCTTGCACAGTTGAAGGTATGGAAAGTTGTTCGAGTGAGTGCATAAGCGCCGCTTTGCGTCCCTCAAGCCGCACCGTTCCATCTTCGATTAGAGCTGTACAAATCTCTTCAATGAAAAAAGGATTGCCCCCAGTATGTTCATGAACCAATGAAGCAAAACCTTCCGGTAGAAAATCCACCTCCCAGATGGCTTTAATGATGTTCTCAATGTGAAAAATATCTAGTGGTTTTAACACAATGGGTGTATGATAACTCCAATTAGACCAGCCTGTGGAGTACTCTGGACGATATAAAACCACCACCATTATAGGGTATGAAGCTATCAAGTTCACAAAATGTTTTAATGTCAAATCTGATGCCTCATCAGCCCAGTGCCAATCTTCCAAAATTAATACCATTGGCTTCCGTTTAGAATTTAGAATGTTTATTGCGACTAAGGCTTCGTTAATCATATTTTTCAGCTCGAGGCCATGCAGATTCTTGGGAAGGGGGTGATCCTCGCTCTGAATTGAAAGTAAGTGTAAAAATACAGGGATGAATTGTTTAAGTGTCTGGTCGATATCTAGTATATTTGAGACAGCTTTTTCTTTTAATTCCGAAGGGGTAGAATCTTCGCTTAGATGCAATCCGCGCTTAAGTGCATTGAGAAATGGCAAGTACGGTACATTGCTTCCATAAGATTGGCAGCGTCCCTGTAATACAGTAAATTGATCCCTACCGATACTGTGTCGAAATTCAAATATAAGACGGCTCTTTCCAACCCCAGCTTCGCCTACCACCGTAACGAACTGGCCATTTCCAGACCTGGCATTGTCGAGACAGGAATCGAGTGTGAACAATTCCTGTATTCTGCCAGTGAAGGCTGTAAAGCCTCTTCGCTCAGCTGCCTCGAAGCGGTTGCCAACTACTAATTCTTTCACCACTAAATAGGGAGTAATTGGTTTGGTCTTTCCCTTTAAAGACACGGCCGCCATAGGCTTTGTCTTAAAGTAAGGAGCAACCAGTTCATGCGTCTGGGAACCGATCAGGATCTCACCTGGCCTTGCAATATCTGCAAGCCTTGAGGCCAAATTAAGTGTGTCACCAACAACTCCATGTATTCTTCTCTCTATATCAACCTCACCGGTTACAATGAGACCTGTATTTATACCGCTGTGCATGTTCAAGGCATGACCGATCTTCTGTTTTAACTTGGAACTTATGGCTTTTACCAAATCGTGAATTTCACTGGCTGCCTTGATCGCTCTAACAGGATCATCTTCATGGACCTTTGGAACGCCAAAAAGCACCATCACCGCATCACCTACAAACTTTTCGATAAAACCCTCATATTTGGTTACTACCTGAGCAATCTCCCCAAAAATCCAGCTCATGATCTCCTTGACCTCTTCAGGGTCTAACCGTTCGGACATTCCGGTATAGCCAGCGAGGTCGGAAAACAGAACAGTGATATGTTTACGCTCACCTGTGATGGTAGGCGAATAAGTGGTTAAAGGCTCTTTTGAATGAGAAACGGGCTGGTTCTTCGTCTCTGTGATTTTACCGGCAAGTGATTTAGCCGGTTTTAGATTTAACCCGCACTCATTGCAGAATTTATTTTCAGCTGGATTATTAGTTCCGCACTTAGAACAAACAAGATCAAATTTGTGTCCGCACCCTCCGCAAAACTTCGATTCTGCGGGACTCTCCAAATTGCAAATTGGGCATAACATAATCGTACCTACGTTGGTGGTGGTTATGCAGCCTTAAAGGTGTTGAAGTTTAGATGGTTGGTCAAATTGAAATATCGTAAATGACGTTTTGTGTCAAATTAGCGAGTATACAGTAGCTTATAACCGAAAATTGATTTGAATAGTGCAAATTTATTGGTGGTATCTGTAACGAAGAGTTAAGGCGTACGCAGCCCGTGCGGCAGATACATGCACCACAGCGTTGAGCTCCCTAAGCTTCCGCGGCCGGTCTCCGTAAAGCCGGCGCGCTCGTAAAACACAACATTCGATGGCTTCGCGGTGTCCAGGTAGACGCCGCTCGACAGAGGATCACTGGCCGAAAGATCGCAGAATGACTTGAGCAGTTGCGTCCCAATGCCGAGGCCATGCAGGTCTGGGTCAACTCCGATCACGTCAAGGTAGTAGTGAGGCGCGGGTGGCTGGCTCTTGGAAGCGATGTCATCGTAGATGGCAATGCGATCGGCTAACGCGGGAATAGTCTTCTCGAAGCGATCCCAGTCTTCCGTGATTCCAGGTGGCCATGCTGGGCGCGCAGTTGAGTAGCCCATTGCAGCACCACGAATGCCAGCTGTGTCTCGGACCACAAAGACCGGCATCTTGAGAACGATGCGTGCTCGCATCAGCAAAGAAAAGAATTGTTTCAACCGATCTTGGTATCCCGGACCGGTCTGCAGCAGGAATCCTGTGAGCGGATCCTGTGCGAATGCTGCAGCCAAGCAGTCGACAGCTGCGTCAAGATCGGAAAGGACCGCGGTGGTTATCTTCATGACGTTTAAAGTATTGCTGTAAGGCAAGCGGTCGATTTGGGCATCTTCTGTAATTTCATCTGAAAAGTACTCTTGCTCTGTGTCACTACTCATATTTAGGAAGGGAGGTAGGGTGGTACGGCAATGGAAGGTTTTGCTGGCGACACAATCTTTTTACCCATTTCAGTTTTAGTCGTTTCAGCCACCGTCTTTCTACACTTAACATGAATCGGTTTTGTAATTTTTTTTACTTTATGTTCTCCAAAGTATGAAAAAGACAAATTGAATTTATTTTTCATTTCGTCTTAAGCCTTTCCAGAAATGCAAATACCACCAGCATCCGCAAGCTCTTGTAAACGTGCTGCGATATTGACGCTATCGCCATAAATTCGGCCATTTTTTCAACCACATCGCTTACATTGATACCGATTCGGAACTCCATTTTACGTTTATCAGGTAATTGTTTATTCCACTTCTCAACCTCCCTTTGTATTTCAGTGGCACAAATAACGGCGTCCAACACACTGCGAAATTCAGCCAATATATTATCGCCTACGATATCAATTACTCGACCTCGGTTGTGGTCGATACGAATTTTAGCTGCAGAACAGTGATTCTTCAAAGTGTGAATGGTCTCTGTCTCATCATCCCCCATAAGGCGGCTATACCCAGCAGCGTCAGCACTTAAGATGGCGGTAAGTTTGCGTTTGTAATTCTCATCGGACATGGGCGACCCCAGAAACTACTTGAAAATAAATGAATTAAATATATTGCAGACGCGCGGTTGAGGGGAAACCCAGTAAAAATTCGCAGGACAGATTCAAATGGTGTTTATGCTAAAAATTAATAAGACGATATGACAAAATGTCAATATAATTGTTGAGTTGGATAAGAATTGTATCTATTTGAAATGGGGTACAAAAACGGATATCGCAGAATCTGTGTCCGTGACGGTTAAAAATTGCATGGAGAAAGCGTTTAACGACGTATTACTCGGAGTGCCGTTTGTTGTAGAACCCAAAATAAGGGATTCTTGGGACTGATGGGTCGGTGCGAGGTTTTCGCAGCTCCTGCGAATTTCTGCAAAAAAACCTGTTACGGCGATATTTCGCAGCCCCTTCGTATTTTTAGCAGCGGGTTCGGAACTGAATTAGTTTAAATCTTGGCCGTGTTGAGTGTTATAAAATGCCATTGGACTGAGATGGCAGGATTTGCTTGATTATGGTATCTGAATATCGGCGGGATTTGAGTGTTCTCAAAAATCTGCAATTTTTTGTGTCGAGAGCGACTACATGTGGGATCCACCATAGTTTATGAAATTGAGAAATGTTTATGAAAAATCTTTCAATGAATATAGAACAATTAGGTTTCAATAATTGGTTTTTCGACAGAATTGATCCTACAAAATTAATTGACCACCAAATTGCAAGGGTTATTACTGTCCATAAGGATAGTTGTACCATAAACAATGGCAAAGGTGATGTATCGGCCGAAGTAACTGGTAAACTCATGTTCAGTGCTGATTCACCATTAGAATACCCAGCCACCGGAGATTGGGTGCTTGCCCGGTATGTTGATAACGATTCCTTTGCCATCATTAGTGAGATTGTTCCAAGAAGATCCATATTAAAGCGGAAAACATCCGGTAAGAAGATCGAGTTCCAATTAATAGCCAGTAATATCGACACTGGTTTAATCGTTCAGTCACTTGACACCAATTATAATCTCAGACGATTAGAACGCTATTTGGTCATGGTAAATGAGAGCAATATCCAACCTGTAGTATTATTGAGTAAAAGTGATTTGCTGCCCGTTAATGAGATCGATAAAAAAATTACAGAAATTCAATTACTAATACCTGGTATTCGGGTAGTACCCTTTAGCAATAAAGATCAAACGGGGCTGCAACATGTCAAAGAGTTATTAGTTCCTTGGAAAACGTATTGTTTGCTTGGATCCTCAGGGGTTGGTAAAACTACCTTAATAAACAACCTTCAGGACGAAGTGCGACTTAAAACCAATAGCGTTAGAGAAAAAGACGGAAAAGGAAGACATATAACGACCCGCCGTCAATTGATAAAATTAAAAAACGGGGCAATGCTCATCGATACACCAGGCATGCGGGAACTCGGTAATTTTGCGGTAGATACCGGCATTCATAGTACATTCGATGAAATAGCAGAGTTATCAAATCAATGCCGTTACAATGATTGTTCCCATACACAAGAGCAAGGTTGTGCAATATTGGCTGCGTTAAAAGACGGAGTTATTTCACAGGACCGTTATGAGAGTTTTATAAAATTAAATAGGGAATCTGCTTTTTATGAAATGTCATATTTAGAGAAAAAGCGAAAAGATAAAAAGTTCGGGAAATTTGTTAAATCTGTCATGAAGGAGAAAAAATACCGAAGGTAGAATCCAGTCTGTTTTAGCAAGATCTGCAGATCCGTTTTCGACTGATAATCCGTTTTTAATATAGAATATTGACCTGCGATCTGGATTAGACTGGTTTTTTAGAGTCCGAAAAAGAAGTCGGTTTATATGAGGTGCAAGCGAAAGAGAACTACCAGCAGAGAGGGTATGGGAAGGTTTAAGATACGTTTTCAAACAATTGTGAAAAGCGTGAATTCAATTGAAAATGCGCGTCGCCTGATTGCTCTCAGATATTTTTTTGAAAGGTCTTGCTGTGCAATAATTTTGGAATCCTTTAACACTTGCCACAATCGCATAAATATCGGACTCAATAAATATTCAAAATTGCGTTAATTTTTTAATCTCAAGGTTATTCGGTTGATTTCATTCTAAAAACAGGATTATTGCTTTTTATTCAGAAATAATTCCAGTTTAATCTCGCTAAGCAAGCATCGATTCTTTCAGCAGCTGTCTCTATTTTTTACTATAGATTGTTATCCCGGGATTTCACTACCGTACAGTTTTCAAGACAGCACTAACCGTCAAATATAATAACGAATAATAACTCTGGACATTTCCCCTAACATTTTCTATATTAGGCTTCCACGATTATCTCCTACAATATGGAGGCCTTATGAGCGACGGCAGAACTACCTATAGAAAAGTCATAGAATTTATCAAATGCCTTTATCCTGGCGAGTTGAAAGGCAATCTTCACAGAAACATGAACACCCTGACGGCCATGATCACGGGGATCATTATCGGCAAAGAAACTCAGTTACCTCAAATTGCGGCCAACGTGCCTGAGGCAATTAAACTGCCAAGCACCGAAAAGCGCTTCAAACGGCTAATTATCAATGAGAACATAAATGAGCAAACCTATTTTCTACCGTTTGTTCAGAGCGTATTGACCAATCTCGGTCTCGAAGAAATGGTCCTGGCCATTGATGGCAGTCTTGTCGGCCGAGGTTGTATTTGTTTGATGATCAGTCTGATCTACAAGCGTCGTGCTTTGCCCCTGGTTTTTGGCATTGTTAAAGGTAAAAAGGGCCATCTGCCCGAAGACACGCATGTTGAACTGGTCAATAAATTGTGTCCGCTGATCCCTGAATCAACTAAACATGTGATATTTTTGGGCGATGGTGAGTTTGATGGCACCACCCTCCAGCAAACATTGACCGGATTTGGATGGAAATATGTGTCCAGAACTTCATCCAACATTACCATATACGCTGATGATGAGCCCTTTCAGATCGAAATGCTTGCCAGCATGCTGCCAAAAGGCTGCTGCAAGGGGTTGCGAAACTGTAACATAACCCGGAAAAAATACGGGCCTGTTACTGCGGTTGCCTGGTGGGGTGATGACCAGAAAGAGCCCATATTCTTAGTAACCAATTTTTTATCGGCGTCAAAAGCGTGCAGCTTTTATTCAATGCGTTTTACGATCGAAACTTTTTTCAGTGATCAGAAAAGTCGGGGCTTCAACATTGACAAAAGTCATCTGTCTTGTCCGCAGCGGCTAACCCGACTAATGTATGCCAGCTGTCTGGCATATCTGTGGATCGTTTTTTTTTGGTATCTTGGCATTGGCGACCGGTTTGTACAAACACATACACCGAACTGATCGGTGCGACCTGAGCCTCTTTCAACTTGGCCTTAGGCTGTTAAACTATCTTGCTGTACGTGGGTTGCCGATACCATTGCCGAAATTACCAATTGCTGATGACTTACATTGTTCCGGTCATAGGCAATGCTCGGATTAAGGAAATATAAACCATTAATACAAATGCTTATGCAATGTGTACGGTAACAAAGTAATTATATATTCTCGACTTAGGGTCACGGTAAGAAATAATTCCAAACGATTGCGCCGGATTATGGTTTGTCTACAAGTCACATCCACCTGCCCATATCGGGATACGTGTGGGTGGATGTAACGCAGTATACGGGCCATAAGACGAGCAAGAGGTGGAATTATTTTTTGCCGGGGCCCTTAGTTATTTGTACTGATCTATGAAAACTTTCACGGTAAGTGATCGTGATATATATTGGTCACCTGGTTATACCCACCGCTGACAGTAGAATAATCATGGTTGGCACTGTTTAATTCACCGCCACTTACTGTGTAGTAGTTACTACTAGCACTGTTAGAAATACTACCGCTGATGGTGGAGGCGTATCCAGTGGCTTGATTGTTCTTGCCACCGGTTACCGTGGCATAAGGGCCATTTAAGATTGTCCCGTTCCCAAAACCTGCAATGAAACTCCCATAACCCGTATAAGTGTGTTTGGGTCCTACTATGAGATTGTGTGAGCCCATGCGTTGCCATTCTTGCATGTTATCCGGTTTCTCGTTGTAACCCACAATTAGGTTGCCCAAACCGTTTGGATGTCCGTCTGTGGTGCCGTTGAGATTACGAATATGTACATTGACACCTTCAAATAATATGTGCGGGCCTATCAGCCCGTTAATGTCAGAGCTATCATACACTGAGACGTAGTCCTCCAAATCGAAAATTGAACTTTCCCCTAAAGTTATCACTTGCTCAGACAAAGTGTCTACATTATCTCGGAGGCTCGTTAGTTTAGTGTTTATGTCGTTACCAGTATTCTGTAAGTCGAATATCTTTTCGTCTTGGAGTGAATCGTTTGTTTGATTACTCAAGATGGCTTGAGTATTGTTTGATACTTTTGCTTCCAGTAAGGCATCGGCAGATTGTAGCGCTTCTACGGCCTCAGTTAGGCTTACTATTAAGTGTTTCTGTGCAGCGACTGTATCCTCAAGCGTCGCGATGTATTTCTCAAGTTTTTCGATCTCCCATCGTGTACTGGTTTCAGTATCAGAATAGACTGTGCTCGTCATCGTGACAAATAAAAACATAGACAGGGCAATAACAGCTGTAGTTCCTTTTACTATTCCCATAATTACTCTCCTTAATAAGGATGTCACCATTTTATCCTATAGATTTTACAAATAACTGTGGGTATATTAAACCAAGAATCATGCCAAATCCGATGTCTACTAAGAATCAACATAATTGCAGATATTTAGACAACTTTTTC
>Ga0307423_1002321_pt1 | contig 10743 bp, 8 predicted proteins | sample SalMarWE160310MG_FD_202154 | JGI IMG/M metagenome (GOLD analysis project Ga0307423, IMG submission 202154) | Salt marsh sediment microbial communities from the Plum Island Ecosystem LTER, Massachusetts, United States - WE1603-10 | ecosystem: Environmental > Aquatic > Marine > Intertidal zone >... | reverse complement strand
TGGGCGGCCGTATTGAAGTAGAGAGCAAATTGGGGGTGGGTTCTACATTCAGGGTGTTTTTGCCAAAGCGGCCCAAGGTGGCGCAGCTCACCATGGACCAGATGCCCTGGAGCGGAGGCAAAGAGACACCATGATCCTGTCCATAGGAGTGCTTCTGGTGGATGACCAGCGGGATTTCACCGAGATGCTGGGTTTGCGGCTCCAGGAAGAGGGTCATCGAGTCAGCGCCGCCTTTTCCGGGGAACACGCGCTGCAGGCGCTAGAGCGCGGTCACGAAACCGTGGACGTGGTGGTGCTGGATTTGAAGATGCCCGGCCTGGATGGAGAGGAGACCCTCAAGGCCATCAAGGAGCGTTGGCCCCAGTTGGAGGTGATTCTTTTGACGGGGCACGGAAGCATCGATACCGCAGTCACGTGCCTTAAGGCCGGCGCGTTCGACTACCTCCTGAAGCCGGCCTATTTTTCGGAGTTGCTGGCCAAACTGGGAAAAGCCCGGCGGTTGAAGTGGGAACGGGAAGAGCGCATGCGAATGGCAGAGGCCAAGCTTGGGGGGCGCCGCAGCGGCGGCCTGATGTAAAAGCCTTTTATCGGTTTTGACACTAAAGGCAGGCAAGCCATGCACAAGGTATACCGTCGCCTGGCCAAGAGAATGACCGCCACCGCTCTGGTGGTGGCATTGGCGCCCCTGTACGCCGTGGGCGCCGGCATCTATTTTTATTTCTCAGGCATTCAAGAGGAACAAATAAAGCACGAGTTGAGCACTTTGGCTCATAACCGCATGAGCGCCATCAGCTTGTTCTTGGATGAGCGCACGTCGGTGTTGGAGGTGCTTGCGCAAACATCGAGCAAGGAGGCGCTCACCCAGCCGGGCGCCCTGGAGAAAGTCTTCGGTTTGTTGAATCGGCGTGCCTGGTCATTTTTAGATTTGGGGGTTATCGACGCCCAAGGCCGCCATTTGGCCTACGTGGGTCCCTATCCCTTGGAGGATCGCAACTACTCCGAGGCGCCTTGGTTCCGGGAAACCATGCTGCGCGGCACTTTCGTCAGCGATGTGTTCTTGGGGTTCCGCGGCAAGCCCCACTTTGTGGTGGCGGTCAAGCACTCGGCCGGTGCCAATTCCTGGATTCTGCGGGCCACCATAGATTCGGAGGTGTTCACTCGCTTGGTGCAAAGCGCCCAACTGGGCCAGCGGGGGGACTCGTATATCGTTAACTGCGAAGGCAATTATCAGACGCCGCCGCGTTTCGGCGGGAAGATCCTTGATCCGTCCGGGATAGACCTGAAACATGTGCCGCGGCGAATCAACGTAGTGGAGCGCACCACAGCCGAAGGCAAGCATCTGCTTACCGCGTTTGCTTGGTTGCCCAAGAAAGACTGGCTCATGGTGATTGATCAGGACCCGCGCGAAGCCTTGGGTCCCATGAACCTGGCGCGTGAGCTTGAGCTGGCCGTTTTGGGGTTTTCTAGCCTGCTCATCGCCGCCTCCATTATTTTTCTAGTCCGGCATATGGTGCGTCGCTTGGAAGAGCAGGACCGCGAACGCATGGCTTTTGACGCCCAGTTGGCCCACTCCGGCCGCCTGGTTTCCTTGGGCCGCATGGCCGCGGGCGTGGCCCATGAAATCAACAACCCTCTGGCCGCCATCGGGGAGTTGGCCGGACTCTTAGACGACCTTATCGATGAGGATTTCCGCAAGAGTCATCCGCACGGAACCCTATTTAAAGAAAACCTTGCCAAGATCCAGCAGCATGTAGAGCGGGTGCGCAGTGTCACCCACCGCCTTTTGGGTTTCGCCAGGCGCATGGAGCCCCACCTGGAAGCGCTGGAGGTCAACCAGGTTCTAACGGAGGCCTTCTCCTTCTTGGAAAGAGAGGCTAAGCTTAAAGGAGTGGAGGTGAAATTGGAATTGGCCCAGGACCTGCCCAGCCTGCAAACGGACAGGGCTCAATTGCAGCAAGTGTTCCTTAACCTCCTGAACAATGCCCTGGATGCAGTGGAAGAGGGAGGCCATTTGAGGCTCGAGAGCTGGCGGGATGATGGCGAAGTGGTGGTGAGCGTGGCCGACAATGGGCCGGGAATTCCCGAAGACATGCAGGACAGCGTGTTCGATCCGTTTTTTACCACTAAAGGGCCGGGAGAAGGCACCGGCCTGGGACTTAGCATAAGCTATTCGATCATGCAGAAGCTGGGCGGCTCCATCACCTTTGAAAGCGTGCCGCACCAGGGAGCCACCTTCTATGTGCACATACCCATCTCTTAGGGCCAGAGAGAGGCAAGGAGGCGTAAAGGGTGGACTCTTTTAGCGTGCTCGTTGTTGATGACGAACGGGATTTCCTCCAAGCGCTGGTGGCGCGATTGAGCTTGCGCAAGCTCAACGCAGCGGGAGTGGATAACGGCCTGGCGGCGTTGGAGCATTTGGACAAGGCGCCGGTGGATGTGGTGGTGCTGGATCTCAAGATGCCCGGTATGGATGGCTTGCAGGTGCTTGACGAGATAAAACGCCGCGACCCCAAGGTGGAGGTTGTTATACTCACAGGCCACGGCTCGGTGGAGTCGGGTATGGAGGGGGTCAGCCGGGGCGCATTCGCCTATTTGATCAAACCGGTGAAGATCGATGAGCTTTTGGAGAAGATAGTCAAGGCGTACGAGTGGAAGCAAACCAACCAGACGCTTCCCCGCGAAGAGGATATTTGAGAGGATTTGCATGGCCGACGACGGCGCAAAACTGCTTCTGGTCGATGATGAGAGCGATTTTCTGGAGTCGCTGGCAAAGCGGTTAGCTTTGCGCAATTACACCGTGCACATTGCCGATAACGGGCCGGCGGCCTTGGAACTGCTGGACCGCGTACCCATTGACGTGGCGATTTTGGACGTGCGTATGCCCGGCATGGACGGGGTGGCCACCTTGAAGGAGTTAAAACGACGACATCCAGAGGTAGAGGTGCTGATGCTCACCGGCCATGCCGATTTGGACGGCCCGTTGCGGGGATTGCAGTTGGGCTTTTTTGATTACCTCACCAAGCCGGTGGATATTGAACGGCTGACCGCCAAGATACAGTCTGCCTTGGATAGGGTCCGGGGGCGGGCATCGTCCCCTGGCCGCACCTTCAGCCAAAAAATGAAGGAGCGCATGGCAACAGCCGACCGCCTGGCCGTGTTGGGGACCTTGGCTGCCAGCGTGGCCCACGAGATTAACAATCCCTTGGCGGTGATAAACGATAGTACCGGCTATATGCAGACGGTGGTGGCCAAGGACGACCTGCCGGCGGAGACGAGGCAAAAGCTGGAAATGGCGCTTGGCAAATCCGCCGCCGCCTTGGATCGGGCCCGGCACATAAGCCGCCGCCTGCTTTCTTTCGCTCGCAGCACCGATTCCAAGGCCACTCTGGTGGACTTAAGCGAACTGGCCGCCGAGGTGATTGATTTAACCAAGAAGCCGGCTCAGCATATGAAAGTGGAGGTGGCGGCGCGGGCCGAGGCGAGCAACCTTAGCGCCAGGCTGGACCCCTACAAGATCAGGCAGGTTTTGCTAAATTTGGTGGTCAACGCCATTCAGGCTGAGGAGTCCGGGGGAAAAGTCGAGATCATGATCTCCGGAGACGATAAAGAAGCGGTGATTTCGGTTAAAGATAACGGACCAGGCATTCCGCCAGAAAATATGGAGCGTATTTTCGAGCCATTTTTTACCACCAAACCCGAGGAAATCGGCACCGGCCTTGGTTTGCCGGTCACCCGCGGCATTGTTGAAGAGTTGCGCGGCCGTTTGGAGGTTGAGAGCAAGGTGGGGGAAGGCGCATTATTCAAGGTAGTGTTGCCCCGCAACCAAGGGCCGGCCCCCAGCAATACGGCCAAGGAGAAAGCCATATGAGCGAAGCGGTCATCAAGGTTTTATTGGTGGACGACGAGGCCGATTTCCTGCAAACGCTAAGCAAGCGTTTGACCATGCGCAAGTTGGAAGTCTACACCGCCACCAGTGGCGAGGAAGGCCTGCAGGTGCTGGATAAGCAACTCATGGATGTGGTGGTGCTGGATGTGCGGATGCCGGGCATGGACGGTATTCAGACCATCAAAGAAATCAGGAAGCGCCACCCCATCGTGGAGGTTATATTGTTGACCGGTCATGCGGACATAGAGTGCTCCATTGACGGCATGAGCTGTGGCGCCTTTGATTATTTGCTCAAGCCGGTGGCTATAGACGAGCTGCTCTATAAAATCCAGGACGCCTATAAGATGAAGTCTCTCAAAGAGCATAAGATAAGCGACCTGAAAGCAGCGGCCCAGGCAAGAGACCATGGGGCCTAGACCCCAGATGGCGACTTGAGCGCCTCAGATGATATTTAATTCCCTAAAAAAAATATTTGGCTGGGGTAACAAGGAACCGCAGATATCTACGGAGGAGGTGGAAGGGCTGCGCTCCGCCTTCAAGAAGCGCTATCATAGTTTCAAGCTTCTTTTGGCCGCCAATAATAAAGCTTTGGAATTGATGTCCGAGATGGAGCGCTCCCTGGCGGGGAGCCAACCCTTTGGCATGGCCTTCATCCGCGCCCATTGCACCGGGATCGGCGTGAACGTGTTTCAGATGGTGCGTTCCATGGGCGATCTGGCTCCCGAGCGCTACCAGGCCCTGCCCCAGCGTTTCAAGTCAATACAGGCCCACATCAACGCGGAACTGGGAAAGCGCCGAGAAGAGGAAGGCGGACCCCTGCTGCTGCCCCTTGACCAGGCTAGCAAGGAGACCATCGATCTGGTGGGCTCCAAGATGGCCAACCTGGGTGAGATAAAAAACCAGCTAAGCTTCATCACGCCGGAAGGATTTGTATTGACCGCCGCCGCGCAACGCTTGTTTTTTCGGAACAATGATTTGAGGGACGAAATCAACCGTCGCATCCAATCCACCGATCTCGACAGGGTGGACAAGCTTTTCGCCCTTTCCACCGGCCTGCAGCAACTCGTCATGCGGTCTCAGCTGCCGCTTGAGCTTATGGCCGAAATGGAGAAGGCCTATGCCGGCCTGGAGAAGCGGACTCATGTGGGGGTGACGGTATCGGTGCGCTCCAGCGCATTGGGCGAGGATGCGGCCGGCACATCCTTTGCCGGTCAATACCGCAGCCAGCTCAACGTAGCTCATAGCAATCTGACCGAAGCCTACAAGGACGTGGTGGCCAGCCTATACAGTCCCCAGGCCATGAGCTACCGTTGGGGCAGGGGCTTGCCCGACGAGGACGTGGCTATGTGCGTGGGAGTGCTGGCCATGGTAGACGCGGTGGCGGGTGGGGTCACCTACACCAGCGATCCGCTCAATATCCGTGATAAACGCTTGTACATTAACTCCGCCTGGGGCCTGCCCAAGAGTGTGGTGGATGGCGCTGAAAGCGTGGATGTCTTTGTGGTGCGGCGCGAGCCGCAACTCAAAGTGGAGGAGCGGCGGGTGGCAGACAAGGAACACCAGTTCGTGTGCTATCCGGAGGAAGGCGTCTGCCGCATGGACCTGACCGGCGACAAAGCAGGCGCACCTTCTTTAAGCGACGAGCAGGCCCTGGCCGTGGCGGGATTGGCTCTGCAACTGGAGGATTATTACGGCGGTCCCCAGGATGTGGAGTGGGCCATAACCGGTAGTGGCGATTTGCTGGTGCTGCAATGCCGCCCCTTGCAGCAGCGGGCCGATGAAGAGCGCGGGCCCGAGGTGGGAGATCACAAAGGGTCGCCACTTATTGTGAGCGGCGGAGTTGCGGCCAGCCCCGGCGTGGGGGCCGGGCCGGTTTATTGGGTCAGAAAAGACCGCGACGCCTTGACCTTTCCCGAGGGGGCCGTTTTGGCTTGCTTGCAGCCGACGCCGCGTCTGGCCGCGCTTTTGTCCCGGGCGGCGGCCGTGGTGGCGGGCCAGGGCGGCATGGCCGGGCATATGGCCAACGTGGCCCGGGAGTTCGGGGTGCCGGCCTTGTTCGGACTGGGCTCGGCGGTGGACCGCCTGGAGCAAAACCAGGTGGTGACGGTGGACGCCGAGGGGTTGGGCGTTTACCAAGGCCGCGTAGAGGAACTTTTGCAAATCAGCAGCCCCAAGAAAAACCTGATGCTGGACAGCCCGGTTCACCAGGTTCTGGAGCGCGTCATAGAGCACATAGCCCCGCTTACCCTGATAGATCCCGATGCCAATGAGTTTAAGGCCGAGAACGTAAAGACCCTGCACGACATCACCAGATTCTGCCATGAGAGATCGGTGCATGAAATGTTCTCGTTTGGCAAAGAGCATCATTTTCCGGAGCGGTCTTCCAAGCAACTGTATTACAAGGTTCCTATGCAATGGTGGATCATCAACCTGGACGACGGATACATTGCAGAAGAGGAAGGGAAATATGTTCGCCTTGAGAACATCGCCTGCCGGCCCATGCTGGCCTTGTGGGACGGGATGGTGGCGGTGCCTTGGGACGGGCCTCCGGCGGTGAGCGGTGCGGGGCTGGCTTCAGTGCTCTTTCAGGCCACCACCAACCCCAATTTGGTGCCAGGAGTCAAAACCGCCTACGCCAATCTGAACTATTTCATGATCTCCAAAAACTTCATGAGCCTGCATTCACGCTTCGGGTTTCATTTTTCCACGGTGGAGGCACTGGTTAGCGACAGGCCGCCGGAGAACTATATCTCCTTCACCTTTAAAGGCGGCGCGGCTGATTTTGAAAGGCGCTTGGCCCGGGTTCACTTCATCACCGAACTACTGGAGGAAAACGGCTTCGGGTTAAGGATAAACGAAGACATGGCCGCTGCCAGGGTGGAAGGCTTGGTGCAGGAGGAAATGGAGGCCAAGCTAAGAATCCTGGGTTATCTAATCATGCACACCCGCCAACTGGATATGATAATGAGCCATCCCGCAACGGTGGATCATTATCGCGCCAAAATGCGCGCCGATATAACCGCCGTAGTGGGGCTGGTTTCACCTAAAGACGCCTCGGAGAAAGTCGATGAGAAATTTATCCACTAGCAGGTTAGATTTGGCGAGTTAAAATCTTAGTGACTCGCGCGTTGGGGTTTGGAGCCATTATGCGAGGTTATGCTTGCCCTGGACCGCGGTACTCCAAGGCCAGCAGGCTGACATCATCCACGGGAGGCAAACCTTGGCCAAAAGCCTTCAATTCCTGGTTTAATACCTTAAATATTTCCTGTAATGGTTGGTCCCGCAGCTGAGCTAAAACCTCCAGGAACCTGTCCTGGCCGTACAACTGGTCTTTGGCGTTTTGATATTCAACCACGCCGTCGGTGTAGAGTAGCAGCTTGTCTCCCGGGCGCAGAATAAGTCGGCCTTCTTCAAAAGGAATATCCATGTTAAGCCCGATTATGCTGCCGCCTGCATCCAGGAATTCCATGTCAGCCCCAGCCCGTAAAAGCACCGGCGGGGGATGGGCGGCGGTGGAGTAGACCAGTTCGCCGCTGGATAGATTCAGCACGATATAGGCGATGGTGAAGTGTTTTTCAAAACGCTCCAAGGGATACTGCTTGTCGAGAAGACTGAGCACCTCAGCGGGAGGAGTGATTACTCCATCAGCATTGATTATGAGTCCGCTGTGCAGCTCCAGCATATCGTGCACACTGACCGTAACCAAAGCCGACGGCACGCCATGGCCGCTGACATCCACCATATAAAGCAGCAGGTGGTCCTTATCCAGCATGAAGGCTTCGAAAATGTCGCCTCCGATGTGCTGGCTGGGTTCGAAGTGCCAGAGCATTTCGATTTCAGGTCGATGGGGAAGTTGCTCTGGAAGCAGGGCCCGCTGAATGCCGGCCGCGGCTTCCAGGTCATCATTCAGGCGCGCCTGCTTTTCCGCCAGCTCACGGCTGGTGGCTTCGGCTGCCTTTTTGGCATTGGTCAACTGATCTTCATATTGCTTGAGCTTGGTGATGTCGCGCAAGATACCGGTGAAGGTGATGCGGCCGCCTTGCTGGACTTCACTCACTGAAAGATAAAGGGGAAACAGGGTGCCGTCTTTTCGCTTGCCGATGACCTCGCGGCCAATGCCGATGACGTGCACTTCGCCGGTGGCTAGATAGTGCTCAACGTATTCTTGATGATGAGCGGCCATATTAGACGGCTGGATTATCGCCACAGGCTGGCCGATTACCTCGTCGACAGTGTAACCGAACATTTTTTCGGCAGCTCTATTGAAGGACTCGATAATTCCACCCGCGTCTATGGAAATTATCCCTTCCACCGCTTTGCCCAGCACCGCCTTGAGCCTTGCTTCGCTGTCGGCCAATTTTTGCGCCGAGCGGCTGGCTTCGATCATGCCCGCCAGGGTGCGCGCCACCAACCCGAGGAACTCGGTCTCGTTTTGGCTTGGTTCCTGTCCGGGCAGTTGGTACAGAACCATTACGCCAAGGCACTGGGAGCCGCTCATAATGGGCAGGCAGTAATGGCCGTGCTGGGGCATGCCGGGGTAGGTGTTTTTGTGTTGGCCGTCGACTTGGGCGCTGTGCTGGATTTCGCCAGTCTGGGCAGCCCGTCCGCAGTGGCAATGACCGAAGGGGACTTTTTCGCATAGGGTGAGTAGCTCATCATTGATATCCTTGGCTGCCACCAAGCTCAAGGTTTGTGGATCCTTTTCATCGGTAAGAAAGACGGCGCCCCGCGGCAAGGTGCTGAGCCAAGGTATCGCCAGTAAGATGGATAAGGCGGCGTGGAGTTGATAATCCAGGCTGCCGCCCTCCAGGGAAAGTTCGAGAAGTCGGTTGAGGGCTTCTTGGTTGCGGGCGTTGCGGATAATATCTTCTTCGGCCAGTCTGCGGCGGGTTTGATTGCGGGCAAGGAGCCAGGCCCCAAGCGCGGCGCCGCCCAGCAGCGCCAGCCATAGATAGAGCATCTGGCGGAAGTATACGCCTACTTGCTGGTCGACCGCCTTGGCCGGCACAAATGAAATGATGATCCAGCTTGGTTTGACCGGCATTTGGCCGAAGGGGGATACCTTGGCGAAAGTGTACAAGCCTTGGTGTATGAAACCTTGACCGGTATCCCCCTTTTCGATTAAGCGCCAGGCATCAGGATGCATGACGGGCATGCGCCGGTCCTTGCCGTTGGTAAACATGAAGGCGAAAAGATAATCTTGTGGCGCTCCCAGCAGCCAATAGCCTTGTTGGTTTAGCACCATGGCGATGCCCGGCTTGGCTAGGATCTGGTCCAGATCGCGCAAAAGGACCTGGGCCAGCAGATTCACAACCAGCACGCCTCGGCGTTGGCCCTGGCGGTCAAACACCGGCCTGACGAAGCGAATGGTTGGCTTCCAGGGGATTTGGATTTCGCCGCGTTCCGCATTCAAGTCAAGGGGCGAAATGTATTGCTCACCAACCCCTAATTCGCGGCCTATTTGAAAGTAGGATGTTTCCGATTTGTCTTGCAGCTCATTAAGCGGGACTATTTGAGCTTTGCTCAAAGTGTGATTAGCCCGAATCAGCTCTCGCCCATCAAGCCCGATGAATCGGATCTGATCGTATATTTTCAGGTTGCGTATTGCGCTAAGAAAGACCTCGGCCATTTGGCTTTTGTCTCGTTGCGTGGGGTTGGTCGGCCAGTCGTGAAGCTCCGGCAAATCCGCCAGGGTTTCGGTCAGTCTTGAGGAAGCTTCCAGGGCTTGCAGCATGCGCCTGTGCAGGATCTGGAGCTGGGCTTTTTGCTGGGCCAGCAACAAACGGCGCTCGCTAATAGTTTGCTGCTTGTAAAATAGATATGCCCCGCCGGTAAGAAACAAGGCGACCGGAACGAACCAAAGCACAAATAATCTCAGCATGAGGCCCACACTTGGTTCCCACAAAAATCCCTTGCGGCCTGGCATAATTCTCCTTTCAAGACCGTTGGCCTTAGGGCAAGCTGACTATAGCATTTATTATGTTGTTTGTTTGTTGGTTTGCCAATAGCGGTGGACCATTCGGGATATGCTACACTAAATAATTATAGCCCCTCGTTTCATGGAAGGTTTGAATTCATTAGAGGAGGCGAAAACTTTTCATGCAGATTGAACAGCAGCAAATCGGCGGGGTTTTGGTGATCACCCCTCAGGAAGAGCGCCTTGATGCGGCGGTGGCCGGTGCCTTCAAGGGCTATATGGTCGATGTTATCAACCAGGGCAACCAAAAGGTGGTCCTAAATATGGAAAGAGTGGAGTTTGTCGACTCCAGCGGATTGACCGCCATTGTCTCCACCCTGAAAACATTGGGTCTGGCGGGCGGCGAAATAGTGGTGTGCAGCATCAATAAAAACGTGACCGCTTTATTCAAACTGACCAGGCTCGACCGGGTGTTTAAGGTGTTCGACGACATAGACCAGGCCTGCCGGGTTTTGGACAAATAACCGCCACGGACGGGCGCGGCATGAGCGCCGAATCAATCAAATCCTTAGTTATTGACAGCCGCTTGGAGGAGGTACGCCGAGTGGCTGATTTGGTGCGCCGCGCCTGCCTGGACTTCGGAGTCGATGAAGACTTGGCCGGCTTGGTCGAACTCGCGGTGGTCGAGGCGGCCAACAACGTCATAAAGCACGCCTACAAGGAGGCGCCGGGCCACCAGGTGGAGGTCGAGCTGAAAAAGGAGCCGGGACGATTGGTCATAGGCATCAGCGATTGGGGCGAGCCCATAACGGAACAAGCCTCATCGCCGCCCCAGGCGCCGCGAATTGATCCCCATGATCCGGCAGGCATGCAGGAAGGCGGCATGGGGCTTTTTATAATCAGCCAAGTAATGGACCAGGCTTTCCGGAGCCGAAATGGC
>Ga0307423_1002319_pt1 | contig 10751 bp, 14 predicted proteins | sample SalMarWE160310MG_FD_202154 | JGI IMG/M metagenome (GOLD analysis project Ga0307423, IMG submission 202154) | Salt marsh sediment microbial communities from the Plum Island Ecosystem LTER, Massachusetts, United States - WE1603-10 | ecosystem: Environmental > Aquatic > Marine > Intertidal zone >... | reverse complement strand
CTTGTCTACTGCCGGTGGTAGGGCCGAAGGGATTTGAACCCTTGACTTCCACCGTGTGAGGATGGCACAAACACTTATAAAGATTTGCGACGTAATATTAATGTCTTATATGGCATCAAATTATTGTTGCCCGATTATTGCCCGACTGATCAGCAGGCCTGGAGTGCCTTCAAGGTTCTATTATTAACTTAGCTAAAATTAAACCGGTGACTACGACCATGCAAGGACGACACTCTTCTCGGTGCGCGTAATGGATTGTTTATGGCGTCGTCGATTCCATTGGCTCCCCATTACCAAAATATATTCAGCATTGTTCGACAGAGGATACCCGCTTGATTAGCTAAACGATTAAGGACTGCTACGCTCGAAATTAAGACAAGTGCGATTACCATTGGGTTTTCAGTGATAAATCGCTTCTACAGATAGCTTATGAAACCTTTGGGCGCCGCCCACTCGAATGACCACACTCTCAAGAAGCACCAGAAGGCTCAAAAAAAATCAAAAGCCTAGTTGCCGCATAGTGATTTAAGGTATAAATTTATTCATAGTAAACACTAGGACAAAGGAGGGAACCATGTGGCTCTCCTATCGAGAGGCAATCACCACCTTCCACGGCATGGGCCTGGGGGCGATTTTCCTGCTGGTGTTCACAGGTACCTGGGTTCTGCTTTGGGGGCTGCGCTCGGGCTGGGTTACTACCGTCGGCGTGGAGGCCCACCGAAAGCTGCTGGCTTTCGGGGCTATGCTGATGGCCATCGTGGCCTGGCTGACGGTCATTATCGGCACCTACCTGCCCTACACCTGGTATAGAGCCAAGCCACCTGCCGGCGCAGACCTGACCCAGTATCCCCGCTCTTTCCTGCTGGCCAATCCCAAACTAGCCTTTTTGCACAGTTTCGGCATGGAGTGGAAGGAGCACGTGGCTTGGCTGGCCCCCATCCTGGCCACGGCCGCAGCCTATTTGATCTGGCGATACGGAGGCAAGCTGGCTGAGAACGCCAAGGTGCGTAACGCCGCACTAATCCTGCTCACCCTCTCCTTTGTAGCCGCCGCCACCGCCGGCTTGATAGGCGCCTTTATCACCAAGGCCGCCCCCCTGCGGTAAAGGAGGAAAGACATGAACCCGTCTGAATCCAACCTGAGCAATGGTCCCGCGGCGGCCGCCACCCTGGCTGCGGGCATTGGCTGCGTGGCCATGGGAGTATTCTCCACCCTGAGCGAGGTCAGCCAATTTGTCGGCCGCATCTTGAACTTCTACAACCCCACCGGCAACCTGTCGGGCAAGACTTTGGTGGCAATAGTCATCTGGCTGGTGAGCTGGGCCCTGCTAAAAAAACGCTTTGCCGACCAAGAAGTTAATTTCGCGGGGATATTAACCCTGTCCCTGGTCTTGGTGGGCCTGGGTTTTTTGGGGACCTTCCCGCCGTTCTTTGACCTGTTGGCTGACTAACCGCGGGGAGTATGGCGCCTTCATAAGGAGAGGATGACTCATGTCAGCCAAGACATTTGTGTGGCCAAAGGACCTGTGCCCCAGCCGGGCAAGCCTGACGGCGGCCATGGCGGTGGCCCTCTTCTACTGCCTCCTGGCGGCGGGCTGGGTCTGGGCCGGCCCGCCCTTCTTTACCGACGATCCCGAGACGGTACCCTACAAGCACTGGGAGTTTTATGTAGCCAGCCAATATACAAAGAACCAAGACGGCAAATCCGGCACCGCCCCACACTTCGAGGCCAACTACGGCGTATTGCCTGACCTGCAACTGCACATGATCGTGCCCATGGCCTGGGACCGTCCCCTGGGCGGTTCCACCCAGTACGGCGTAGGGGACATGGAGCTGGGGGCCAAGTACCGCTTCATCCATGAGGGCGAGTATATGCCCCAGGTGGGCGTATTTCCCATCCTGGTGCTGCCCACCGGCGATGATGACCGCGGCCTGGGCGAGGGCCAGACCAAGCTGTTCATACCAGTTTGGCTGCAAAAGAGTTGGGGCCCCTGGACCTCCTACGGGGGTGGTGGCTACTGGATCAACCCCGGCGACGGCAATCAGGACTTCTGGTTTGCCGGCTGGCTGTTAGAGCGCGAGATCACTAGCTGGCTCACCCTGGGTGGAGAGTTTTTTTTCACCACCGCCGACACCGTGGACGGCAGCGACAGCACCGGCTTCAACCTTGGGGCCATCATAAACCTAACCGAAGAGCACCACCTCCTGTTCTCGGCCGGCAGCGACCTGCACGGCGACACGGACCTGACCGTCTACGCTGGCTACCAGCTCACCTTCGGCCCGCCGGAGAAGAAGAAATAACTGGTAGCAAAGGGGACGCTCGGAATTGACTGGATACAAATTTAAAGGGAGCCGGGCAAGATGTATTGCCCAGTTTTTACCCAACGCAATTAGGGCCAGGCGCTCAAAGCAGCCTGGCCTTAACTGTTTGTTTTTATTATTGGTAGGGCCGACGCTATAGCACCGGTAGTAGAAATTTATAAATTTAATTTGAGCTGGATTCAAAAGGCGTATCGCAGATAATTTTAAGGGCGTTACAAATACTCAAAACTGGTTTTAAATGACAGCAATACATGCTATCTAATTGTTTTAAATTGTTTATTTCTTAAGCGTATACACGTTTAGGGAAAAGGCCTTCTTCCAAAGGGCACAATAAATGGTCACAATAACATTTCACATTGAACCCATAAAACCATTATTCCCACCCAAAGTCTAGCTCAGACCAACAGCTAAATTTCTCCCCACAAAATCAAATAGATATAGTTTACGTTGTAATGATTTATACTGCAGATGTATGTTAATCTCCATGAGGCAGTCGCAGAAATTGGAAATAATTCCGTGATGCCTTTGACAAGTAGACAGTTTTGACTTCTATTGTTTATTACTATTTTTAGTTGGTTATCTATCTGGATGGCGTTAGAAAAGCAGAAAGCTGTTATCTTAGATGTCAATCGGCATGGAGGGTTCGCGCAAAATTGCATGGCGGGCTACCTCGTAGCCGGCCAGCATTATGGCCAGGGCCGAGACTTGGGTTGCCAGGTTCTCGGCTTTATATAAGCCGTAGGGAAAAGAGGGATGTTGGCGGCCGGCCGGCCAAAGGCCCAAAAGGGCCGCGGCCGAGCCCACCACGTCGGTGTCAGAATGCACCGCATCGCCCATCAAGGCGGCGCTGCCAGAGACCCAGCCCGCCATGCCCTTGCCTGCGGCCAAGGAGGCGTTCAGCAACACAGAGGTCGCGGCCCAGCGCCGGGCATGAGCTATCTGGCTGTTGAGGCCTTGGTTTGCCATGCGGGCCTTTCCCGGATTTGCCGTTAGCGTATCTATTCTTTGTCAAACCGTGGAAGGGTTAATCAGTAGTACCGGCACATCAGGAGTCCGAGCCACTTTGTGAGCCACGCTGCCGAAGAACACATAATCCAATCCCTTGCGGGCATGGGACGCCATGATGATAAGATCGATGCGGTTGTTCTTGGCGTAATCTCTGATCTCTTGGCCGGGTCTGCCCTTGAGCAATACCGTGCTGACCTCGGGCAATCCCGCAAAATGCTCCTCGGCGATTTGGGCGAGTTTTTGTTCTGCGCCGCGTTCCATGTTTTCCATAATTTGATCAAGATTCACATGCGCCTCGACCAGCCCGGCGTACTCGCTTGTGATCTCCAACACATGAAGCACTTCCACCTTTGCCTGGTGGCGGGTGGCCATCATGCGAACGTACGGCGATATTTTTACGCCTACCCCAGAAAAATCCACCGGGAAAAGAATCTTGGAGAACTCGACCATGACATATTCCTCCATGGTTGGAAGTCAAAGCCCCGGGTAGGTCCGGCCTCGAATAGGTTTTTCAAGGGCGGCTTTTCGTCAAAGATTGCCCAAGACTAATTCTGCGCCTCCTTTCCCCTGCGTTCGGTCCCATACCCGCAGGCGCTTGCCACCTTTTCGATCAGGCTGTGCATGGCCTGGCCCGCCCCGATTCGATCATGATTAAGTTCCAAGGGCTGCCCGGCGTCCTCACTGCTCACTATGCGGCTGTCCCATGGGATGCCGCCCAGAAACTTCAGCCCATAGCGCCTGGCTGTGCTCAGGCCGCCGCCCTGCCCGAGAACCGGGATGAGGGCGCCGCAATGGGGGCAGGTCTGGCTGGAGAAGTTTTCCACCAGCCCCAGGATGGACATGCCCATGTGCTGGCAGAAGTTGATGGCCTTGCGCACATCGGCCAGGGCCAGTTCCTGGGGGGTGGTGACGATCAGCGCCCGGGCCCCGGGCACGGTCTGGGCGATGGTGAGCGGCTCGTCGCCGGTTCCGGGAGGCGAGTCGATAATCAGGAAATCCAGCGGTCCCCAGGCCACATCGGCGATGAACTGCTTGATGGCCTTTATCTTCATGGGGCCCCGCCAGATCACCGAGGCGTCACGGTCCTTCATCATGGTTTCAATGCTCATAACCTCCAGATTGGGGCGGTAGGCCACCGGCGCGATGAGTTCGCCGTCTTCCTGGCCCAAAGCCTTGGCGCTGATGCCCAGGATGCGCGGAATGGACGGGCCGTGCAGGTCCACGTCCAAGAGTCCCACCCGGTAGCCCGCGCTTGCCAGGCCCAAAGCCAAGTTGGCGGCCACGGTGGATTTGCCCACTCCCCCCTTGCCGCTCATGACCATGATGGTGTGGCTGATGCCGGCCAGGTTATGCATGAGGCGCTGCCTGCGCATGGCCTTTTCCGGATCAAGCGGCTTTGAGGTCTCCTCCGTATGCATAGGCTCGTTCATTTTTATTTTTCCTTTGAGTCGGGGCTCAACTTGATATCCAGCTTTGCGACCTGGCCCTTTTCCAGGCGAAGCGTGTACTCCTTTTCGCAATGGCCCGTACAACGGGCCCGCAGAACATGATCCCCCACCGGCAGGCCGGTCATCTTAAACGGCGATTGACCCAAGCTGCGCCCGTCCAGCCAAATCTCGGCCTGGGGTTGGCAGGTCACTTCCAGACAGCCTCCATACAACCGCAAGTCAACGCTGCTCAGGGTGCGGGGTTTGACTTCTATCTGCTTCACGGCCCGCGCTCCATAGGCCTCCACCGCGACTTCATGCCTTCCAACGGGAATCCGCTCTAGGGTTAGGGGAGTGTTGCCCCGCGCTTTGCCGTCCAGAAAGACCTTGCCCTGCGGCCGGCAATCCACTTGCAGGGAGCCCTCTTTCATATCGCGCCGCATGGCGCGGGCCAAGGCCAGGTTTTGGGAGGCCATTTGGTCGCCTGGATAGACCTCCAGGCACTGGGCGAACAGATTTGCCGCGGCTTGGTAATCGCCCTGGTTGAACTTAGCCACGCCTTCCACATAGGCCAGACGCGCCCGGGAGCCCCGCTCCAGAGCCGCCATTTGGGCGGGAAAGCACTTTTTGCGCTGGTCGAGCCCGGCCAGGCGGGTCTTCGCCTTGGACCAGCCCGGCTTTATCTCCAGGGCCCGGCGCCAATAGCGGGCCGCTTCCTCGAAATGTCCGCCGGCCGCGGCCAGCTCTCCCTTGTCCAGCAATTCCAGGGCCTGTTTTTCGCTGTCTACCTTGCCAGCTAGGTTGGCGCACAGAGCTTGGTTTGGGATCTGCCCCATCAACAATAGGGCCAGGGCAATAAACATTGCCGTCATCAACGCGCGCAAGATTCTCCCTTGGGAGAGCCTTGTGGTGTTTTCTAATATAGAGCGTTTCATTTCCAATCCTCCCGCCAGCCTTGCAAGGCTCTTGCGGAGGCTAGCCTCGGGTCATTTTGGTCCCGCAACCGGGGCAAACGCGCTCGAAGCAGGGCACGCCTCTTTGGTGAGGGACGGTTTCGCCGCAGGCCGGGCAAAGGCAGAAGCCGCCCGCGCCAGCGGCGAAGCGTCCGCCCTGCCTGCCCCTTCCGCCACCCCTGCCAGTGCCAAAGGGGCCGATTCCTTTTCTATAGTTGGCTTTCGTGCTGCCATCCTGCTTCGAGGGACCGTTTTGGTTGTTGTTCGCCATTGTTCCTCCTGAATTGCGGACCGTGCTTTTGCTCCAAGGAAATCAGATTCACCGGGCGCCCTAGCCGGTCCAGCCGGGGGCGGCCTAGCTCCTGCTTTCCGCTTTTTGACTCACAGGCGGGGGTCGATATGACCTGTACCGCCGCATTCCGGGGTGTAGCAAGTCACGTTCTTGAACTCGCATCTTTCCCCGCATTCCGGACAAACCGCCGGCGGGGTTGCCGCGGTTATCAAAAAACCGCAATTGCCGCACTTCCAATAGATGAGCCCGCATTGGGGGCAGATATCCCCCACGAAGGCGCTGGAGGATGAATATCCGCAATGAGCACAAACCCATTTTTTTTTGCTTTCGTCATTCATGCCGTCCTCCCTTCTCTTCATTCATAGTCGCGGGCTCCAGGCACAGCTAAAAGCTGCTGGCTGATTTCATTGCCGGGTTTTTCCGCTCTGAGATCAGCCTTTCCAGCCGCTCCAGCATGGGCCCCAGTTCCTGCAGGGCCTTGCAGGCGCCCAGGGGCTGGCCGCTCAATCCCGCCCTTACCAATTCCTGTTCATAGGGAATGGATGCGATCACCCTTTGCCCCAGGTCGTTCAGCCTGTTCTTGAGCATGGCTTCCACTTCCGGCGATTCCACCTTGTTCAGGATCAGCCAGTAGTCGCTGATGCCCGCCTGCCGGCAAAAACGGTCCATTCTCTTGGCGAGGGAAATTGATTCCAGGGTGCAATCCAACACGCCCAGGATGATGTCCATCCTGTCCGGTATCCTTCTGCCGAAATGCTCGATGCCGGCTTTCATGTCGATCAGGTTCACCGCCTCGCCCTGGATCAAAAAGTCCCTGACCACTTTTTCCAAGGGGCCGTCGCAACCTTGCCCATAGGTTTCGATCTTGCCGGTCTGCAAAAGGGTGATGCCTTGCTTTTGGATGTAGTACTCAGGGGGGATCTCCTTGAAGAGGTCGATCCTGTGTTCCGGCACTGCCCTGGAATCTCCCACGCGCCTTAAGGGGCTGGGATCGTCCACCGGACAGGTCACCGCGGCGACGCCGCCGAAAAATTCCACCAGCGGTTTGGGTTCCCCCTCCACGCCCAGGCCGAACACAAGGCGTATAAGTCCCTCCGGGTTGGAGGCGTCGCCGTCCAACACCACAACCTGGTAGGCCTTAGCCGCCAAGGCGGCGGCCAAGAGGGCGATGACGGTGCTTTTGCCGCTGCCGCCCTTTCCACAGATAAGGATTCTCTTGCTCTGCAGCGTCTTGCTGGGTTTTTGCATGCCATTCATGGGAGCCCTTTTCCTTCTTTCTCTATTTCTAATAGAGATGCGAAATATGCGTCCATCCAATATCCGTCACAACCTTATGGACTCCCTGTTTGGCCGCCGGGGTTCAGCCATACAGCCCTGTAACGCCCTTAAAAGGGAGCAAGTCATATGCCATGAGTATTGCTGCGGTGGCGGGAAAATGAGAAGGAAGGCTATTTCAGAGGCTTATAAACCGGAGCTTCGCCCGGGCTGAAGCGGGGCCGGTGCTGGGGTCATGCATTTTGCACGATCAACGATCGCTGGCTTTGTCCCCTTTGGGAACATGCAGGCCTAGCTGTTTGATTTTGCGGTATAGGGTGCTGACGTCTATGCCCAGATCCCGGGCGGCTGATTTGCGGTTCCCTTCATGGCGCTCCAGGGCGTGCATTATCAGCACCTTTTCCATGGCCTTGAGACTGGTGGAACCCATGTCGGTCAGGCCGCTCTGCGCCTGTGGCCTCAGTTCCGGGGGCAAATGGCGTTGTTCTATGATACTGCCGGGACATAGCACCATGCCCTGTTCCAAAATATTTTCCAACTCGCGCACGTTGCCGGGATAGTCGTGCTCCATGAGGCAGGCCATGGCCTCCGGCGAGACCCCGGCGATTTCCCGGTTTTGCAGATGATTGAGCTTGCCTATGATGTGGTCGATCAAAAGAGGCAAGTCGCCCTTGCGCTCCTTTAAGGAAGGCAGCCTGATATGTATCACCCTTATGCGGTAGTAAAGGTCTTCCCGAAAGCGGCCGCTTTTCACCTCTTCCTTGAGGTCTTTGTTGGTGGCGGCCACCACCCTCACGTCAACCGGCTGGGGCTCGCTGGCGCCCAGGGGCTCGACCACGCGATCCTCCAGGAAGCGGAGCAGTCGCACCTGCAAGGCCGGCGAGATGTCTCCGATCTCGTCCAAGAAGATGGTGCCCCCATGGGCGCGGGTGAAACGGCCGACGCGATCGCGGCGGGCGTCGGTGAAGGCGCCGGCCTTGTGGCCGAATAGTTCGCTTTCCAATAGCGTGTCAGGTAAGGCGGCGCAGTTGACGATCACCAGCGGTTTGTCGCTGCGAGGAGAGAGGCTGTGAATGGCCCGGGCCACCAGTTCCTTGCCTGTGCCGCTGGGACCCTCGATCAAGACGGTGCTGTCGGTGCTGGCCAGCCTGGGCAGCAGGGAGAAAACCTGCCGCATGGCCGGGCTCTGTCCCACCATGTCCGCAAAATTGTAATGGGATTTGAGTTCCTTTTGCAGCTGCTCCACCTGGCTCAAGTCCTGGAAGGTCTCCACCCCGCCTACGATATTGCCGCTTTCATCGTAGAGCACCGCCGCTGATATGCGGATGGGCACTTTTCGTCCCGAATGATGGACGATGTAAGTGTTGGTCCTGACCGAGGGCTGGCCCGAGTCCATGGTGCGTCTCAGAATGCAGTCGGATTCGCATATGTTGGCGTGGAAAACATCCCAGCAATAGCACCCCAGAGCCTTTTCCACGGGAACGCCGGTGATCCTGGTCGCCGCCTGGTTGAAGCTGGTGATGCGCCAGTCCAAATCCACGGTAAAGACTCCCTCGTTTATGGAGTCTAGAATGATATCCCTGTCCGTTTTCACCGGCGACCTGTCCCTCTGCCCGCCCATCTTGGAGCCAAGCGGATTTGCATTTTGCCATTCCCGCTAACTAAATCATTGCGCATTGCAATGTTTCAGTCAATTGTCCATGCCGGGCTTTGGTGCCATCTGTTCCATATTGCATGTCATATTCCATAACCGCTAGGGCGGGTCCGGTTGGCCCGGACCTTGCTCTTTAAGAACTCATGAAAATCGGAATCTCATACTGGCAAGGCAGAATCTCGCCGGTTTTTGACGTAACCAGGCACCTATTGGTGTCGGACATGGATTTCCGGGTTCAAGAGTGGCGTTATGACGTTCTCCTGATGGAAAAGAATACTGGACATCGGGCAAGGCAATTGGCCGAACTAGGCGTGGAGGTTCTGATCTGCGGGGCGATTTCGCACGACCTGAAATCGGCCATGGAGGAAGAGGGGATTGAAGTCAAATGTCTGGTACGCGGAGATGTAAACGCGGTGCTTGATGCCTATCGCGCACATCACCTGGATCAGGAACAATTCAGAATGCCGCGGCCTACTGGAGACGGGAGCGTGCCAGGCGGCCCTGAATGAGAGGTTGCCCCTTGTTTGGAGTCGCGGGAAGCTTCAGGGCGCCATGGATTCCCAACCGCAGACGCATATTTTTGAAAGGAGGAAATCATGGCTTCAACCAGAGAACTAGTGGTCTACATTTTAAATACTAATGCAAGGATTCGAGAGTGGTGCCAGGAAAAGCATAAGTTCAACCTGGAGAAGGCGGAGCAGGCTGAACTCGATCGCTACGGCGACATCGTGGCTGAAATCATCGCTGATGGGGAAAAGGCCGGGGTGGTGAGCAGAGCCCAAATCGAGGGAACCGAGCCACTCCCCTCTTGAAACTGCATGTACCAAATCGCAGCCTGATTGGTTTGCTGTGGCTCGCAGGCAAGTGTGAATAGTGCATTGCCAGCCAAATGTTGGCGCTACTAAACCTCAAGTCCAAGTGCCGCCAGGAATGAAGGGACATTGCCATGCTGGTTAGGAATTGCATGAGTAGGCACCTCGTAAAGGTACCGGCCAAGTATCCTTTGCTTGAGGCTGCCGGGTTAATGTTTGAACACCACATCAGCCACTTGCCGGTGGTGGAAAAGGGCCTTCTCAAGGGCATTGTCAGCAATCGGGATCTAAAAAGGGCGTGGAGCTATCGCCTGGGCAAAACCGACCCGGATCTTTTTTGGGCAAAGACTCAGAAAATGAAGGTGGCTGACATCATGACCCGCGACCCCTTGTACATCACAGAAAATGAGCCCGTGGAAAGAGCCGCCGTTGTCATGCAGGAAAACTGGATATCGTCGCTTCCGGTATTGGATGCTTCAGGCCATCTCAAGGCCATGATCAGCTTGGGCGATGTTTTTAGAGCACTGATGCAAGAAAAGGGGGGTTCACATGAGCCAATGATCGGCGTGGGCTCGAATATCGAATCCCCCAAAAACATTGGTTGGGCTAGCGGCTAAAATACCCTTTGCCTGAACCCGAGGTGCTTGGCATTTAGGCGGGGGCTTCCCGCCCATGCCCCCTGCATAGTTTGTAGGCCATGGCTAATAAATGACTAACTTAGCGAGACTCTAAACAATCGGCGCTCTCTTAAAGAATATCTACCCGGGTGGGCACCTCTTCTTTTCCAAAAAAGAGGGGGTTCCCCCGGCGCCCCTCGATTCTTATATGCGATCCGTCCCTTGCTAATATGCTCTACAATTCACCATGTTAAGCACCATTGTTTCCTCCTGGCAAATCTGTCTTGACCTCCCCCCAGTAAACGGTACCGCTGAAAAGTAGAGGATTCTGGCATAATGGCCTTCTTCAAGAGGAGGAGTTTTGCCGTGAAGCGATCGAAGTTCACCGACGA
>Ga0307423_1002316_pt1 | contig 10752 bp, 7 predicted proteins | sample SalMarWE160310MG_FD_202154 | JGI IMG/M metagenome (GOLD analysis project Ga0307423, IMG submission 202154) | Salt marsh sediment microbial communities from the Plum Island Ecosystem LTER, Massachusetts, United States - WE1603-10 | ecosystem: Environmental > Aquatic > Marine > Intertidal zone >... | reverse complement strand
TAAAGCACATAGGTACTACACTTGATATAGGCACACAAAATCTTCATACATATGATGTATATTTTTCGAAGATCTTGCTGGAGATGGAAAATGGTGGTATTTCATCTCTTGATAATATTATAGTCTGTGGGGAAGATGACTCTGAAAATATAATACTTTCTTTTTACGGAACATTCCCCGAAGCTAATGTCAGCCGGCTCGAATTTGATGATCTTGATTTATCAGCTCTTGATGAAGAAACAAAAGAGAAATTCTCGAGCTTTAGTATTCCTGTGGCAGTTGCCATAGATTACTATGACGATCTGAATAAAGAGCATCAAGGATTACATATTCTTCCTAAAACTATTAAGGAAGAACAAAAAGTTGTACAGTTCTCCTGGCATGGATATGCATTATTACCGTTATTATTTATCGCTGCCTTCTTTATTACACAAAAAGTCCTAACTAATAACAGAATGCTTAGTGAACTAGACGGTCAAATTGAATCGAAGACAATACTCCTTAGGCAAAACCAGGAAGTTCTAACAAAAATAGCTGGTCTGGAAGGAAAGATAAGCAGCTTTGGCCAAACACAAGCAATATTAGATTCCGCAGCGGTGGGGACGGGAGTTTGGAAAAAAGTACTTAAACAAATTTCTGGTTTTTGCCAAAGCAATAATAACTTGTGGCTTTCAAAAATGACCAATGAAGGGGATAATATAGAGACTGAAGGATATTCATTATCCCGGAACACACTTACCGATTTTGCATATTCGATAGATAATTCATTGCTTAAAAGTATGGTATATGAAGCGCTACGTGAAAGGAGTGCATACAGGTTTAACTTAAATTTTAATATCTCAAATCAGCAGAATCACAATGAATAAGAAATTGATAAGCACTCTCAGTGTACTTGCCTTGCTGATAATCATCCTGGTTGTGGGTGGGATTTATTTGTTCGTTATTCAACGAGGAGCTATATCAGAGAGACAAGAGAAACTTGATGAGCTGAACAAAAACGTTTATGATCCAGCGGAATTAAATGAAAGATATCTGGCACTGGAAAAACGATCAGCCGAGCTTGATTCAATTCTTGCGCATAGAGAATTTAATATTCCGCAGAACGTTTCATCCATCAAGTTTTACAATTTTATCAACAGCATTGTTGCTAACTTCCCCGAGGTTACGCAGGTGAACGTTGAATATTTACGGCAGGCACCGGCAAAAGAGTTTTTCTTTCACGAGTACAAACTTTCCGGAGGAGGCAATTTTAATGATGTTTATAAAATGATTTACGCCATAGAGCAAAGCAAAGAACTTAAAAAGATTACTAAGTTAACTCTTAGCAATCTAATAAAAACTGAAGATGACATACCACTATTTCTCGTTAATTTTGAGCTAATAGCTCAGGTATATTTTTCTTCTGATAACCGCTTTGCCCCGGCTGAGTTAGTTGAGAACAAACTTACAACCGAACCAATTTATGATGCTTTCTATCCGTTAATAAGAAATGAGATACCTCCGAATGTTGATAATTTGCTCGATGTTCAGGGAGCCCGACTACTTGCATTAATTCCTGAGGGTGCTTTTGTGGCCGACACCAAGGGAAATACTTATTTAGTATGGGAAGGCGAACAGGTATATCTGGGATACCTTACCAAAATTGATTATGACAACAACACAGTTAGTTTTATCCTGAATAAGGGTGGAATAATTGAAAAAGTTACATTAGAATTAGAAAGAAACAAGTAAAATCTAAGAGTATAAACATGAAAAACATTATCACTTATTTCGTTTTATCACTTTTTATCGTCCTTCAGGCTTCCCCCCAGGAATACTGGGAGCGCAGGTTTAAAACCTATCAAAACCCTGATGAGTTAGTAACTATGTCTGAAACACTTCCTTTCAATCAGGCGATTGAATTACTGAGCAAAGTTAGTGAAAGCGTCTCAGGAAGAAGAATTGTTTCAACAGCTCAAAAGGAAGATCCTATTGGTATAGAAATTAATAATATGCCTTATGATAAAGCTCTATTAATGATTGTAAATTTTGCCGGGCTTGAGTATGAAACAAAAGAGAATGTTATAATCGTCAAATCAAAAACAGCGGAAGAGGTTGAAAAAACACCTGATACTTATGCCCCTATAACACAAAGAGAAGTTAAAATTTCGGCTGTATTTTTTGAATTGGATGTTCAGAAAGCAAGGAAAGTTGGATTTGATTGGAACTTTCTATTATCAGGCGATAAATCAAATATAGCCGGTTTATACAGATCGGAAGTGGAACAAGATCAGACGTCTGGGCAACAAACATCACAAGGACTGCAACCGGAGTTTAAACTTGGCGCAAATGGCAATTTCCAGGCGGGTAATTTTTTTGGACAGGCTACCGCCGTATTCAAATTTTTTGAAACGAATGGTATTGGTGAAATTATTTCAAATCCAAGCATTGTTGTAAGAGACAGAAACGAAGGGAAAATACAAATAGGTTCAGATTTTTCTGTTCGAACAAAAGATTTTGCAGGTAATACTACTGAAAAATTCTTCCCAACAGGAACTATTATAACAGTTACACCATATATCCAGAAAGAAGAAGGTATAGATTACATATTGTTGAATATTGGAGTTGAGCGAAGTTCTTTTACGAGCACTGATGTTACTACAGAAATTAAAAAGACAACAGCAGCTACACAAGTATTAATGCTTAATGGGGAAGAAACCGTAATTGGTGGCTTATTTACTAACGAGGAGACAGTTTCCCGAAATGGAATTCCATTCCTTAAGGACCTTCCCTGGTGGGTTTTTGGTATCAGGTATTTAACAGGATACGATCAGACGACTACGACTAAGAAGGAACTGGTTATCTTATTAAAAACTGATATGGTTCCAACACTTCAGGAGAGATTTGAAAATCCAAACGCTGGCAATGTATTAGGTCAGGAAAGAGAACAGGGTAGTAATAGGATTAAGTATTACAAATTTAATGAAGGCTCCGGTGAAGAGACACCATAAAAATGGAATCAATTCTTATAGTAGACGATGATATTAATCTATGCAATATTCTCACGGAAGAATTAGGTGATAATGGATACGATACCCGCTATTTAACAGAAGGGAAGAATGTTGCTGGATTTTTGAATGATAATAAGACCGATCTTGTTCTTCTTGACTTAAAAATACCTGATAAAGATGGGTTTGAAATTCAAAGAGATATCAATAGCCAACCAGGCTTCAAACCTAAAGTAATCATCTTAACAGCCTATTCAGATATAAAGACCGCTATAAAATCAGCCAGACTGGGTGCCTCTGATTTTTTTAGCAAGCCCTATGATTTTAACGAGCTTCTGGTGTCCATCAGGAAAGTGCTCCAAAAAGTAAACTAATACTTTTAAAATAAATGAAAATCAGCATCAGAATATTGCTAATCAATTTTTTGATAGTTGTACTAATCTTAGGCAGCTCGTTTTTTGTATTTTATTCAATCGCCTACGAAGTCCTCACATCATTTCAGACTCGTAATCTCAGACAATCCGCAAACAGTTTTACATACGCATACAGATCGTTGCAATCTGATGTTGAGGATGATTTCTTTGCCTTATACAACGAAGGTATTGAATCAGCATTTAAAAATCAGAGACTGCAAACGAAAAACGTTGATTTTATTCTTGAAGCAAACGATAAATCTGATGGTAAATTCTTGCGCTATGTTGTCAAAAATAATATTTATCTGCCCGAAAGAAACTTTAATTTGAAAGAGTTTCTGAATGACAATCCTTATGTAATTTTAATGTCGTTTGAAAGTGTTGATGGTCAAAAATACATTTATGGTAAAATAATTAATACCGAAATGCTGGATGATATATCCCAGAGAATAAATGCCGATATTGCTTTAATATGGAATGGAAATCCTGTTGATGTCTCCAATCAAATGCTTAATCAGAAATATATTTACATCCTGACTCAAGCCATTGAAAATCTAAAAAACAAAAATAACTTTGAGCTATATTTGCAGGGGACCGAATCAAATGATATTCTGGCAACAATATATAAACCCACGTCCTTTGATAAACAGGATAATCTTTCCTTTTTAATTTTTGCAACATTTGCTGAAGCAGGGGATTTGCGAAGTACATTAAAAAGTGTTTTTTTGATAATAGGTTTTGTTGGAATTGCCCTCTCTTTAATTTTTACATTTTTATTTACTGATAGAATAAGAAAACAGATAACAGAACTTAGTCTGGCAACAGAGCAAACATATTGGGGAAAATATGACAATAAGATAAATGTTAAAAGCAAAGATGAAATTGGAAAACTCGGGTTAGCATTTAACAAAATGCTTGACGAACTTGAGAAAAAGGAATTTGCGAAGAACGAATATGCTGAATTTATAACCTTAATTAACCGGAATCCCACGCTTAAAGAAATTTCGGATGTTGCATTAAAGAAAATTCTTGATAGTTGTGATTTTTTAATAGGTGGTCTTTATAGTGTTGATAATCAGGTAACTCTTATATCATCATACGGATTAGATGATGGAAGTAAAAACCGATCCGAATTTTCTGAGTTAATTAATAAGGTTATTAAGAATAAAGAAGCTCTTGAACTGTTTGATGAAAATCAGCTTCCAGTAGTATCAACGGGATTGCTTGAAATTAAAGTTAAATATCTTCTTTTCCTCCCGATACTTTACAATAATGAGCCAGTTGCTCTTTTGGAACTTGGTTCTTTAAACAAACCAAGTGAAGAGGTTCGGGATTATCTTGAAAAGATTAAGGATCAGCTGGCCATAGGAATAACAAATGCCAAAGCGCTCTCTCAGCTCGAAAACCTTGTTACTAAGTTAAAGCAGTTGAACGAGGATTATCATAAGCAAAATGTCCAGATTAAAGAACAAAATGAAACTTTGATTCAACTTCATGATGAACTGAGACTTCAAACAGAAGAACTGGAAAAACAAAGACAAAAAGCATTAAACTTGACAGAAGCTAAATCCAGGTTCCTTGCAAATATGTCTCATGAGCTCCGGACACCTATGAATTCTATTCTTGGTCTTACTGAGCTTATGCTGGAAAAGGGATATTTAGAGCCTCGCAATAAGGAACGTTTGGAAGTAGTTCTGAACAGCGGAAAGAGATTGATGAATCTTATAAATGATATCCTTGATTTATCAAAGATTGAAGCTGGTAAAACGGAGATGCACAACGAAGATGTAATACTGAACGATATGTTGGAAGAAATCTCCGGCTCAATTTCACCTCTAGCAAATGAAAAAGGAATTAATTATAAGGTTGTTAAGAATATAGACACACATACAGTTGTTAACATCGATCGAGGTAAAGTAGTTCAGGTTCTGATTAATCTTCTGGGAAACGCTGTAAAGTATACAGATACAGGAGAGGTCTTACTAAAGATATCTGTGGTGAATGAAATGCTTACTTTTGATGTTATCGATACGGGAATTGGTATTTCAGAAGAAGAAATGAAAATGATTTTTGAGGAGTTCCTCCAACTCAACAATTCAAAATCTGTAAGACGTGGAGGAACAGGATTAGGCCTGGCCATAAGCAAAAAGCTTGCAGAGATCTTAGGTGGTAGCCTCACGGCAAGAAGTGAGCTTAATAAAGGGTCCACCTTTACTTTTTCTGTGCCTTTTAAGCAAATCAATTTATTGATCACAGAGTCACTCAAAGAAAAGTTAGATTCTGAAAGATTATTAACTTCGTCCTCTAAACCAGAGAGTATGACCAGTAAAAAAATACAAAAAATTGTGATTGTGGATGATGATGAGATGGAATTTCAAAAGTATATAGAAGAATTAGCATCTGATCAAATAAAGATTGAGTTTATAAAAGATAGTGAGTATGCTTTTAATAAAATTTCCGAGATTCAGCCAGACCTTATAGTAGTTGATTTAATGATGCCAAAGGTCGATGGCATTACACTCTCTCATAAATTAAAATCCAGTACTAAAACAAAACATATACCAATTATAATAAGTACTGCAAAAGATATTTCAGAAGATGAAAAAAAATCCCTGACTAATATTGTTGAAGATATTACTATAAAGTCAAAAAGACATCCTGCTGACGTTTTAAGAGTTGTAAAAGACAGAATTGAAATGCGAGAGACATCTAAATTTAGTAATATATCTGAAGATGAGGAAAGTCAGAAGGAAGAAACAGAGGAAAATAAATTTTCGGAGAACGAAACAGAAGCACCACAAAGTTTTGGGATGGAGGTATTAATAGTTGACGATGATCCAGATACGCTTTTCACTTTAGATGAAATAGTACAGTCTTGTAAATGCAATACAGTTTTAGCGAAGAACGGTAAAGAATGTTTGGAAATTTTGGATCGCAAAGTACCTGACCTTATTCTATTGGATATTATCATGCCCGAAATGGATGGATTTCAAACTATAAGGCAAATTAGAAAAAATAATAAGTGGGCCGAAATTCCCGTTTTTGCTGTTACTGCTCAGGCAATGAGAGAAGATAATGAAATAATTTTAAAGCATGGCTTCTCTGATTATATACCCAAACCAGTCAATCCTTCAGTTGTCTCCGATAAAATTCAAAAGCTGATAATCCAGTTAAAAACCATCTGATATGAAGAAGATTCTCGTAATAGATGATCTTCCTGAGAATGTTTTTATCTTACAGGACCGATTGATTCAGGAAGGATATGAAGTAATTACTTCACACGATGGTAATGAGGGAATTCAAAAAGCATATTCTACTCTACCGGATCTTATTCTCCTCGATGTTATGATGCCCGATATATCAGGTTTTGAAGTATGTAAAATTCTTGTAAATGATGAAAAGACTAAACACATTCCGATTATTTTAGTAACTGCAAAGTCAGGGGCTGAAGATACTAAAGAAGGACTTGAAGCAGGAGCTTTCGATTATATTAAGAAACCTTTTAATAGAGTGGAATTAATGGCCAGGGTGAAGTCAGCGCTTAAACTATCTGATGCAAACAAGCAAATTTTAGAAATAGAAAAGCGGACAACTTTCATTGCTACTGTTGTAACAGCTAATCACAAGATAAAACAACCATTAACTTTGCTTAGCCTTTCTTCAGCAGCTATTAAAAAAGAACTTGAGAAAGATGAGATTTCGAAGGAAGCAATTTTAAATCGTATTAAGTATATTGATACCTCAATCAAACAAATTGATGAAGTACTCAACAAATTAAATTCTATTTCCGACCCCATCTTATCGAATTACGATAAAAATATTAAAATGATTAAAGTGGATGAGGAGGGGAATTAAATAAATTTGTTGATTATAGCTAACAATGCCTCAAACTCATAAGGTTTCTGCAACTGACCACTTATTTGATATTTATCTAGCTCTAACCTGTCATCAGACCACATACTCCCCGACGATAGTATAATAGGAATATCCAGATTCAATTTTCTTATTTCAGCGATCGTTTCAAGTCCAGATAATCCCGGCATATTATAATCAATTATTGCAAGATCAACTTTAATCTCTTCAGTTAGCAAAGTTAAAACTTCTTTTCCTGAAGCAACTTTTATTACTGAAAAACCATTTGTTTCAAGAAGTTCAGCAAGAAGATCTCCAAGCATAGGTTCATCATCGGCTAGTAAAATAATTTTTTCAGTCGGTTCTACTTTCTTTTCTTTTGGAGGTTCAAAAGCCGGGATGTAAACATCGAATGTGGTACCCACTTTTAATTTACTGGTTACATCGAGAAAGCCATTGTGTGCTTTAATAATACCGTAGGATACATATAATCCCAACCCGGAGCCTGTATCTTTCGACTTGGTAGAAAAGTATGGGTCAAATATCTTTGTGAGATACTTTTCTTTTATACCGACTCCATTATCTTCTACAGAAAACCTTACGTAGTTACCTATCTTTAAAAGAGGGAAGTAGGCAATATTATCTTCTTTTATATGTACATTCTTTGCGACAATATTTATTTGTCCTTTTCCATCGGTAGCCTCTTTGGCATTTACACACAAATTCAGAAGCACCTGATAAATTTCTGTTCCGTTACCTACCAGGTCGTATAAATTTTCATCTATCTCTTCAGTAAAGGTTATTGTTTTTGGGAAGGTCTGAGTCACAATTTTTGAAATTTCGTTTAACAGCTGATGTGGTTTTACAAGTTCTTTTCTTTTGGGTGTTGGTTTGCCAAATGAGAGCAAACCTTTTGTTAAATCTCTTGCTCTTACCGAGCAATTTTCTATGTTATCTATTAATTTTTGAACCGAATCTTTTTGATCTACTCTCTTCCTTAATAAATTAACACTTCCAAAAATACTGGATAAAAGATTACCGAAGTCATGTGCCATTCCGCTAGAAAGTTTCCCGATAGTCTCAAGTTTTTGAGCTTGTAGAAGTCTGTTTTCAAGAGCAGTATTCAAATTTCTTGTATTGATGTTGCTTATTACAAATGTTAAAAGTATTGCAAATTGTTCTAATAGTTTTATCTCATCGGTTGTAAAATCACGGGTAATTTTTCCAACGATTAAAGTTGCAATCAGGTTGTTCTCAAATATACAGGGAGAAATTACCAGAGCTTTGCACCCAAGGGAAGATGTAATATTGTAACCCAAATTATTTTTTTGGTTTACCGCAATTAGTGAAGATTTATTCAGCGCAAGCCACTTGGTTATAAATTTATAATCAGCACTTATTGTCTTTTCAATTTCAGCCGTATCAGTGATTATAATTTTTGGATCGAAGAATTTGAAATTTATATCTGAGCCATCGTTTAAATAAGTAATTATTCCCAGATCGCCTTTAGTTAAGTTGATTGATTTTAGTAATATTTCGGAGGAGAGCTTATCAATGGAATTTTCTTTCACAAGAAGGGTTAAAATTTCCTGAAGACCGCTCCGAAAATCCAAATTATCATTGTTTGAATCATTTACGTTAGTTTCAACTTTGCTTTCTAAGTCAAGTAGTTCCAACTTGTAATTCTCAGGTTTGGTTTTATTGCTCTCGGTGAATAGAGGAGTGATATGAATTCCCTTTTTTATTTTCGGTAAAAATTTGGTAGTGGTTTTCTTATAGAGTGATTCATCTTGTGTTTCTAATCCTGCTGAAGTCAAAAGCGCACTCAGTGTTCTGCCTTTCAGTCTACTTTCATCGAAATTCTCTTTAAATTTTTTATTGTACCAAATTATTCTGAGTTTACTATCTGTAATAGCAATGGGAGAGTTTTCACCAAATATTGATTCGGGTGAATATTTAGCAAATATGCTCGATGGCATTTAAGGTTAGACGGGTTTTAATTCATATTTTTTAATCTTTGTGTACAGAGTCTTTGGGCTGATGCCTAGTTGATTAGCAGTTTGTGTTCTATCCCATCTGTTTTTGTCCAACACTTTTTTAATATGCCAGCGCTCCAATTCCTCCATACTTAAGATTTCTTCTGTTTCATCAATTTCTGAATGCTTTCGGGTTTGTACCTGATATGACTGTGGAAGGTTAAGATCTTCAGGATAAATGACGTCTCCTTCGGCGAATATGAGAGCTCTTTCAATAATGTGGTCAAGCTCTCTAATGTTTCCGTTAAATGAGTATCCCAGAAGAAGTTCTTCGGCTTCAGAAGAAAGATGTTTGGGAGATCTTATAGGTGATTTCTCTTTGATAAAATGATTTGCTAGAAGTAAAATATCGTCTCTCCTATCTCTTAACGGAGGAATGGTAAGTGTAATTACATTTAATCTGAACAATAAGTCTTTACGAAAATTTTTATTGTCAGCTTCTTCAAGAAGGTTTCTATTGGTAGCACCAATTACTCTTACGTTTGATGTTAGCGTAGTAATACCTCCGATGCGCCTGTATTCCCCGTTCTCTAGAAATCTTAAAAGCTTTGGCTGAAGGGCAAGACTAAGCTCTCCAATTTCATCCAGAAAAAGAGAACCACCATGTGCAATCTCTACTAAACCCTGCTTAGTGTTTTTTGCATCTGTGAAAGCTCCCTTTTCGTGACCAAAAAGTTCACTCTCGATTAACTGATCAGGTAGGGAAGCGCAATTAATAACTACAAAGGGTTTGTCTTTTCTTGCCGATTGCTTATGGATATATTCTGCTAAAAGCTCTTTACCGGTTCCGGTTTCTCCTTCAATAAGAATGTTAGAGTCAGAAACCGCAGCTTTATTAGCGAGATTGAGGACTCTTTTTAGTTCAGTGCTGTTCCCAATAATTGTGTCTGAACCTTTTTTGCTTATCTCTTTGGTAAGAATTTCAGTTTTTACCAGGAGTTCTTTATGTTCAAGTGCCCTGCTTACAGTCAACAGTAAATCTTCAAATTCGTAAGGTTTTGTTATGAAATCGTAAGCGCCGGCTTTAATACAATCAATGGCTTTTCTCATTTCGCCTTGTGCAGAGAGAATAATAACCTGCAATGAAACACTGTAATCCTTAACAAATTTCAACACATCTTCACCTGAGACCTCTTTCATATTTAAGTCCAGCAAAAGAATGTCGTAATTTGTTCTTTTTACTGATTCTATGGCATATTTCCCATCATATACAGTATCAACTTCAAAACCCTCTTCAAGCAATTGCTCCTTTAAAAGATAGCATAAGGTTTCATCATCATCGCAGACTAGAATTTTGGAATTTTTAGGAGAAGGCATTTTTACCACCTGTCAATTTGATATGTCAATAGCTATATTTTGTATTAGAATTATCACGTTGCTATATTTGCATTTCTTATTTTCAAGGGCGCGTAGCTCAGGGGTAGAGCATCTGCCTTTTAAGCAGAGGGTCGGTGGTTCGATCCC